>Ga0325411_1001215_pt1 | contig 28479 bp, 25 predicted proteins | sample PopdelMetagenome_13_FD_206181 | JGI IMG/M metagenome (GOLD analysis project Ga0325411, IMG submission 206181) | Populus deltoides microbial communities from Bellville, Georgia, United States - Xylem-PdIQD-R4 | ecosystem: Host-associated > Plants > Phyllosphere > Stem > Wood/Secondary xylem...
TAAGGTGGCCGGTAATCAGTGATGTAAGAAAAGGTCGAAGGTTTTTGAATTTTTTTATAATTAAATAAATATATTTTTAAAGAGAAATTGTATTGATATTTTAAAATTATCTTTTAAATACATTTTTAAAACTGAATTGTCACCTTGACTTGACACTTTTAAATATAGACACGGGGAAGTAATACATGAATGCAAATCAATTTTTTTGCTATTCTTTTTGCCAATGGGATGTAATAAATATTATTCAAATTGTATTAATATTTGATATTTGATTATTGCCATGTTCTAGGCTAAATGATTAGTTTTTGGTTTAAAAACTAATGTTTTGTTTTTGGGTTGGATGATTAATTCTTGGTTGAAGAACTAATGCCTTGTTCCAGTGGGATGATTAGTTCTTAATTTTAAAACTAATACTTTATTATGGGCTGGATAAAAATTAATGTTCTGTTTTGAGATAAAGTTGAAATCCTTGCTCGAGGGTTGATTGAAGGAGTGAAAGGTAGGGAACTAAAGAACAAAGCCATGGAGTGGAAAATATTAGCAGAGGAAGCCACTGGTCCAAGTAGTTCTTCTTCATTCATGAATTTACACAAGTTCTTGAAGGAGGTGCTTTTGTCATAAAAAAAAATAATAATTCCATGTTCACGTGTGGATATCGTAATTACCATTATTTTTCATTAAAAAACCTTTAATATGTCATAATTTAATTCTTACCTTCTTTTTAAAATATTTTTCCAAAAAATCCAAATATAGCAAAAAAACAATAAAAATTCAAAAAAAAATATTTTTAACGTATTTACATCGTTGTCATAATTTGCAATGTTTTTTTTAAAAGAATTCAAAATTTACTTTCAACATATCTAGTTATTAATACACTCATTTTAAAATTATTGTTTAATTTTTTTTATTGAGTCGATGTTAATATTGTTTTTTTCAAATTAATTTAAAAAATATATAAAAAAATAGTACAATGAAACCAAAGCATAAAATAAATAAATGAAGGGACAAAGCAATTGAGAGCAAAAAATAAAATTGCATATAAATAGTGATAAAGATCTAGAACAAAAGGAGATGAGGCCAACATTGGATTCCTAACAAACAGTAAATATTATTTACCATCTCTACAGAAGACTTTAAGCAATTGCAGCATCTGGGACTAACTTGCCAGAAGCAGCTTACCTACCTTTCTAGCCTTCTAGGCTCCTCTTTCTGGGAACCATCCGATGGACTTGACTGAACGCGATATAAAAGTGCAGGAGATGATATGCCCGCGCTCTGCCGCGGACTTATAAAACAAATATACTTGATAGTATTATAATTATAAACCAGCGCTGGATAAGTAATAGAAATTGAAGGTATAATGGAGCAAATATTTCATGACGAAAAAAAAAGTTGTGTTGGTGATCAAAAACTTAGAGACTGAACAAAATGATTTGTAGCAATCTATAGTGTTTTGTGAGAAAAGATATAGTTCTTTAGCCACATGATTTAGCTTTTCACTTAATAAAAAGAAAAAAAAATTACAAAGATAAATTCTTTACCAACTTAATATTAAAAAAAAACCAACAAAGATAATTTTGGAAGGAAAAAAACCCATGAGAAAAAACGTTGTAGCAATTGACAATGTTTTGTGAGGAAAACTATAGCTCTTTTCCCAATAAAATAAAATAAAAAACCATTTAGAGAAATATTGTAGCAATCCACAGTGTTTTGTGAGAAAAACTACAACGCTTTCCTCATATGATTTAGCTTTATTGTAATTATAATTCTTAACCAACTCAATATTAAAAAAAAATCGACAAAGATAATTTTGAAAAAAATCATAAAAAAATCACATGGGAAAACACTGCAACAATTCATAGTGTTTTAAAGAAAAAAATTACAAAGCTAAATTCTTAATCAGCTCAATATTAAAAAAATCGACAGAGACAATTTTAGAAAAAAAAACAAAACAAATAGCAAAAAAAAGAAAAAAAATCATGTTGGAAAAACTGTAGCAATTCACAGTGTTTTGTGATGAAAGCTACAATGCTTCCCCACATGATTTAACCTTATTTGTAATGACTTGTAATTGTAATTCACAAACAACTCAATATTAAAAAATAAAATTGAAAAAGATAATTTGAAAAAAATTATAACAAAAAAAAACCATGCGGAGAGACACTGTAGCAATCCACAATGTTTTATGAGCAAAGCTACAATGCTTTCCCTACATGATTAAGCTTTATTACAAAGTTAAATTCTAACCAACTCAATATTAAAAAAAAAATTGACGAAGATAATTTTGAAAAAAAATATTACGAAAAAAGAAAACACAAAAGAAACTGGAAAAAAACCATGTGAGGAAAAACTGTATCAATTCATAGTGTTTTGTGAGGCAAAACTTGTATTTACTTATAATTGCAATTCTTAACCAGCTTAATATTTAAAAAATAAAATTGACAGATAATTTTAGGGAAAAACATAATAAAAACAGAAAAAAACCATGTGGGAAAAAACACTGTAGCAATCAGCAATAATTTTTGAGGAAAGTTACAGTGTTTTCCTCACATATTATAACTGTAATTTTTAACCAGCTCAATATTTAAAAAAAATAGAAAAGTTGAAAAAAAAATAATTTTGAAAAAAAACAAAAAAAAAACAAAAAAAGAGAAAAGTTAGCAAAAAAAAAAAAAGAAGAGGAAAGCACTGTGGATTACTGTTGTAATCCACAGTGCTTTTGGGTGTGGGGGAACAGTGATTTTCCCACACCCTTTAGTTATATGTACTGGATGTCATGCCCGCGCGATACCGCATGCTTATGGCATGCTTGTGTATTGTCGTGGGTTTGTAGAAAAAATAAAAAATATTATATGAAGAAAAACTGCTGCAATCCACAATATTTTCATGAAAAAAACTACAAAACTAAATTCTTAACCAGCTTAATATTTTAAAAAATAAAATCAACAAAGAAAATTTTGGAAACAATCATAAAAAAAAACAAAAAGAAAAAAATCATACAGGGAAACACTGTAGCAATTTATAGTGTTTCATGAGGAAACATATAGTTGCAATTTTCAATCAGCTCAATATTAAAAATAATAAAATCGATAAAGATAATTTTGAAAAAAATCATAAAAAAAAATCATGTGAGAAAACACTGTAGCAATCAACAAAACCAATTCTGAAAAAAAAAAAACACAAAAAAATGAAAAAAAAAGAAGACAATTTTGGAAAAAAAAAGAGCAAAAACAAAATGAAAAAAATGGAAAGAAAAACATGTGAAGAAAGTTAAAGCAAAATTCTCAACCAGCTGAATATTAAAAAAAAAATTCGACAAAGATAATTTTAAAAAAAATATGGGGAAACACTGTAGCAAAACAAAAACCATGTGGGGAAACATTGTAATAATTCACGGTGTTTTAAAGAAAAAATCTACGAAGCAAAATTCTCAATCAGCTCAATATAAAAAAAATAAAATCGACAAAGACTATTTGGGAAAAAAAAGAAAAAAATCATAAAAAAATCATGTAGAGAAATATTGTAGTAATCCATAATGTTTTAAAGAAAAAAATTACATTACTAAATTCTCAACCAGTTTAATATTAAAAAAAATCATAGTTTAAAAAAAAAGAAGAAGAAAACAATCTTGGGAAAAAAAAAAGAAAAAAAAAACATGCAAAACCCAAAGAAATATGGGGGGGGGGGGGGCGAAAAAAAATGTGGGGAAAAAAAAGGAAAATAAACAAAAGAAAGAAAGACAAAATAAAAAACAAAAATAAATGAGAAAATGGCAAAAAAAAAAACAAAAACTAAAACAGGAAAAAAAATTAAAATACGTGGGACACGTTTTAGAGTATTTGTTAATAATATAAATAATGAGAGTATTTGTTAATAATATAAATAGTGAAAAAGACCTAGAACAAAAGGAGATGAGGCCACTATTGGATTTCTAACAAACAGTAAAATATTATTTACCATCTCTTTCATCCAAATTAAACCCTAGCCATCATAATTGTCTGTCTTTGGAGAGAAAATGATCTGAAAGGCGGAGAGATAAATCCTATAAGAATACTATTCATCTCTTCTCCTATCTTTCTCCCATGAAAAATCCTCACCTTGTCTCTCTCTCTTTAAAGCCGAAACTTCCTCCCTTGATATCTCTTACCTTGATACCACCACCATTATCATCCTATCAAGTCCCTTTACAGAAGACTTAATTTAAGCAATTGTAGCGCCTGCATCATCATCAATTGAAGAGAGAGAGAGAGAGAGAGAAGAAATAACCAATCTTCTCCTATTGAAGAGAAACACACAGCCATATAATCCACATAACCTAATAACCTCAGAAAGTTACGAAACGAACTAGTACAGAGAGAAACCATCACAGGATGAAGTAGGACATATCTCCCCGGCCCATTGGTGAGAGGTGGCTGCACCACCACCACATGATGAAGTAGGACATTTGGGAGCACCCTTTGAATCACGAGTTCAACGATTTAGAGATTCAATGAACATGATAGCCTTGTCTACTTCCCTTCCAACAAAAGTATTTAGCAACCTCGAGTACGATAGTCAACATCCGAGTAGTGCAATCCCATAATAAATAAATAAATAACATATCACTCTTTCTAAGAATTTAGGATATTTTTTAAAATATTATTTTATTTGAAAATATATTAAAATAATATTTTTTAAATTATTTTTTATATCAATACATTAAAATAATTTAAAAATATAAAAAAATTAATTTAAAATAAAAGAATAAAACTATCTCAATTTAATAATTTAAAATAATCGAACATAGTTATTTTTTTAATTTTGTTTTTTAATAATAAATTAATTAAAAATTAAGTTTTATAATTTATTTCAATTAATTTTTAAAATTATCTCATTTTAATAATTTGGATTGCAAGTTTAACAAGTTAACTTATATTACTTTTGCAATTTACTTTATATGAGGTCATTTTAATCTCATGACATGAATTATGAGTTTTATAAGTTCACTTAGATTTACTCGAGTTATTTTTATATTATTTTTTAATATATTTTTTTTAATTTTATCATTTAATATTAGATTGATTGAAAATTAGATTTTGTGATATTTTTTTATTTGTTTTCCATAAGGTTATTTTAATATTATTATTTATATTGTGGGTTTGACATGTTAATTTAGGTTAATTTAAATTTAAATTTAAATTTTTATTTTTTTAATTATTTTATTTTTACTATTCTTTTCCAAGACGAAATGACAATTTCTACATTCTTAACCAATACAATTATATAAACTCCGTTCGATCATCTGTCTTTGTTTGTTTCACATCATAGAAGATTGGAAGAACAGTGTTCCGTCGCATCTCATTCATGAATTTGACAATCTTGACATATACGTACAACCACCCAGTGAATTCGTGTCTTGTTTTTTATTTAAAAAAAAATTAAATTAATATTTGACACAGCCTCTTGCAAAGTTAATAATTGACAGCCCTGATTCTTGAAAAAAATAAAATAAAATAACTTTGAGAGAATACATTTTTATAAAGTCAAGAAAGTAGAAAAAATCACAAGAGAAGAAAGATCGGATTTTAGGCTAGATTCGGGGTATGTTGAAAGGGAATAAGCGGGGTAGAGAAATTGGTTAACTCATCAGGGAAGAACTACACGAAACCCACATCAAAGAAGCATTAACTTTAACATTCTCATCACAAGAAGAGATGAGCAAGAATATACATTGCAATTTTTCGCTCCGCGAAGAAACCCGTGCGGCAGCCTAGCCCCTCGCTAGACTCAGCCTTCCCTCGCCAATTCCACTCGTGTTTGCCTAGTAACTAAGTGTTTTCCTCACCCGAGAGGTTTCCCCACTTTTCCAAGTTAGAAGACAAGCGGAATACACAAGAAGAATTGAACAACACAAAGCACACCGAGACTACAAGAAGAACTCTCAACCTTTATTTATCTCGTCAACAAAGGATTACACAATGAGTGTGCTATGCACATAATTCGCATGCTACACAATCAAGCTTACACACGTTATTTCTCTCTATGCATTCCCTATCTCGTATGCTCTCTATGCTGCGTGCTCTACCTTCTGCCTATGCTAAGAGCATCAACAAGTATTTATAGCCAAGTATGTGAGCTGCAAGGCTCACCCATGATCTCCTATTTTTCAGGACATAGTGGGGCACTTTCTCCCCCATGATCTCCATGATCTCAGCAGCTTGGAGAGCACTCCAGTTAGGCTCCCACGTTCTGCCCCCAGGAGGCTGCCACATCACCCACGTTTTGCCCCATGATCCCATGATCTAGGAAGACCATGACTGCCACTAGCCCACGTTCTGCATGCTCACCTGGCAGCCCCATCTGCCAGCTATTGCTTCGTCAGCTGTTGAGTCACTCGTATGCCTTGGACAGTCCTTCGTCCAAGTTTTCGATCGTGCCAAGTCAAGCCCCTGACTTGCACAGGCTGCTGCGCGCTGCCGAATTCGCATTTGTGTGCAGGCTGCCAATGTCTTCGCTGCCGAATTCCTCGACAGCCCCAGTTCTCATCTGCCTATGCCCCTGGCGAGTTTTCCTGCATGGCTTGGACATTCCATCGTCAAGCCAATGTTCGTCAACAATCTGCGCTGCCGATTTTCCTTCGACGAACCTACAGCTGCACAAATCTGCGCTGCCGATTTCTTCCTCTGTTGGCATGGCTGCCAGCACCCTCAGGGCCTGTTTTGGCCAGCCTGCCGAAGTGTGCATCCCATGCACATTTTACACTGTTACACATTAACTTTAACATTCTCATCACAAGAAGAGATGAGCAAGAATATACATTGTATTTAACTCACTTCAGGATAATAGTTGAAATTCGTAAATGTCTATTATGGGTGCTTAATGTTGACGGTCTGTGAGTGGACATGAACCTCTAATCACTTTTAGAAAGAAAATGAAAGGTATGTTTTGGGATTATGGTAGCGGTGATGGTTTAAAATGATTTTTATTTAGAAATGTATTAAAATAAATTTTTTTTTTATTTTTTAAAAATTATTTTTGACATCAGCATATTAAAACAATCTGAAAACATAATTTTTTTATTTTAAATAAAAAAAACTCAAAATTTTTAGAAACACGGTTTACACCGCTTTCTGAAACCCACCCGAAATTGATCTGTCCTCCTTCGTTTCTTTTATAATAGACAGCATAGTTATAGAATCTTAACTCAGTGGTTTCATTCTATGATCCGTTAACTTGGAGTTCAGCCCTAGCTTAGTTTGGTTTTGAATGGTTGAAGAAGTTGATCGATGAAACTTGAGTGATTTGATGAGAATTTGCGACCTAAGCAATCTAGTCAATGTTTTATTAAATTTATATTAAAAAAAAACGTAGTTTTAATTTATATCAAGAACTAGCTGTGTAGCTGCTCTTTGCTCGACAGACAATATTTTCATCAATTTACTTTTAGATTCACCCCCTTTAAATGGCTGAAGATTGATAAATTATTATAATTTTATTTTATTATAGTAAAAACTAAAAGAGCCAAGGTTTTCCTTTAGCAATTTTCGATGTTCATTACTGCTCATCCTCTTATACCTTGGATTTCAACAGTGCATTTTTTTTATAAGTTTTTAATTTCATCATCAAACTTTTATTCTATATAATTAAGTTCGAACCGAGACAAAGAATTAAAGTTTAAAATATGAGTAAAATAAAATAAATAACAAAAACACAATGCCTTTCATTGTGTGTGCTGTATATGTATATATTGAACTTATGATTGCTTAGTCTTATTTTTCCCGAAGGACAAAACATCATATTTACGTCCAAATGGTTCAATGAATTTGGGTTCCAGCTGACTGAATCCCTTACAATCACTACACGCCACTCTTCATTTCATGAAAAGTCTCGCCTAACAAGTCAAAGGTTGAATAACTTAACTATCATTTATGGGATATCACAAATTTAAAGAATGATGTAGAAAATCTAATTTTATGGAGAAAAAAGATGAAATATCTTTATTGATTTCTTGTCATGTAATAAGAAAAATTACAAAAATTTTATGGTATTTAGATACAGAATATAGTAATTATATATATGAATGTAGATAAATTAATATTTTCTAAATTAGATGAATCTTATAAAGATTTTGTGAAGTTTGATGATGAATTTCAAGTTTTTATTATAGAAAAAGGGATGATAATAATAATCCAAACCAAAAACAATATTGTCTATACTATCTCCGATATGGTTTCTTTGATCTAGAATTGAAAACAAATTTGTTTAGCATTTGTCAGCTTCAAGAAAATGATTATGGCATACATGAAGATGATAAATTATTGACTATTTTTATCATGCCTTTCTAATGTCAAACGTTTGTGACGTCCGGCAGCCTGACATTCAGACAACCACGAAAATTCTCCCGTTATCTACTGATACAAAAGCCAATAAATTCCATGGCCGGCCGGCATAAGTCTAGAATAATGATTTTAATTAGACTAAAATTAAAAGAGAATATAAAATCATATTGTACCTCTACTTGGCTGCTATTTTATATATAGAGTCTTGTTGATAAGAAAATGTATCCATATTGTAAAGTGTGAGCTTCACTTTGACAGACGATATATAGTGGCAAAACAATTACTCTAAAGAAAGAGATAGAGGAAGAAGGAAAGAGCTAGAGACATGTTTCGCAAAATCTTAGCTGACAAGCCTCATGTAATCTGTATTCCCTGTCCAGCTCAAAGCCATGTAAAGGCAATGCTTAAACTAGCAAAACTACTGCATTACCGAGGTTTTCGCATAACCTTTGTGAACACAGAGTTCAATCACAGACGCATGCTTAAATCTAGAGGTCCTTCTTCCCTGAATGGCTTGCCCGACTTCCGGTTCGAATCTATCCCAGATGGCCTCCCTCCTTCAGATGAGAATGCTACCCAAGATGTACAAGCAATTTTGGAGGCTTGCAAGAAGAACTTGCTAGCTCCATTTAATGAATTGCTTGCCAAGCTCAATGATACAGCATCTTCTGATGTTCCTCAAGTGACTTGCATTGTATCTGATGGATTTGTGCCAGCTGCCATCACTGCTGCTCAGAGGCATGGAATTCCTGTTGCTTTGTTCTTTTCTATCTCTGCTTGCACTTTCATGGGGCTTAAGCAATATAAAGAGCTCAAAGAAAGAGGACTGTTTCCATTAAAAGGTAAGAACAAGAATTGGAATTGAAATGACACTTCATTATGATTTTCTTTTATTTCATTTGGGCATTAGATAAATATCCTAGTAGTTCATGTGCTGCATCATCGTAGCCGTCATCCATGGAAATAAATAGATTACTACATGAACTGAGTTCTTATGGACTAAAACTTTCTGATTGAATGGTACAATATCCTGGTAGTTTATGCTAGATCATGGTATATTAAGTACATGTACCAGATCCGTGGTTATAATTCCAGGGTAGCCCTTCGGCTGCGTAACCTGAAATTTGAGTTCAAGCTAGGGAACCTTTCTTCTCTTCTGATTTTACGCTAATTCCTCTTCTGCTGTTGTCTTCATTTACTAGCCCATAACTGGTATGCTACATATGCATTTAATTTTTGTTCGCAGACGAGAGCTTTTTAACAAATGGCTATTTGGATCAAGTACTAGACTGGATTCCTGGAATGAAAGATATACGATTGAGGGATCTTCCAAGTTATGTTCGTACAACAGATCCAGATGATTATGTTTTCAACTTCTGCATGGAATGTGCTGAGAGAGCTTCTGAAGGTTCTGCAGTGATTTTCCATACTTTTGATGCTTTGGAGAAAGAAGTCTTGAGTGCTCTTTACTCAATGTTTCCTCGTGTCTACACGATCGGTCCACTTCAATTACTTCTCAATCAAATGAAAGAAGATGATCTAGATTCTATTGGATATAATCTATGGAAAGAAGAGGTTGAGTGTCTCCAATGGCTTGATTCCAAGAAACCAAACTCCGTACTTTATGTGAATTTTGGTAGCGTAGCGGTCGCCACAAAGCAGCAGCTGATTGAATTGGGAATGGGACTCGCTAAAAGTGGTCACCCATTTTTATGGATAATAAGGCCTGACATGGTCACAGGCGACTCCGCCATATTGCCACCAGAATTTACTGACGAGACTAAAGACAGAGGATTTATTTCTAACTGGTGTCCACAAGAGGAAGTTCTCAACCACCCATCAATAGGAGGTTTCCTAACACATAGTGGATGGAATTCAACAGCTGAGAGCATTTCTTCTGGGGTGCCCATGCTTTGTTTGCCGTTCTTTGGTGATCAACAAACAAACTGTAGGTACACTTGCAATGAGTGGGGCGTTGGAATGGAGATTGATAGCAATGCGGAAAGAGATAAAGTGGAGAAGCTTGTGCGAGAGTTGATGGAAGGAGAGAAAGGCAGGGAGGTAAAGAAAAAAGTCATGCAGTGGAAAATATTAGCAGAGGAAGCTGCTGGTCCAAGTGGCTCATCATCCATGAATTTAGACGAGTTGGTGAAGGCAGTGCTTTTGCCATGAAAAAAATATAAATTCCAAGGCCTAGAGCATTCCCTGTAGAAATTCATAATAGAAGAGAAACTAACACACAATGCAATTGAATTGAAGTACTGTTGAAATCTTCATCCTTGCTCGTTTCTCCCCTCGCATGGGTTGTGAGACTTTTCTCACATATCTTGCGGGAAGCTAATCACATGGCTGATAGAAAAATAAGAGGATGTCTTTTCTCACATTCTATAGCGAATCACTTTGATTTATACTTAGCCGGCTTAGCAGTCTACATATTGGCAGGTTTGAAGTTAGAATGATAAACATGGTTGGACTTGCTGTTGTGCAGCCCCCAAAACAGCTGAAAACTCTCGACACAAATAATGTATTATTTTAAATTTCTCCTCTTTGGAATGGAATTACAAGTCAAATGAGGTGGCCTATGATTTATTTTGTATTATTTTTAAAGATTTAATTTCATTTGGAATTCAATTATTAACACTAAAAATATTGTAATTTAATTATTTTAAATTACAATATTTATAGAAATTACAACTTAGAAATAAAATTGACAAAATATAAAATGTACCCGTTAAATGATCCATTATTTATTTCATCACAAAACAACTAAGTCAGTAATTCGATATAAGTTTCAACAATTTACAAACAAATACAATTTTACAAAATCTAAAATAAACTATATACAAATCTTATTAAAATATATGGGAAAACCACAGTATAGAGTATTTGTTAATAATATAAATAGTGAAAAAGATCTAGAACAAAAGGAGATGAGGTCACCATTGGATTCCTAACAAACAATAAATATTATTTATCATCTCTTTCATCCAAAACCCTAGCCATCATAATTGTCTTTGGAGAGAAAATAAAAGATGGAGAGATAAATTCTATAAAAATACTATTCATCTTTTCCTATCTTTCTCCCATAAGAAATCCTCACCTTGTCTTTCTCTCTCTAAAGCTGAAACTTCCTCCCTTGATATCTCTTATCTTTAACCTCCATTTCCGACGATATCATCACCATTATCATCCTATCAAGTCCCTTTACAGAAGACTTTAAGCAATTGTAGCCCTGCATCATCATCAATTGAAGAGAGAGAGAGAGAGAGAGAGAGAGAATAGCCATTCTTCTCCTATTGAAGAGAAACACACAGCCATATAATCCACATAACCTAATAACCTCATAAAGTTACAAAACGAACTAGTACAGAGAGAAACCATCACAGGATGAAGTTGGACATATCTCCCCCATTGGTGAGAGGTGGCTGCACCACCACCATATGATGAAGTAGGACATTTGGGAGCACCCTTTGAATCACGAGTTCAACGATTTAGAGATTTAATGAACATGATAGTCATGTCTACTTCCCTTCCAACAAAAGTATTTAGCAACCTCGAGTACGATAGTCAACATCCGAGTAGTGCAATCCCATTAAATAATAATAATAATAACAACATATCACTCTTTCTAAGAATTTAGGATATTTTTAAAAATGTTATTTTATTTTAAAATATATTAAAATAATATTTTTTTAAATTATTTTTTATATCAAGAAATTAAAATAATTTAAAAATATAAAAAATTTTTGAATGACTTTACCGACACAAAAATTTAAGAGACTTGGAAAAAAATAAAAAATTACTAGCACAATCTTCTAGATTGCATAAATAGCAAGTGAATCGTTTCTAGATTGCATATATAGCAAGTAAATCACTTGTATAACAAAAATTTAATTGAAATTTTCTAGTATTCATGTTCATTCAATCTAATTTATTGAATTTAAATCGAACAGTCATGATTCATGATTTTAATTAAGCCAATAATTTCCATGGCCCGCATCAGTCTAGAATAATGACTTTAATTAGATTAAAATTTTTAAGAGAAGATAAAATCCATATTGTACCTCTACATGGCTGCCATTTTATGTAGAAAGTCTTGTTGGTAAGAAAATGTATCCTGAGTAAAGTGTGAGCTTCACTTTGACAAACGATAGTAGCAAAACAATTACTCTAAAGAAAGAGTTAGAGAACGAAGGAAATAGCTAGAGACATGTTTGCAAAATCTTAGGTGACAAGCCTCTTGTAATTTGTATTCCTTGTCCAGCTCAAAGCCATGTTTTTGTTTATTTATAGCATCGTCAACTAGGTCATCCTACATTTTGTATTTTTCAATTGTTAGTCTCCAAAAATAAAATTATTTGTAACAACAAACGTCTTAATCTTCAATGTCAAAATTTTTCATTAGAAAAATTACCATGTTTGTCTTTAGAACCTATTGGTCACAAAATCTCTGCTCCACTTAAATTAATTTTTAGTGATGTATGGGGTGCTCCCCTTTTTTCTTCGGATACCTATTGTTATTTTGTTATCTTTGTTGATATAATACCATATATATATATATATATATATATATATATATATATATATATATATATATATATATATATATTATCCTCTTGTTGCCAAGTATGATGTTTATTCTGTCTTTCACCAATTTCAGATTCTCGTTGAGCGTTAATTTTTATTAAAAATAAAATCTGTTCAAACTGATTGGGGCGGTGAATACCGCAAACTGTCCACTTTCTTTAAGACCATTGGTATTCAAAATCGTCTGATTTGTCCTCACACTCATGTATAAAATGGCACAATAAAACGTCGTCATAGGCATATTGTGGAAATAGGACTTACTCTTATAGGGCAATGCAAAGCACCATTTCGATTTTGGAATTATGCTTTTGAAACCTCGGTTTATCTTTAAATCGCATGCCTATTCCTGTTCTTGCAAATAGATCTTCATTTGATTGTTTGTTTCTACGGTCTTCTAATTATCGTTTTTTACGTACCTTTGGGTGTCTCTACTTTTCTTTTTTGCTTCCCTATAAAAATCATAAATTGGATTTTCGTTCCTCTACATGTGTGTTTCTTGGTTACAGCTCCTTACACCTTGGATATCAGTGTCTTGACATTGCATCTCAACGTATTTATATCTCTCGTCATGTCCGTTTTCATGAACATGTGTTTCCATTTGAAAATTATAAACAGATTGCAAAGGTTTCCTCCACTCCTCCCACCCAAACTGCCACTACTATCCTCCCAAATCTACTATATTCACCGTTGTTCCCCACCCATACACCCCTACCACCATAAACAGCCCACCCGCCACAGCATCCACCACTCTCTTGCCCATCATCACATACATGTTTATCTAACCATTCTGCTGTAGATACAACTTGTAAATCAGTGTCCCCCACCTTCCAGCGTGACTCCTTTACTAGTGTTGAGACAACCTCTGCGTCTTCCTCTGCTCCTCTATATTTGGCTAGTGTCCTAGCTGCTACCAACTCTGCCTCTATTAACAGTCCCATTTCTGCAAACAATCCTCTGCTTGCGGCAGATTCCCCCTTAGCCCCTTTAGCTGGCCTGGATCTTGTGGTTGATTTCTCCTCCTATCCGCTGTAGCAGGATATCTTATGGCCATCTTCTTCTCCTGTATTGCCGCCCTTGATCAGCAAACACCCTATGGTTCTTCAACCGCGGCAGCCGAAGACAGCCAATCTGGTTGCTTCCATTGTCGTTGTCACTACTTCCCCCGGGGTAATGCACTCTCCCTCTTCATAACCTCTTACTTTCTCTGATGCTGACAGGTATGCCGTTTGGCATGATGCTATGTGTGATGAAATCAAGGTTTTGCGCTCTAATCACACTTGGTTTTTAGTTCCCTTTCATCCTTCAATGAACGTTGTTGGTAGCAAATGAGCGTATCGGATCAAGCATCGTGTTGATGGCAACATTGAGCGTTGTAAAGCATGCCTCGTTGCTCGAGGTTTTACTCAGCAGGAAGGCATTGATTATTCTAAAACCTTCAGCCCAGTTATTAAGCAGGCCACCATCCGATTAGTCCTCTCCATTATAGTCTCGTACAATTGGAAGATTCATCAACTTGATATTCATAATGCCTTTTTCAATGACGTTCTTACTGAAGAGGTCTACATGAAACAACCTTCAGGTTTTGTTGACTCTACTCTTCCATCTCATGTGTGCAGATTGCACAAGTCATTGTATGGTTTAAAATAAGCATCGAGGGCATGGTACACTCGTCTAAGTGATTTTTTGTTCTTCATTGGTTTTCTTGCCTCCAAGGTTGATACCTCCCTGTTTATATTGTTTGATGACACTAATATCTTTTATCTTCTGGTGTATGTTGACGATATCCTGCTTATGGGTAGCAACTCTACTATGCTTCATTGCCTGATACAGTTACTAAACTCTGAATTCAAGTTTCGTGACTTAGGTGCAATTCACTACTTTTTGGGTATTGAAGTTCAGTCTATAGGTATGGATTTGATGCTTCGTCAGCATAAATATATTATTGACATCATCACTCGGGCTGGTATGACTTCTTGCAAACCCATTGACAATCCAGTCTCTCATTTGAAAGTTACTATATTGTCGGATACTTCATTCTCTGATCCTACACGGTTTCGTCAAATCATGGGTGCTCTTCAGTATCTTACATTCACCCGCCTAGATATCTACTTTGTTGTTAACAGAGTTAGTCAGTTTATACATGCTCCTACAGACTCTCATTGGCCGCTGTTAAGCATATTTTACGCTACCTTAAAGGTATGACATCTTATGGCTTTCATATCACTCGCGATTCCTCTTTTGCTCTCAATAGTTTTACAAATGCAGATTGGGCTTGTAGTATTGATGATCGTAAGTCTACGGGTGGCTACCTTGTCTTCTTTGGTCAGACGCCGATTTCATGGAAATCCAACAAGCAACGCACAGTTGATCACTCCTCTATTGAGGTTGAATATAAAGCCTTAGCAGACGGTACTGCTGAGGTCATTTGGCTTTAATATTTGTTAACAGATATGCAAGTTCCCTCCATCTCTACTCCTATCATTTGGTGTGATAACCTTGGCGCGACCTATCTCTCCTCAAATCCTATTTTTCATGCTCGTACTAAGCATGTTGAGGTAGATTATCACTTTGTCCGAGACCGGGTTGCGAAGAAAGAGATTCAGATTCGTTTTATCCCCTCTCATAATCAACTTGCCGATGTCTTCACCAAACCGCTTTTTGTTGCGTCCTTTACTGCTTTTCGATTCAAGCTTCGGGTCGATCATCCACCCTCAGCTTGAGGGAGCATACTATAGAAAGTATAACATGTATATATCTGAATTGGAAATTAATGTAGGACTATTTCAAAGTTGTAATCCCTACAGTTACTGTCGTATTCTACCACATATATATAAATAGAAAAAGTTAGCTAAGGCATAATCTAAGCCATTCTATTATTCTCAACTAAGATATGAAACATTTTTATTGATGACTTGTCATATGATGAGAAAAATCACTAAACTTTATGGTATTTAGACATTGAATAAAGCAATAACAGGTGTAGATCAATCAATATTCTTTAAATTAAATGAGTCTTATCAAGATTTTCTGAAGTTCTAAAATTTCCATTATGGAAAAAGGACAATAGCAATCCAAACCAAGAATAATATTGTCTATATCATCTCCGATGATTTCTTTGTTTTAGAATTGAAAACAAATTTGTTTAGCATTTGTTGGCTTTTGAAAAAAAAGGTATGAAGTTTATATAAAAAAAACAAAGTATGTATACTTGAAGATGACAATTTGGGCTTAATTACAAAAATTAATATTATAGGAAACAATTATTTCTTTTATATCTTTAAAATATTACCCATTTATGTTTTCAACGTGATTAAAGGAAAGAACATGATAATGATAATGACATTTTTGCTATCAACATCTTAATTTTGACAAATTAGAAATTTTACATTAAAAAAACTAAAAAAAATATGGTGGCAAGTCTTCCATGAATAACAACTCCTCAAGTTTATGAAGAATATATTGTTTCCGACCTTTCTAATGTGAAACGTTTCTGACATACGGCAGGCTGACATAGACAACCGCAATGATTTTAATTAGATTAAAATTAAAAGAGAAGATAAAATCCATACTGTACCTCTATAGGGCTGCTATTTTATATAGTCTTGTTGATAAGAAAATGTACCCTGTGTAAAGTGTGAGCTTCACTTTGACAGACGACAGTAGCAAAACAATTACTCTAAAGAAAGACTTAGAGAAAGAAGGAAAGAGCTAGAGACATGTTTCGCAAAATCTTAGCTGACAAGCCTCATGTAATTTGTATTCCTTGTCCAGCTCAAAGCCATGTAAAGGCAATGCTTAAACTAGCAAAACTACTGCATTACCGAGGTTTTCACATAACCTTTGTGAACACAGAGTTCAACCATAGACGCTAGCTTAAATCTAGAGGTCCTTATTCCCTGAATGGCTTGCCCGACTTTCGGTTCGAATCTATCCCAGATGGCCTCCCTCCTTCAGATGAGAATGCTACCCAAGATGGACAAGCAATTTTGGAGGCTTGCAAGAAGAACTTGCTAGCTCCATTTAATGAATTGCTTGCCAAGCTCAATGATACAGCATCTTCTGATGTTCCTCAAGTGACTTGCATTGTATCTGATGGATTTGTGCCAGCTGCCATCACTGCTGCTCAGAGGCATGGAATTCCTGTTGCTTTGTTCTTTTCTATCTCTGCTTGCAGTTTCATGGGGCTTAAGCAATATAAAGAGCTCAAAGAAAGAGGACTGTTTCCATTAAAAGGTAAGAACAAGAATTGGAATTGAAATTACAACTTCATTATGATTTTCTTTTATTTCATTTGGGCATTAGATAAATATCCTAGTAGTTCTTGTGCTAAATCATCGTAGCCGTCATCCATGGAAATAAATAGATCACTACATGAACTGAGTTCTTATGCGGGATCATGGTATAGTACATGTACCAGTTCTTATGCGGGATCATGGACTGCTAAGCATAGAAACCTTACTATCAGAAGTCTGGCTCTACAGCTTAAGAATGGTGGGAAAGGCTGACCTGGAAAGCCCTGCTCAGGGAGTGCCCCATGATTGGGAAGACAATGAAGACTCACTTTTACAGACTCTACTAGCAGCCTATCAGCATATTTTTTGTGATCCAAGAGGGTTACCCCCCAGCTAGGAGGCATGATCATAAAATACCCCTGAAGGATGAGAGCCAAGCTGTCAATTTGAGATCCTACAGATACTTAGGATTACAAAAAGATACTCTAGAGACTCTAGTGGCTGAAATGCTGGAGGCAGGCATAGTGCAGCCCAGCAATAGCCCCTTTGCCTCTCCAGTCGTGCTTGTGAAGAAGAACTATCAGACATGGCAGTTTTGTGTTGATTTTCGAGCTCTCAACAAAATCACTATCAAAGATAAGTACCCCATTCCTATAATAGATGAACTGTTAGAAGAACTCGAAGGGGCGGCCATTTTTTCAAAAATTGATCTAAGGGCAGGTTACCATCAGATTCGAATGGTTTTAGAAGATGTTTTTAAAATAGCCTTTACAACACACAATGGCCACTATGAATTCCTAGTCATGCCCTTTGGCCTATCTAATGCACCGACCATCTTTCAAAGTCTAATGATTGATATTTTTCGAGATCATTTGAGGAAATTTATTTTGGTTTTCTTTGATGATATACTAGTTTACAGTAATACCATGGTCGACCACATACAACACCTTAGGTTGGTATTTGAACTGTATGTACCCATCAATTAGTAGCAAAGGAAAGCAAGTGTGTGTTTGGGACAAAACAAATGGAGTACCTGGGACATGTGATCACCAAGGAGGGAGTGGCAACAGACCCACATGAAGTTACTGCTATCTTGCAATGGCCAGTGCCTACAACCATCAAACAACTTAGAAGTTTCCTGGGCTTAACAGGGTATTATAGAAAGTTTGTGCAAGGTTATGGAACTATTTGCAGACCTCTTACTTAGTTATTGCAGAAGGACTCCTTCATATGGACAGACACGGCTACCATGGCTTTCAAGCAGCTCAAAGACGCGATGTCCTAACCCCCTGTGCTAGCCCTGCCCAATTTTGACAAAACATTTGTAGTAGAGATTGATGCTTCAGGAGTGGGTATAGGGGCGATTCTGATGCAAGAAGGACACCCCATTGCATTTGTGAGCAAAGCTTTAGGTCCTCGACAGCTAGCCCTATCAACTTATGAGAGGGAGTTGCTAGCCATTGTCTTTGTTATTACCAAATGGAAGCACTATCTATGAGGCAGACGATTTCTCATCAGGACAGATCACTCCAGCCTAAAATTTCTACTAGACCAGAAGAGTACACATGTTGCCCAACAGGTATGGCTAACGAAGCTTTTAGGTTTTGATTATAAGATTGAATATCGAAGGGGCAAAGACAACCTAGCTGCAGACGCCCTCTCCAAAGTTTCTCACAATGAGTTGGGTGCCTTAGCCCTTTCTTCCATTTCCACCACTATCATGGAAGACATTAAGAAGACTTGGGGCACTAATCAAAACCTATGGCAGCTTATAGCAGACCTCACCAAGGATGCTAGCTCACACCCCAACTACTCATGGGTCAATGGCACTCTTATTCGAAAAGGAAAGGTGGTAGTGGGACAAGCACTGAACTTTCAGAACCAACTTATTAGACTCTATCATGACTCTACAGTGGGGGGCATTCAGGAGCTACGGTAACTTAAAAAAATTGGGGCAGGTGTTCTATTGGAAGAAACTCCAAAAGCTAGTGTCGCGAGGGGCGCGACGTCGTCTGGCGACGGCGGAGGCTTATATTGTGCCTCCTGATGAGGTGTTGTGTGTTGGGAAGGGTTTTTTAATCATGAAATTATGATTAAGGTTCAGGAGTCGCCACCTAGTATTATGGTCACTAGGAACCTATGGTCTGCGAGAGTCTGGGTAAGGGACTGGTTGTGCAAGGGGAAGATGCATCACCCCCAGTGCACCCTACCTAAGGTAAGCTGCATTGTTCTTTGATTGTTTTTCTAGATCGAGCTTCTATTTGTTGGTCTTTTCTAAGGTTCAAGGCAGATCTCCCTTCATAAGGGAGTCTCTACCTTATCGGGTTAAATCCTAACCGTTCTAAAGTCTGAATTTTAGCAACTTGTATCTTTAATATCTGAGGGTGTACTTTATCGTGTAATTTTACACCCCACAAATATTAAAGTCTACATCTAGACCTTAAAAAAGATTGGGAATTTTTTTGACGTGTTGGCCAAATCCTAATGGATAATCATAAACCGGTTACGATATCCATCTTTGGATTTTTAAACATGAAAAAGATGCAATTTCTTTTTTTTTTTTGTGAAAAATATGCTTAAAAAAATTTAGGATTTGGCCGTATGCATGAAAACAATTTTTTTTTATGAAATATCTCGGAGAAAACCAGGTATTTTAATACCGGATTTGTATTTTACAGTGTAAATATACAACCCGATATTATGAAAAAATGGTAGAAAAATATTTTTGAAAATCACAAAATTTTTTGAAAGGATTTTTGAAACTTTTTTTTTAATTTTATTTTTTTATTATTTATTTTTTATTAAAATTGATTAATTAAATATTATTTAAACATGTGGGCTGAGCCAAACACAGACCCAAAAACAGGTGGGCTGGCATTGGCCCAAAAAGGTTGGGCTGAACTCGGCCCAGCATATTGTTTTTTATTTTGGGGACGGGCTGGACCCGGCCCAGCCAACTGGGCTGGGCTAGAACAGGTCCAGCCCGGAGCAACTTAGTCACTGGCAGCCTAGTGACTAAGTTGCACGAAACAGTGCAACGTGAATTATAATTCACGTTGCACTGTTCACGTGCAGCGATAGCAGAGAAGGAAGGAAGAAGAAGAAGGGAGGAGGGAGGCTTACCTGGCGTTGAGGGAGCTGGCGTCCTAACCGGTGGTGCACGGTGTGGCTGCGGTGGTGAGGCTGGTGGCTGGCTCTGGTCACCGCTGGAAGAGGAAGAAAACAGAGGCCCGCGAAGGAGAAGGGAAGCTCGTGGTTGGAGTTGTCGGAGTGGCTGGAGAGAGAGCTGCTACCCTGGCTGTCTTTGGGAAGGAAAAGGGGTTCTGGGCAAGGTGTTGGCCGCTGCTTCTGCTGTAGCTGCTACTGAGGCTGGTTACAGTGGCAGAGAAGAAGATTTTTACAGAGGGGAGAGAGAGAGAGAGAGAAGTGGTGCAACCACCACGTGAGATGGTTGGATGGCTATTGGAGGTGGGGATGATGGAGAGAAGACGGGTGATGAAGATGATGGTGGCTGAAAGCCACGGTGGAGAGAGAAGGCAAAGAAAAGATCGGTTGCAGGAAAAATGAGCAGGGAAGGCTGGTTTTCGGCCAACTTTGAATTCGATTTTCTCCTTGCTCCGAACATGAAATTTGCTCCTATTTATAGGCGGTGGAAGAGGGCAATCTTGTCTTCACGAGGGAAAATTTTTTAGCCCTTGATTCTGTTGGGAAGGATCCCAACCGTTGCTTCAAAGTAGCCTCCTTGAGTTGTCAAATCTGCAGGAAAAGGCTGCCTGAGTTGACCTCTTCACGCCGTCGCCAACGTCGCTGTGCTGTCATTCATCCTGAACCGTTCACATGGGGTTGTAGACGAACTGTAGAGGATCCTTTACGTGCAAGTTTTGTTCTATTTGATGGAGAAAACAAGCATTAAATGCACCTGCAAATAAGGCTCCCACGCTGTTTCTTTTGGGTAAAACGGGGAAGACAATGAACAGTGACCAGACGACGCGTCGTCTGGTCCCCTCCTCCTCCCCCTTTTTTTTAATACAAAACGGCGCCGTTTTGACTGAATTAGGGATTTAATCTGATTTTCAATTCAGTCCTCCAGCTTTCAATTTCTTGCAATTGAACCCCTAATTGACCATAAACTTTGGATTTAATGCAATTAAGCCCCTGATGAACTTCAATTGCAACCCCGAAGTTACGCGCCTTTTACAATATGGTCCTTGGTCTCGGATTTTGTCAATTTAACCCCTAATTGACCATTAAACTTTCAATTTCTTCAATTTCACCCCCGGTTTTTGTTAATTGAATCCCCATAGTTTGCCGCCTATTGCAGAATGGTCCTTGGCCTTGGATTTGTTCAATTTAGCCCTTAATTGACCCCAAAACTTTAATTTTCTTGCAATTTGGTCCCCAATTTCAATCAATTAACTTGGTAAAAATTAAATTTGGTCTCTTAAAATTCCAATCTTCTCAATTAAGCCCAAATTAGGCTCCCAAACTTAAGTTTTCACCAATTAAGCCCCAACTAAAATTAATTTGACCCATTTAAAGTATAATTAAGTCCTTGCACTTAATTAAATCCTTCAATTGGACTCAAAGTAATTCTTAAACATAATTAAAATTTAATTTGGCCCATGATTAAATCAAATTGGCCTATTAAAAATGTAATTATGTCATTGGACTTAATTTTTATGCAAAGTCGTCCAATAATAATTTAATTTGACCTTGAATTTGCATTTTTCTCCATTCTTGGGCATAATGGGGTACAATTAGGCCTTGAATTTCCTCCAAAAATTACAGTTTGATTTCCCGGCCTGCTTTCTCCACGTTGCCAACTTTTATTTTATTTTATTTTATTTTTATTTTGAAAAAAAAAGTGAATTTTAGGGAATAACCCAGAATTGAGTTATGACAGCTGGTGAGGCAATACGTCAGGGAATGCCTAATTTGTCAACAGAACAAGGTTGGGAATGTCAAGCCTCCAGGTCTGCTACAACCGTTACCAGTGCCTCATGCTCCTTTTATAAATATTAGCATGGATTTTATTGATGGGCTACCTAAATCAGAAGGAAAGGAAGTAATTTTTGTGGTGATTGATAGGTTTAACAAGTATGCCCACCTTATGGCCCTAACCCACCCCTAATCTGCCATTACAGTAGCCAAAGTCTTTATGGAAAATGTGTATAAGCTGCATGGGATGCCAACAACAATTGTGAGTGACAGGGACAACATCTTCCTTAGCCAGTTTTGGAAAGAGCTATTTAAACAGCAGGGGGTCAACTTGCAATACTCTACAGCCTATCATCCACAATCTGATGGACAGACAGAGGTGGTCAATAAATGTATCGAGGGCTACCTAAGATGCATGACAGGAACCATCCCTGCACAATGGGGACGATGGCTGAGCTCCTTGAATGGTGGTACAATACGAACTACCACACCTCTACTAAAAAGACACCCTACGAGATCCTATATGGAATGACGCCTCCAATTCACCTTCCCTATACACCTAAGGACTCACCAGTGGAGGTTGTGGACCAGTATTTGACTCAAAGGGAAGACATGTTCAAGCTCATCAGGAGCAACCTCCTGCGGCCCCAAAACAAAATGACACATCAAGCAAACAAGAAAAGGAGCGAAAGAATGTTCTCTAAAGGTGACTTAGTTTATCTAAAACTACAGCCATATCTACAACAATAAGTTCACAAACAAAGCTCTTACAAATTATCAGCAAAGTATTACGATCCCTACACTATCATCAAGAAAATTGGAACAGTAGCCTACAAACTACAATTACCTGCTACTGTTGTGGTACATCCAGTATTTCATGTGTCCCAGCTGAAGAAACATGTCGACAATCATGTTGTGCAGTCTGATCTCCCTGTTCGTTCAGAGAAACCGCTGCTGCATCCACAGAAAATTATTGAGAGGAGAATGGTTAAAAGGGGGAATACTGCAACAACCCAGTACTTGGTTCTATGAAAGAACTTACCTTTGACAGAAGCGACTTGGAAAGATACAGAGGAATTTAACTGGCGATTCCCTCAATCTCACCTTGGGGACAAGGTTGATCTCATGGAAAGGGCATTGTCACAAACAGAATGGAGGCATGTGCGAACTTAAAAGAGGGAAGCTGAAGTAAAGCTTGAAATTTAAATACAAGACCTAACGACTGTGTTTTGTGCATTTTCATTTTTATAACAGTAGGCCAGGTGGCAGGACCACGTGATTAATGCCACGCTGGCAATTTTATTTTTGTCTTTAAATTCCCTAATGGTTGGAACAGAATGTGTGTGGAAAAATATAACAGAATTCTTAGATTCTCTCCTCTGTCCTTTCTCTCAACACGTCCTGAACGTGTAAATCCTCTTCTTTTTTCTCTAACGTCCTTCTCCCTAGTTCTTCCATCGTTCTATTTGAAGCTTTCCTGTTAACCTGCAGCAGAGTTAAACCATCTTTAAAAGAGTTTCATATTTTTCAAAGACCATGATTTGTCATAAAAAATCATGTATGTTATGTTAGTTTAATATATCCTGTAATCAATCAGTTAATCACACATGATATTACTATATTAATATAAATATATATTTATTATTAATAAAGGCTTAATTTATTAATGGAACAAAAATGAATCTAGAATAAAAATAATATCAATATCATAAAAATACTTTGCAAAGAAAATTATAAAGTTGTTATAATTATAGAATTTCTATTGCAACAAAACATTGTTCATAAAATATTCATGGTCGATGCTCTTTTAAATACTAGACATTCATTAGGACCGTAATATCTATTATATTCTTTCATTCATGAAAAGAAGCAACTGATCTTACAAGTTGAGGTATAAGAGATATTTAAAATTAATATGTAGGTACTTGTTATAAGATATGTACATTGAACTAACTTATATGAAAATTTCATATGGAGAGATCACATATATCTATAGAAAAGCTCACGTAATGGTTGTGTAAGTAATTTCTAGATTTAATATCACTAAATCATCTTATATAATAAATGTTATGCTTTGATCATGTTACATGTTATCTTAATCAAGGTAATGAAAAAGCAAACATTGAGTATATTATGAATTATATGAAGGTACTTGAATGATCAAGAGAGGATTCATCTTCTGAGTGAATTATAGAAAATGTTTCATATATTATTAAATAGTATTAATTTAGAAATCTTTAGTCAAAGTGAAATGAGATTTGAAAAGAGTTTTAAATCTTATTTAAATGATTTAAAATATATATATATATATATTATTTTAATTTATTTCTAAATGAAAAACACTTTGAAAAACAATAACTACCACACTCTCAAACACCAAGCAAAATCTCTTGCAAAGATAATAATTGACAGCCCTGATTCTTGACAAAAAATAAAAATAAAAAAAACCTTGAGATGTTGAAGGTGTGATGATTGGACACAGGGAACCTCTCTTCGCTTCTAGGAAGAAGATGAAATTGATCTGTCCTCCTTTGTTCTTTTATAATAGACAGCATAGTTATAAAATCTTAACGCAGTTGTTTCATTCTAAGATCCGTTAACTTGGAGTTCATCCCTAGCTAAGTTTGGATTTGAATGGTTGTGGAAGTTGATCGATGAAACTTGAGTGATTTGATGAGAATTTGCGACCTAAGCAATCTAGTCAATGTTTTAGTAAATTTATATTAAAAAAAAAACGTAGTTTTTAATTTTTTTTAGAAAACAATATCATTTTAAAAAAATAAAATTAAAAAACTCAATCTGAGTTCCAACTTTTCCTTATAAAAACAGCCTTACCTTTCGTTGTGTGTATACACGTACAAAAATTGTAGCATTGCTCTATATAGGGACAGAATCTCTATATTGTGTAGGCAATACATAGAGCAAATATAGAAAGAAAGTAAGAAACAAAGAATTAGAGAGATGATTTTTAATATTTTAGCTGACAAGCTTCATGCGGTTTGCATTCCCAGCCCAGCTCAGAGCCACATTAAGTCAATGCTTAAGCTATCAAAATTACTACATTACAAAGGTTTTCACACATAACCTTTGTCAACACAGAGTTTAATCATAAACGTTTGCTTAAATCTAGAGGTCCTGATGCCATGAATGGCTTGCCCGATTTTCGGTTTGAATCCATTCCAGATGGCCTCCCTCCTTCAAATGAGAATGAAACCCAAGATATCGCTGCACATTGTGAGGCTGCCAAGAAGAACTTATTAGCTCCGTTTAATGACCTGATTGACAAGCTTAATGATTCAGCATCTTCTAATGTGCCCCCAGTGACTTGCATCGTCTCTGATGGTTTCATGCCCGTCGCTATCGATGCTGCGGAGATGCGCCAAATTCCGATTGCTTTGTTCTTCACCATCTCTGCTTCCAGCTTCATGGGATTTAAACAATTTCAAGCACTCCGAGAAAAAGGTCTTACACCACTGAAAGGTATGAGCAAGGAAAAAAAAAATGTAACTATATATATTTTGATTAAGATTTTCTACTAGTTCATTGGATGGTCCGTGAACAAGGGAAAAGGTCATTTTTATTCATTTACGTAGCATTACCTTTTATCAAAAAGCTAATATATGAATTCAATTTTATTTTTTTTTTTTGCAGATGAGAGCTTTTTAACTAATGGCTACTTGGACAAAGTTGTAGATTGGATCCCAGGAATGAGAGATATAAGGCTAAGAGACCTTCCAAGTTTTGTTCGTACAACAGATCCAAATGATTTTATGTTTAAATACTGCTTGGAATATGTACTGGGCGGGCTTCTGAAGGTTCTGCAGTTATTTTCCATACTTTTGATGTGTTGGAGCAAGAAGTTCTGAATGCCCTTTACTCTATGTTTCCTCGAGTCTATACGATCGGTCCACTTCAATTGCTTCTCAATCAGATACAAAGTATATCTAAGTTCTATTGGATGCAATCTTTGGAAAGAAAAGTTGAGTGTCTCCAATGGCTTGATTCCAACAAGCCCAAGTCAGTAATACATGTGAATTTTGGTAGCATAACAACCGTTACGAAGGAACAGCTCGTTGAATTTGGCATGGGACTTGCTAAAAGTGGCCATCCATTTTTATGGATAATAAGGCCTGATATGGTCACTGGCGAATCCGCTATATTGCCTCCAGAATTCACTGAAGAAACCAAGGAAAGAAGCTTTATTTGTAGTTGGTGTCCGCAAGAGGAAGTCCTCAACCATCCATCAATAGGAGGTTTCCTAACACATAGTGGATGGGGTTCAACAATTGAGAGCATTTCTTCTGGCGTGCCTATGCTTTGATGGCCATTCTTCGGTGATCAGCAAACAAACTGTAGGTACACATGCTCTGAGTGGGGAATTGGAATGGAGATTGATAACAATGTCAAAAGAGATAAAGTGGAGAAGCTTGTGAGAGAGTTGATGGAGGGAGAGAAAGGTAAGAGCATGAAGAAGAAAGCCATGGAGTGGAAAAAACTAGCAGAGGAGGCCAATGGTCCAAGTGGTTCATCGTCTATGAATTTAGACAAATTGGTGAAGGAAGTGTTTTTGTCGTGAAAAAATAATACAGCATGCTAAACTAAAGACAGTTAAAGCTGAAGACGAATGTATTGTTGAGGCAAACTCGTATATGAGTTGTGAAAACATATCAAGAACTAGCTGTGTAGCTGCTCTTTGCTCGACAGGCAATATTTTCATCTATTTACTTTTAGATTCACCCCCTTTTAATGGCTGAAGATTGAGAAATTATTATAATTTTATTTTATTATAGTAAAAACTAAAAGAGCCAAGGTTTTCCTATAGCAATTTTTTATGTTAATTTCACCTTGGATTTCAACTGTGTATTTATTTTATAAATTTTTAATTTAATCATCGAACTTTTATTTTTCACAATCAAGTTTTTTGAATCCAAATTCAAACCTAATTACATATTATTTTGAAAATAAAAGTAGAATTGTAAGATAAAAAACTAAAATACAAAAAACGACTAAAATAGATAACAAACACCACTCCTTTCATTGTGAGTACCAAGGACCACGATTTTTGATAAAGATCTATTGTGCATCCTGGACTGAAAACAAACACAAATAAAACACAAACAAGCAGATATACGTGGTTCCCCAAAATTGGGTGCGTCCACAGAGACAGCAGATTGTATATTATTGGAGGAATGATACAAATACTCAACTCAACCCAGTACAATCCCACAAAACCCAGTGTTTCACTCTTACACTCGGTGTTTCTCTCAAATCTGCACTCTTTCACTCTCACAATTGCACTCACTTGCACTCACCACTGCATTTTCTATGCCTTCTCTCGTTTCTCTTCTATCTTCTGTTTTCATTCTTTCACACATGTTTACAGGAGAAAGGAAAGCATAAATATAATGGCTGAAAAGGAGAGGGTGGTTGAAAAGGAGAGGGTGGTTGATGGTTGTTGAGAAAAAATGTTGACAATTTGTAAATGTTGACAATTTGCTAGAAGATCGTGTATGCAAATATAAACCATGGCTTATATGTATATATATTTTTATTGCACTGACATATTTTTTCATATGCTTAACTCTCTGGCAGAGAAGTGTGTGTCTGTCTGTATGTCTATATATTGAACTAATGATTGCTTAGTATTAATTTTCCCGAAGGACAACATCATATTTACGTCCAAATGGTTCAATGAATTTGGGTTCCAGCTGACTGAATCCCTTACAATCACTACACGCCACGCTTCTTTTCATGAAAAATCTCGCCTAACAAGTCAAAGGTTGAATAACTTAACTATCATTTATGGGATATCACAAATTTAAAGAATGATGTAGAAAATCTAATTTTATGGAGAAAAAAGATGAAATATTTTTATTGATGGCTTGTCATGTAATAAGAAAAATTACAAAAATTTTATGGTATTTAGATACAGAATATAGCAATTATATGAAAGTAGATAAATTAATATTCTCTAAATTAGATCAATCTTATTAAGATTTTGTGAAGTTAGATAATGAATTTAAAGTTTTTATTATAAAAAAAGGGAAGATAATAATAATCCAAATAAAAAAAAATATTGTCTATACCATCTCCGATGGTTTCTTTGATCTAGAATTGAAAACAAATTTGTTTAGCATTTGTCTATACTATCATACACTACCTTATAGACTATTTTTATCATGCCTTTCTAATGTCAAACGTTGGTGACGTACGGCAGCCTGACATTCAGACAACCACGAAAATTCTCCCGTTATCAACTGATACAATAGCCAATAAATTCCATGGCCGGCCGGCATCAGTCTAGAATAATGATTTTAATTAGATTAAAATTAAAAGAGAAGATAAAATCATATTGTACCTCTACTTGGCTGCTATTTTATATATAGAGTCTTGTTGATAAGAAA
>Ga0325411_1001216_pt1 | contig 28476 bp, 13 predicted proteins | sample PopdelMetagenome_13_FD_206181 | JGI IMG/M metagenome (GOLD analysis project Ga0325411, IMG submission 206181) | Populus deltoides microbial communities from Bellville, Georgia, United States - Xylem-PdIQD-R4 | ecosystem: Host-associated > Plants > Phyllosphere > Stem > Wood/Secondary xylem...
GAACAGGTACTCCACTAACCATATTACCAATAGCTTTAGCCTTATACAAAGGTGGCCACATGTGTTTATCATGTTATAGTTCTTGATCATGATTAGAATTAAAAAGTACAAGTAAAAATTGGCCAAATGTGTTTATCATGTTATAGTTCTTGATCATGATTAGAATTAAAAAGTACAAGGACAAATTGGATCTTGGCCATTGATTTAAGTGGCTAGCAACCGCGTATGAACGATGAACTTGCTTTTCCCAGAAGACCAGCGGATGAAGAAATCGCACAGAAATTTCAGTGTCAAGGAAGACCAAGATTTTAAAATAAGAGCACGTCTGTTTTTCAAAGTCATGAATAGAAAACTATGCTGTTTTCTACTCTCTATCTGCTACAGAGACTTGGGAAGTACGGGAAATGCTTTTTTGAATAAGGTAATCATTCTTCTAGAGCAGGGAGATTCCATGTACCGAGCATTTGCCCAGAAGGAAAACAATGTGATTGGTTATATCATCATTCGAACGCAGACTTCCTTTCCAAGTCTTACAATCTGGTTCACATTCCACCAACACCTTTAATCCCATCCTTACCTTCACTACCTTTCTCATTAAATACTCTAAGCCAGCATTGACCAACCCCATAAAGGCTGCATTTTTGTACATATATATATATACACACACATCACAAGCTTTTGCCAGAAGCCTAAGTAAGCCTTTAATAGATATCAGAGAATGGTTCACAAAAAGTTCACTTGGAAATCAATACTCCTAGGATGTCTCAGAGGTGAGAGACCACGCCCAGAGCCAAAACAAGCATGTTCCCAGAGGCTATCCCTTTCAGACTTGAGCAATCCTGTCTCACCAATTTCATTCAGCGACCTGTCCATTTCTATTTTTAACCTTCATGTTTTCACACTGAAAGAGCTACAGACAGTAACGAATGAGTTCTCAAAGAGCAATTATCTTGGGGAAGGTGGATTTGGGGCTGTGTACAAAGGATTCATTGACGACAAGCTTAGGCCAGGATTAAAGGCTCAGCCTGTGGCTGTCAAGGTGTTGGATTTGGATGGCTCTCAAGGACATCGAGAGTGGCTGGTAAGCAAATAGAGTCAATTCAATACAGTTCATGGAGTAGGCTGGATTTTTTAAAATTTTTCTGATGAGCATGATAGATGTTTTCAATTTTATAGGCCGAGATCATCTTTCTTGGGCAATTAAAGCACCGCCATCTTGTGAACCTGATCGGTTACTGCGGCGAGGAAGAGCATCGGCTTCTGGTGTATGAATACATAGAGCGAGGCAGCCTAGAGAACAAACTATTCAACAGTATGTATTCTCTCATTGTAACACCGCTGAAAGAAAATCTTGAATGATCCTATTTGGTTGACATATTTGTGCTCCTGGCATGTTTTAATTGATGCAGGATATTCTGCAGCCTTGCCTTGGTTAACAAGACTAAAAATTGCAGTTGGAACGGCGAAAGGCCTTGCCTTCCTCCACGAAGAAGAAAAGCCAGTCATATATCGTGATTTTAAGGCTTCAAATGTCTTATTAGAATCGGTAATCATTTCTCTTCCAGCATTAATTTAATGCATTGCAAACATAATGCTGGTGTTACAAACAGGGTTAAGTTCTAATATGGAAAATGTGTTCTTATTTCAGGATTATAATGCAAAGCTTTCAGATTTTGGCCTGGCAATGGATGGTCCAGAAGGAGATGATACCCACGTTACAACGCCTGTTATGGGCACTGAAGGCTATGCCGCTCCGGAATACATAATGACAGGTAATTCTAGCTGACGTTTTCAGTATCAATAGCTGGGAAATCAATCTGCGTAATTTATTGACAGTAACAGTATTTTTCAGGCCATTTGACAACCATGAGCGATGTGTTCAGCTTCGGAGTGGTACTTTTAGAGCTTATAACTGGTCGACGATCTGTGGACAAGAACCGTCCAAACAGAGAGCAGAACCTAGTGAAGTGGGCAAGACCTCAATTGAAGGATCCCCGTAAGCTAGATCAAATAATGGACCCGAGACTTGAAGGCCAGTATTCGACCGAGGGTGCGAGAAAGGCAGCAGCATTGGCTTACCAGTGTTTGAGTCACCATCCCAAGTCTAGACCAACTATGAGAACTGTTGTCAAGACCTTGGAGCCTCTACTTGCCTTAACTGACATTCCCATTGGACCCTTTGTGTATATTGTTCCAAATGAAGGCAAAATCCTAAGTGATCTAGAAAAGAAGGGAAAAGAAAGCACAGATGAATGTGATGAGATTAGAAACGGTAATGCAGGCGAAGGAAAGCAGGTGGAGATTAAAGAGAAGGGCTGCGATCGCCACCGCAAAGGCCATCGGCACAGACGGAGGACTAAGTCACTGAGGTCTAGAGCTGTCTATTCTGATACAGCTTTGTATAAAACCATAGGAACTGGTTTGTACTCTCCCAGAAGCTAGAGGGAATTTGCAAATAGGCATAGATCAGCTTTACTGATAAGCATACTGTACATTTGGATTACCTTGCTGTTTTTTTCCTTTATTATTTTTATTTATTTTTAAAATTTTGGAAGTTTCTATGAGGGAATAGTTTGATTTGTGGCCTCTGGAAATGTTGTACTCTGCTATAATTACAAGATACACACTATAAATGGTCAAGCCAGAATTTTGCCTACTTTGAATTTAGGCAAGCAGTCTGTTCATACACTATGTATCGCATTAAGAACAATCCAATATCATTTTTAAGTACCCTTCTTTCTTTCTTTCAAAAAGCATCCTCTTTCCCTGAAGCAGGACTCAAACCCAAATCCCTGCCCCCTGCATTTTTCAAGAAGCATAACTGGGCTAACTAACCTCTATATATATATATATATCTTGTGATAAAAACTGTGTTTTGTATGGTTTTTCGCTTGAATGGATATCAAAATGATTTTTTTTAAAATTTTAATATTAGTATACTAAAAAAACATTAATTTAATATATTTTCAAATAAAATATATTTTTAAAAACATCTAAAAACCCAAGTTACCACACTCTCACGAACTCTATTGGAAGGTATCAAGTCCAAACCTTGCAAGAGATGGATGGGAATTTCAAGTTCCAGGACCTCGCAAGAGTACCAGCCTCTGAAGCGATTTTCCGAAGAGAAATCGAGTGCAATGAATCAAATGTTGACAGTGATTTTTGACCGAAGATTGTAGGTATATATAATTTGCTCTACCGAACACATGAAATAGACCATTCTTAAGTTCAAAAGATAAGAACGAATTCATCTACCTGTTCGAAATCTACGCCACAAATTCCACGAGGAGACCATACTTGGCTCGAACCAGAATCAAATCTCATCACTTCCACCAACCCACCAAAAGTTGAGTCAGATGAAAGGTGAACGCCGGCTGTTGCCATCAAATGTTGAAACTCAAGGATCCTTTTATTTGAAGCTGGGTGATACTTTCAAAAGCAGTCACCGCTCGAAATCTCCTTCTGCTATCATTACTGATAGAACTAAGATCACAGAACGAAGATTTCTATTGGGTGAGCGAGGTTTATATGAACGTTGTCTGACTAAATGCAGAGACGGCCGGCAGGTAGTTCGCCACTAAGAGAGAATTTCATGTGCTTGACTTTGAGGGGAGATTATTGGTGTTTGAAGACTTCAAACACTGGAAGAATCATCTCCATACATTGGTTCCAATAGGAGACCCATACCATCTGTAAAATAGAATTCAACGTTGTCCGACACTAGCTAACAAAGAACCAAGCATTCATCTGAAAATAGAATTCAACGTTATCCGACACTAGCTAACAAAGAACCAAGCAATTATTTAGAACCTAGTTTTCTTCTTTTTTTTTTGTAAAAAAAACTAAAGTTAATTTATCAAAGCAGTTATTCAGAATCAATCTTGACAAAATCCATCTCCATTGTGCTTGCATTACACACATGCATGGAGATGTGAAATTCACCATGAAAACATTCGTGCACTGCACACATGTTCAGGACGACTTCAATTTAAAAAACATCAAAGAGTTTGTCTGCCAGCACAAGTCATAATCCATGCATCTTCAACATACATGAATTGAAAACCACGATACATACATAATCAAGACGCCTTAGTTGTGACTTAACTATCAAAACCTCAGTCGCCTAACTTACACATGCATCAATTACTCCGCATGCAATATCACCATAGATGGAGACGATTTTTTAATTATACAGTAACTTGGTTGATTTTCTTAAAAGAACAGGAGCCAGTGAATATAGTCACCAAAATCTGCACTTGAATCAACCTTGATTTCTGAGTCGCACGCTAGGCATTGGTGATCGATCGAGTCAGTGGAGAGAGATGAATAAGAGAAACTCCATGAAGAAAGGTAACAACGACATAGAGACGCTGTTCAATTCAACGGTTGCTTGATGAACGATGATGATGATGATGGTTTTGGTAGTGTTATTAAATTCAGTTTAATTAGGGAGGTCGACATGGTATCTAAACCAGTCAAGTTTCATAAAAAAACAGCTCGAGTGACTTGATTAAAAAATCCAAATTAGACACAAAATTAAATTATTATTATTTTAAATAAAAAATTATTATTTTAATTTTTTTAAAATAAAATTTGAGGTTAACTTAAATTAACTCACTTCATTTATAAAACCTTACACTAAGTTGAGTTTATCCTGATGGAGTTTAATAACCATGGGCTGTGATAGTGAAGGGAGGGAGGAGGTTGAAGAGACGGGAAATAATACAGATGTGGAAATCCAGTGATCAATATGGACATGATGGGCCAAATATGGGCCCAATGACAATCAAACTTTTTGAAAGAGCAGATTCCGTTGAGAAAGGCTAAAGGCCCACTTGTCAAGAGTTTCAATTTTAGCCCAATCTTGAATTTTCTCCCATTGACTGTACAAACTTAATTGGAATGAAAGAATCAATAGTCATTTCAAACTAATTAAGCCTATCATGAGTCACCTACGCTCAAAACACATATATTATTTAATTAAAATATAATATTATTTTATAAACTAAAAAAAATTCAAAATGATTTTTTTAAAAAAAATACGAACTAAAAAACATATAGTATATAGTTTAGGATTTTTAAATGTGTTTTCATGAAAAGATAGTACTGTATTTGTATTTGATATAATAGAATTTGTATGAGAAACTAATATTTAGATTGAGATAGCACAATAAGCAAAAATAAACTAATTCTTTTATAAAATAAAAAAAGAAAAATTACTTTCATCATCCTGTAGTTAGTTTTATTTTATTTTATTTTGCAACTAAGTTTTTTAAAAATACATTTTATATCCTGATCTTTGAAGGTAAATATCACTTTACATTACCGGGAGTTGGTGTAAAAATAGTCAACAATAATATCTATTTATTAGGTGTGATATTTTTTTTTATTAACATGAGTGTCTGGGTTAGTTTGTGCGCACCTCGACTGATCTGACGGGCTCTAAAGTTAACGATCAGGTAAGCCTCCAGTGATCCTGATGTTAGTGAGACTCGAACCGGTTATGATTTCTTAAAAACAAACTTAGAGTCTATCCAATTAAGCTATACCCTTTAGGATCGTGATATTATTTCTCTTCATTTCACACATGGCAGTCCTAAAATTGTGAGAAATTTGAGGTAGCTCGCAAGAGAAAGAGCTCATCATGTCTAAAATTTGGATGAAACTCTTTTCTCACTGGACTGCGCATGCGTTCTGAGGTAATTTGGATCAAACATTGTGATTTCAAGTAATTATCTGAATCATCTAGCAAAAAAGCTTACCTTCTTCAATTCCTCTACCAGAAAAATATATTAGTTAAGTCACTTTCTCAAATGCTTTTGAGGTAATCAATAGGGTTCGACCTTAAAATATCATTTTCAATATAAATAGAAAAAATTCTTTGAAATTTTGTATATGCATGCGATAATTAAAACATACTCTTAGTGTTGAGTTTTAGATGAGAAATCAATGTTAACAAGAAGACACGAGAAGGGAAGGTGAAAAGAAAGCAAATTTGTGTTTGATTTTGTCTTCAAGCATGGATTTGTGTTTGAGAGAGAGGATGAAAGAAGAGAAAAGGTAGGCATGAAAGAGAAAATGAGTGACGTGGTAATGGTTATTTTTAATATTTTAATATATATGAATTATTTCATTGATTTTTAAAATTTGCTTTGATTTAGGATGAAAAATGTAATATTTTTAAAAATTATTGCAAAGTAAAAAAAGAAAAATCAAATTATAGGATGCTTATATTATTTTCCCAATTAAAAATCTTAATGGTTTTGAAATTGAAATAAATACAACTAGAATTTTGTGGTTTTAAAAAAAATAAAAAAACAACAGCCGCCCACAAAAACAAACACAATCTCCGATGTACCAAGTTGCTTGATTTTCATTCTACGAACATGATTCTGATGTCCTGTGATCTTGGTCTTCGGTCTTAACGAATAGTCATGTCATTGTGCATATTCGTTGAATAAATTTGCAAAATACCATTTAGTAGGAAAATCTATAGCCTTCAACTTTAAATCCACACATCTTCCAGCCTTCCAGCTAGCTACCGGTCTTGGATTCCACCTGATTCATGCAGCTCTGGTCAATGCATACCTATGTGTAAACAATCAAACCACTTTTAGTGGTAGGAAGAGTTCTCTCTCTTACATGGTTTTGAGGGGTATAGTTTAATTCGTCATGCACTAGATTTGTTTTTTAAAGATTACTAGTTCGAGTCTTTTAAACTTTAAAGTTACTAGACACTTACATGGTCATTAACTTCAAGGCCCATGAGATTAGTTGAGCGCGCAAACGATCCTGTACATCTATGTTAATAATAATTTTTTTAAATGTAAAAAAAAATATTAAGAGTTTAGAGAATATTTTAAGTGTATTGGGTCTGATAGCCATGTCAGATCCAAGTCTCTTGGGTCTGGTCGCCCAATAACTCTATATCTGGCCGCAAAGTCAAACCTAAGAGCACAATAGCCTTGAGTCTACAGTGCAAACATTTTATATCTACAGTGTGGTCAATAGTACAAACACTTATGGATTTGACGGTCATGACAGACCCAAGAGACTTGGGTCAAACGGTCATGCCTTGACCCAATACATGAGCTTTTGGAATAAAAAATAGTAAAGACAACGCTCTTATAGTCCTCTGAATATTTACAGTGTGATTTGTAGTGTAAATATTCTTTATACACAAGATTAACATAGTAATTTTCTCACAAGATTTTAAAATATTATATAATTTTTGTCATTTCAGTCCAAATAAATTTATCTGTAGCTCAGTGATCACTAAGGATAAATCGTATTCTCAATAATATATTTCTAGTAATTATGTTATACAGTAGTCTCTTATATTCTGAATCGCTGTTCTATATCACATGCAATTCAATATCAATAGAATCATCACTCATAGGGTTCGAATTTTTTATGCGTATATAAACCAATTTCCAAATACCATCCATTTCTTCACCTAACAATTCCTTGTCTTATGGTGGATAGACGAGGCCCAGGACAGGACTGGCTAGATATGTCATGCATGGCTGGCTAACTTTTAAGGAAACGATCGAGGACCCACCATGCGGTAATAAAAAAAGATATATATATATATATATATATATATATATATATATATATATATATATAAAAAAAAAGAAGAGAGGAAGACTATGAATTGATCTCATCACCTAACCAGTTCTCGTCTTATTTGCAGTACACCAAGCCCATGGTAACTTGTTCTTAAAAAAAAAAAACTTAAAGAAGAGAGGACGAAGGCAATGTTTATGCAACCCTTTTTAAACTTTTTTTTTTCTAATTTTTTTGCAAAATTTATTTTTGATCCTTCTAGTTTGAAACTTGTTCATTTTAATACAAAATTTTATTTTGTTAATTTTTTAGTCCTTGAGTTTAAGCGAGGAGAGAGAACCCGTCAAAAACCAGTTAAGAAGAGAGAAAATTGATGGTTGACTAAATTCCAGCAACGAAACAAGTTTTTTTTTATGTTAATGAATTTCATTTGACAAAAAAATTTCATTTAGATGTTTTTTTTTTACAATTTATCTTGCTGGAAAAAGTATATTGAGGCTAGCAAATAATTTTTTTTAAACTTGATTTTTTGTTTTTGGACCAATTAAGACATTTTGAGTTGAGATTTTTTTTAGGTCATAAGGATGTTTGTTAGATGATTTTAGATTAAAATAGATTGAAAATTGGTTTGGGTCCAAAAAACCCCAATTCCATTTTTTGACTACCTTTCTCGTGGTTAAAAACTAAGTAAGTAGACGACGCTTTGTGTGCTTTTAGTTCTTATTTTTGAAAAACAACCCTACTACTTTTAATAGTTTTACTAACATAATTTTCTTTTGGTATTTACTCTAACATTCTGTCGGAAATAATTTTACCGACTGATTCATGAATGGAAACCCTCCATCGGTAATTTCATTTATGTCGGCATTTTTATCAGTAATAAACGGTGGACTTGATTTTCAAATATAAATTAATAAATTATTGAATTGATAATAAATTAAATTGTTTGGTTTATTTAATTCTATTTATTTAGAAATATAATTTATAATTGGACCAACATATTAAGAACCTAATAGGTTACACACATTAAGAATCATTACTCAATAATTACATTGAAAAAGTGTTCGGTTATTGTAGTGGCCAGATCTAATTTGGCTAGAATTTGGATTTATACCCAGATTCTAGTGACTAAAAAAAGGGTTTTGGTCGTTGCGCCTCCATCAGTGACAGTGCCAGCTGTTAGCGTGCCTGGCCTAGCACATAGAACAACTCGACGCTGGTTGGTGAGGCATTTAGGCTGTTGCCTCGCCAGACGCAACACCTCCCCAACAGCAACCACGGGTTGGTGTTGGTGTCGCTGGTCTTCCAGCACGAGGCAAAAACCTCACGCTAGAGGCTACGCAACGTGAGGGGTTGTCCCTCGCATTGCTAGCTGGCAGAGGCAACGTTGGCTACCATCGCACCAGCTGCTGATAGTGGGCAGAGAGCCCTACCGGCAGTAGAGAAGAAGACCAATTTTTTTGGTCTTTAGGTTTTGGGAAAATTACACCCTTACCCTTGTCCTTTTTAATTTGAAGTATTAGGCTTTTAAGTTTGCATATTATCAATATGACCCTAAAACTTTATGTCTAATTACAATTTAGGATCTCAAGGTAAATTATGAATTTATTATCTATAAATAAAATTTAGGTTTTATACCATAAATTAAATTAATTGTAGAATTAATTTTCCTAATAGGATTAGGACTGAATTAAATTGTTTAATTCATTTTTTTAGTTTTATAATATCCTAATGGGATTAAGATTTATTTAATTAAATGGTATAATTAAATTTTTAAAAATTAGTTTTTTTTATTTAAGAGTTTTTTGAAGCCAAAAATTTTTGTTTGGGAAATTATCAAATTAGATTTGATTGAATATTTCTAAGCGTTAACGCTATTATTTTAAATTACACATAAAACCAATAATTAGAATAGCATGCAATATATATTTTTAATTATGCATGATGGGTGATTATAGACATTAAAGACCAATGCAATTATGCTTTTATTTGATGGTTGAATGATTGTAATTTTTATTAAATAAGACCTGCGTGACCTACCTTATCTCTATTTTTTCTTCTAGGTTGTAATTCTTTTCTCATCTAATTACCCTCGAATGTAACTTGGGATTTCTTAATTAATTATGTATATGTTATGTAATTTAAAAATGTAGGAGTTTAGATAGAAAATTATTATGTAATTTAAGTCAAAGAAAGAAATGATGATAAAGGCTATAACTGAAGTGCTAGTAGCAATGGACTTATGAAGACTTGCTATAGCTACTCAGGATTTGACCATTTAATTCCCTTTAATGGCTCATGAGAATTAACTTAGATATGTTCATAATCATCTAATTAGAATGACATATTAGGAATGTATGTTTATATATAAATTGTTATGCATGAAATGTATATCTATTATATCATGTTATGTTCGAGACCTAGTTAATTTATAATAAATCCCTCATTAATATATTAAGTACATGTTAAGAACATGAATAGTTGCCTTCCAATTTTATATGCATAAACCAGAGTTTTATTCATAGATAATTTGTTAAGTCACTCAAGGTTACCATTAATTGAATATGTTTAATATTATAAAATTGAGTTAAACTTAACTAATTTATATGATTTGGATGAGTTATTCACGATCATATGAAGTTAGAAGCATGAGTTAGGTGAAAAATATATGATATGTTTAGACAAAGAGTTGTCACCTAACTAATCTAAGAGTTACATAGAGATGTCATTGATAAGCTATGTTATTTATCTAATTTAATTTATTTTGATTTGCTGAGTAACTCAAGATCAAGTAAATTAAATGAGATTTTATCCCACTAGAAAAATCCAAGTGAGAAACTAATACTCACTCTCTTTACATTAATAAGTTGATAGATAAAATGAGTAGTATCATATCCCTACGAAGCATACATGATGCTAACAAATTAATTGGACCAAACTTCTTGGATTGATACTGAAATTTGAGAATTCTTTTCAAACAAGAAAGAAGATTATATGTGCTTGAAAGTCATATTCCTCATGTCCTTGATGATGACGCTTTTATTGAAGTTAAGATAAAATATCATTGTTATATTGATGATGATGATGAATAGACTACATGTGTCTATAATATGATTAAGCATATTAAAAAGTTGTTTGATGCTAAGGGGTATAAGACTTCTAAAGAATTGTTTCCAAGCATGATAATAGAATGTTCTAATGTAAACACTCATATGATGTTTATGATTGAAAACTATCTTGCTACTTCACATAGTAGTTCCTGGGTATTAGATACCGAATATGGTTTTTACATTGGTAATAATGAGCAAGAACTAAAGAAAGATAGAAGATTACTTAAAGGTGAAGTGGACTTACATGTGGGCAATGGAGCAAGAGTTGCTGCATTAGCTGTAAGGACTTATAATTTAACTTTACCTAGTAGGATGTTACTAGAACTTGATAATTTTTATTTTGTTCCAGTACTTGAAGGGATAAAACCCAATGGATCTAAATGAGTCTTTAAGAGAAAGACTAACATGAAAGACAATGTATAAATATACAATGCAAGTTTTAAGAAGTAGGAATATCCAATTTTAATGGTATAATCAACGGATTTGATTTCATAGAAAATATGGATAAACCTTGTGTTTAAAAAATGTTAGTGGGAGTGGTGTTATTTTTCTAATATTATATGCAGATGACATATTATTGTTAAGAAACAACATATCTTTACTTTAATTAGTAAAGTTTTGGCTGTCCGAGAATTTTTTTCATAAATTAATTGGGAGGAACAACTTATATATTGGATATAGAGATCTATATAGATAGATCTAATATGTTACTTAGATTATCTCAATTCATGGATATAGACTAAATGCTAAAATAACTTAGCATGGAAGAATCTAATATTGAATTCTTATCTATTTTGTATGAAACACCTCCCTCTAAAGACATGTGTCCTAAGATACAGATTGAGATTGATATGAAGGAAATGATATCCTATACTTGGCTATAAGATACATTAATAGAGAAGATAAACTAGAAGTTCAGAGTTGTTTGAATTAAGATTTTTTCAATGAAATGTTGGAAAAATAGTAAATACTAGTCAACATATGTTTTATTCTAAATAGCAGTACTCTGAGTTGAAAAGGTTCCAAATAAAAAAGCACAATTGATTCTATAACTGAAAAAGAGTATACCTTCACATTTAAAGAAACAAAGAGATTATTTGGATCAAGAAGTTCAGCAATAAACTTTATCTTTAATTTAAATTCATAAATCAAATATTAGATTCATTAATTTAATATTATATGAATATTAATAAATAAACTTTTATTAATAACAAAAATATATTTATATAAATATTATAATTAGAGTCAAATGAAGGATGCCAAGATAGATAGATAAAATCCGACAAAGTCAGGTTTGAGTATCTAAAATCTGATAGTTTTAGATTAAGAAATAGTACTATTTATCCATTCTCATCCCACTTAAAACTCATCCCTTTACCTTTGGGCCTGCTTTATCTTCTCACTGGATGTATAAATGCGTTTCCAGCCTTCGAAATTTCCTTTGATAAAAAAAAAAAAAGCCTCGAAAATCTCCCAACAAATTAAGGTAAAAAACAGGAACAGAATCGTATATTAATATTATAAGAAAGGGAAACACATTGCATTATTGATAGGGATTAAAGATCCAAATACAATACACCTTTTACCATAAAAGTGCCGACAAAGTTCTGCAAGAACAATACAATGATCATAACATAGAAGATGTTGAAACCCCAACATCAAATTTTTGAAGAATATCCTTCCTTGAAGCAAGCTATAATCACTTGGGGTAAACATGAGCTGGAAGACGAGGTTCGGCAACAGCAACAAGAGGGTATTTTTTTGGTGTAGAAAGCCCAAAAATTTCGTCCATGTTCAGGTCATCCTTCTTCTGGCCATCAGGCAATCTCCATTTAAATCCATGAAGAAGATTTGACAAAGTTGCTTGAATTACCTTTAGTCCTAAAGGATATCCAGGACACATCCTTCTTCCAGCTCCAAATGGCAATAGCTCATAATCATGACCTCTAACATCAATAGAATTACCAATGAATCTCTCTGGGAAAAATTCATCAGGTTTGTCCCATACTTTGGGATCTCTCCCTATGGTCCACACATTAACAAGTACTCGGGAGCCTTTTTTAATGTCGTAACCATTGATGTTGATATCTTCACGTGCTGCTCTAGGCACAAGCATTGGTGCCACAGGGTGCAAGCGCATAACCTCCTTAGCAATGGCATAGATGTATGGCAAATTAACCATGTCTTTCTCTTCCACCCATCTTTCTCTTCCAATTACCCTGTCCAGCTCTTCTGTTGCTTTCTCAAAAACTTCTGGCTTTCTCAAGATCTCTGAAATTGCCCATTCCACGGTCACCGCGGAGCTTTCAGTTCCACCGGCAATCAAGTCCTGAGAATCGAGAAAAACGAACTTTACTTGCAAGTACAAGAGAAAGATGCTAGGACCACTTTTGAGTGTTGGACAGTATATAATTAATTGATTAGACAATTCCAAATATTAAAAATTCACAAAGCAACGCTAGAATCACTTTTGAGTTTTGAGTGTTGGACATCCACGAATTGGATGAACACATGTGCATCTCACCCCTGCAAGTGTTCCCTTTATCAAGAATTTTCAATTTGTAATAAGAAGGGTAGTGGGCATTATCCCATCTGATTTTTTATCGATGGGATAACTTAAAAAGGAAATTCAGATATATTGATGTGAACCAAAAGTTAGTCGTTGATAAAATTTTCTGCGTTACCAAGAAAATGGGCGAAGATAATTAGAGCGATTGAGGTAACTGTATACCCGAGAGTCAACTGGTGTGATTACAGACCAACTTATAATAAATTTATTAGTTAAAACATAGTACCTGTGACCAACTTATAATAAATTTATTAGTTAAAACATAGTACCTGTGAAAATGCCTTCACTCCATGTCTTTCAAGCTTGATCTCAAGATTAGGATCAGAAGCAAGCTGCAAAAGGACATCAACCATATCCTTGGGCTCCCAGTTCTTGTCTTCCTTTCTCCTAGCTTCGTGTTCATCCAACACATGCTCCATAAACTTGTCAAACTTCTTGGATAAAGTCTTCATTCTCTTAATGTAACCTTGCAAATCTAAGAAAGCAATCCAAGGGATCGAGTCACCAATATCCAACACCCCATTAAGCAAGAACAACTCATCAAGCATTTCTTTGAATTCCTCTGGTGTTACTATCTCCTTCTCATTCTCGGAACTCTTAACTGTGTATTTCTTGCCTAACACCATACGACTAATTACGTTAAGACTCACATCTGCAAGGTGATCTTTCAGATTAATAGGCCCGCCACTTGATTTGTTAAGAGTTTTAAGGAGTGCTCTCAACTCCTCTACACGAATGTACTCGTATGACTCAAGGCGCTTAGCACTAAAAAGTTCCATTAAGCACATTTTACGTGCTTGACGCCAATAAGGTCCATATGGAGACCATGTAATATCTGAGTAATTATAGGTGGTGTATTTGCCTGCAGCTGTTTTGGGGCGGCCAGAGAAGATAACATCGTGGGTTTTGAGGATGGTTTTTGCCATTTCAACAGAAGAGCCAACAACAACTGGGAATGATCCAAATTTGACTTGCATGAGGGGGCCATATTTTTGGGAGAGGGCATGGAGGGAACGGTGGGGGAGTTCGCCTATGAGATTGAGGTTTCCAATTATCGGCCAGGATTTTGGGCCTGGTGGTGGGTTGAGCTTGCGGCGGCGGAGACGGCTGGCTAGCAGGATAAGGGATACAGTGGCAAGCCATGCAAAGGCATAGGACATCCAAGTAGGAGTCTCCATTTTGCTTGTTGGTGGGTTGTGTTGGAGGTAAAGAAAGATTTGCGGTGATAAAAATAGCATGAGGTGATGCAGGTATTTATCGTAGAGAAAAGCAAAGCATTTGTCTCAGGAAATTGTGGATTTCTTCATGACTAGTTGGCACTGTTGCTGTCCCTAGGAGCCCAGTAGGACAAGCTATGAGTTGGTAAGCGAAAGGTCGAGAAGCTTGGACGCCCATTCTCAACAACCATGGCCCCCACGAGCTTTGTTAAAGAGGCATTTCGACAAATAATATTTGTGGTCTTTCATGCTCAGTTCAGTCGGTAATTAGGGAAAAATTGTGCAATTAGTATTTTAAAAAAGATATACTGAATTAACATAAAAATAATTTTTTTAATATAAAATAGCATATTAAATTAATATCTTTGTTTTATGACATTTAATTAATATTACAATAGAACTATGACATTTAATTATGTTATATTTCTGAATAATATTAATTAAATATTATGGTTCTAAATTGCTCCATCAATTTAATTAATTTTAAAAAATATTTAAATTTCATAACATATTGCATTTCAAAAACACGACATATTAAGTTATTGTGTTTTTTAAATGCACCATGTTTAAATGGTGCTTAGCTGAAACGCTACAATTATTTTATCGTGTTTAAAAATAATAGTATTTATTAAACATCATGTTTATAATGCGCAATAAAATAAATGGTGTGCTATTTTATCAATTTTATTTTAAATAATATTATTTTATCAAAATTTTTAAATAAAAATATATATTTAGGGAACGAAAAAAACTAAATTCCCGGTTGTATTTAATTAATTCACCAAAATTTTCACGTGTTTCTAAAATTTTTTTTAAGAACTAGATTATGTATTCACTAATTAAAAATGAAAATCATTTTCCTAAAGATGTACATTTTTTTTTTCATATTTCTCTATTCTCTAAAAAATGGAACTCGTCAAAAATTTATTCTCAAAATTCTTCACTATAAAAGAATAATGACTGATTTTTATGTTCACTTCTTTTGTTATTTTCAATGTAATTCAAATAAGATTTTTATTTTCTATTTTTAAAAAAATGTATTTAATAAAAAAACGAGAAAGTTCAGTGTAGTCAGCATCTACTTGGAAAGCTGGTAACGTTGACTGTTAGTTGAATTAACAATCCATAGATATGACAATTTAATATGAATTTTATGGATACGCCAAGTAGTCATGGCCATTCACATACGACATTTCATGGAAATTACAAGGAGCATGGGGGCATTGTAGCCTTAATAATCATTTTCACGATCTATTCAAGGTTATGGTTGCAGTTTAAAATTTTTTTTATTTAAAAATATATTAAAATAATATTTTTTTAATTTAAAAAAATTATTTTTGATATCAGTATATCAAAACAATCCAAAAATATAAAAAAAAAATTAATTTTACTTTAAAAAAATTAATTTTTTTTAAAACACGGGTTGCACTGCGTTTTCAAACGATTTTTCAATGTGATCTTTATAAATAATAGTTTAGTTTTTTTTTTTTTTAAGTTTTACATGCTTTGTGTGAGTTTTTTGTTTTTTATGGTTAGCCTTTTAAAAATCGAAGTAAAATATGTTTATAAATTAGATTAATATGTTTAAACTCAGGAAGAAACTCATACTAAGACGAATAAATCTTATGACGAAAATAAACATAACATTTAATCCATCCAACTATTAGATTAAGTTTACATTCTGCAAGATTTCATAACATTCTTGTTAGCTGCAATACTTAATTATCAGGAAATTTACGTGTTGTTATGGGGAAATCATCGAGGGATAGCATCTTCGTCATATTTTCTGGGCATCTGGGTTTCAGTCAATGATAGCTCGAGAGAATAACGAAGAAAACCAAGTCATTGTTTCCGGTGAAGAGGGAAAATCGAAAAGTAGAGGGGATGTTTTCCGAGAAGCGAGCCGAGCACAGGGCATTTTAATGATCAAACAAAAGAAAACGAGATGGGGTTCTTGATGTATTTTATTTTGAGAATTTTGCATATGATGTTCTTGGTTAGTTCAAGGAAAGAGGCGAGCAGACTTCACCATTGACTCTTCACGTTTGAATAATAAAAAGTATAATTATTAAACTCCATCTGGTTGTTGATCAAGATTTATTCACTGAAAATTAAAAGAAAAATATTTAAAATTTTAAACAGTTATTTTACATGGAAAAATTAAAAAATATTCCATATAAATATAGTTTATATATAGAGCTATCCCACGTAGAAAAATTTAAAAACATTCTATAAAAAAATAAGCTATAAAAAAATATCCAGCATCAAATATTCATAAATTAATTTTATATTTTTTAAATTTATTAAAAAAATCTGATGCCACTTAAATTATATTCATCACCTGAGTTGCAGGTTAATTAATTTAACGGATCACCCAAATTTAACAGATTAATTACAAACCTGAATTTTAATTATTTAAAATTTATCCAGGACTCTAGATCGCTGGATCCCGGGTAACCCACATATTTTATATCTATCAGAAGAAAAGGTTGTTAAATTAACTTCAGTCAACCTAGTCAATGGTTGAATAATCAGTAGTGGAGAGGAGAGCATCTTTTTCTGAAAGTGAGGATGCCAATGTGATCCATGACAGCGAGTATTTTAATAATATATGGTTGTTGGAGCAAGTTTAAGTCATTTTTATTTTTTAATTTTCTTTCCGAACAAAGTAATCATTTTTAATTACTACCCCAAGTATATATTATATTATATTATAGTATAAAATAAAAGAGAACTAGGTTTTAACTTTTAATATAATGTTTTCATAGTTCATTACTATTCATTTTCTCATCTATTATTATGGATTTCAAAAGTATATATTTTTTAAAATTTTTAAATTTGATTCCCAAAATTTTTATTTTGTATAATTGAGTCATTTTTAACCAAATTAAAATTCAATTGAATATTTTTTTAGAAAGTAGAATTTAATTAAAAGACAGAGGATTGAAGTGAAACAAAATAAAAATAAAAATAGGTGATGTCTTTTAAATGGTTTGAAAAGTTTGTTTTAGTCCTTTATATTTTTTATTTATTAGGTAATTTGTCCCTCTAATTTTAAAAAATTTAATTTTGATACCAAACTTTATTTTCTTCTTTTTTCTGTTCTTTTTTAGTGGATGAGAGATGGGTTATGCCAAATTCTAGTGTAGAGAAAGAAAGTTGTTGAAGATGATTTCAACCACCAAAACGATTTATTTTTGTGTCAAATAGTTTCGTATAACGAGGAAAGTTAAGATTATGTGCTTTTTTTACCTTGAAAACACGTACAAAAACATATCTAAACTCAGGAACATTTTTTGTTTCGGGTTGGTTTTGGATTTTGGAGCTATTTTTGTGTCTTTAGGGGCCATAGATTGATTTACCAAGGTTCCAGGGTGTTTTATGTCAAAAATAATTTGAAAATGAGTTTTTGGGTAAAAAAAATAGCAACCCTGTTTTTCCAACCAACTAATTGCCAGATTTTAGGGAGCTCCAAACGATGCATCATCTATTTTTTTTTTTTTAACAATTAGGGGGTGACATGTAACTTAAGAAAAAAATAAAAGCCCCCATGCACTGACCTGACCATGTAAGCCCTTATGCGGCCCTTTCTTGCAGGGCTACGTATTTGACCTAGCTTAACAGGGGCGCAACATATGACCTCATTTAAAAAAAAAATGATTTTTTTTTCTAATTAATACCTTTTATTATGTCTTTTTTAAAATAATTTTTAATTAATACCTCTTTTCTTTGATTTATTTTGGCTTATTTATCCTTTTTTAAATAACAATTAATTTTTTATTATATTGGGTGTGTTTAATTTTTTAAGAGGTTAATATGATTCATCATTAATTTTTTTTATATTTTATATAGATTAAATATTTATTTTTTATAATATTTTTAATATGTGCAGCCTTGCATAATATGTTTTTTATTCAATTAATTTTGGGTGTATCAATTTCTATTACAAATTGATTTTAATAAATAAATTCATTAAACACATCAAGTTAAATGATCCATATTGCGATATTAAATATCTTGATCTATATTTATCTCTCAATATTTTCAATTATGTTTTTATTTATCGTTAATGACATTTTAATTCATTTATTTACACAATGGTTCTTGATTTATTTATTTCGATGCATGCATAAGCTTTTTGATTTTCATTTACAATTTCTTTTATGTAAAAAATCAAGTTGAAAAATTCTACATGTTCAATGTTTTATCATGTATTGATGTTTTCAATTTGATCTTTATTCTTATGATTTATTTTTTTCCTTAATCCTCTTGTAAAAGCTTTATTGTTTTTAATTTCATCATTTAATTCAAGTTGATAGTGTGTTGTTGTTGTTGTTTTTCATTTTAGTCCTTATTTTTTGACTTTTTCTTCTTCTTCTTCTGTTAATGTTTTTGTTCTTTTCAATTTAACTCTCAAAGTGAAAATTTGTTGTTGCCATTTAATTTATTTTTTATTTTGATTTTAACATTCTTTCAATTGATACTTTTTATATATTTTTTTTATTTTATCCTTCAATGTTTTATTTTTTAGGGATTAAGTTTCATGATTTTTTCATGTATAGTGCTTTTGATATGATAACGTGATTCATGATTTGAAAAGTTAATAAAGGTTGACATTTTTTTTTGTCTTATTTTCTTTTCTGATATCGTTGTTTGACATTGTTTATATACATGGATTTATGCTTTTTAACATTTATGGTTGCAAGTTAATTTTTGTAGTAGGGTTTAATTCTCCTATAATGGCTCTTATTGCCACAATGATGACAATTTTTCTTGTCATTCTTGATGCTCCAAGTAGGCTTCTATACTTGAATTGTAAAATCAAGTAAAAATTAACTTATTATCCATGACAAAGCCCAATTGGTCTAATTTTTTAAAATAACCAATTATCTTCAACACATGGGTGACCCTCTGCCATCTTACAATGCAACAATTCCTTAAAGGTCTCATGCCTCTCAATCCTACTCCTTGCATCAAATAACTCTTTGAGATGCATAATTATTATATAGGCGTCCATATTCCTATGCTATGTTTGAAGTTCAAGTGATATGGTGGCTAACATCACGCATATAGCCTGCTCATTGTCATCAATATGATGCTTATAATCAATCCTAACTTTGTTATTATCATCCTCATCAAAGACATGAGGAATTTAATTTTCAAGAACATAGAACATTCTTTCTTGTTTGAGAACAATTCTCACATTTCAGTACCAGTCCAAAAAACTTGGTTGGTTAATTTATTATCATCAATTATGCTATGTAATGATATATTTATTTTTACTAATGGTAATTTGTTAACATATTTATGTAAAGATGGAGATTATTAGTTTCATGTATAAATATTTATAACCAAATTTAGATAAGGTCTTTAATCATAATTTGATCTCCCACTATTTTCCTGCAAATTAATAGTTAGTATTAATTTGAGAAATCTCACTTAGATCTTCTAGTGGGCTAGAATCCTATTTAATTTATATAACCTTAAGTAACTCAACAAATCAAAATAAATTAAATTAGGTAGATAACATAACTTATCAATCACATTTTTATATGATTCCTAGATTAGTTAGGTAACAACTCTTTGTCTAAATATATCATATATGTTTCGTCTAACAACTACCTCTAATCATATATGATCAAAAGTTACTCATCCATATCATATAAGTTAGTTGAATAGGATCCAATTTTATAGCATTAAACATATTGGATTAATGATGACCTTGAGTATCAATTAATATAAATCTGGTTTTATGCATATAAAGTTGGAAGGAAAAAAAATCATGTTCTCAACATTTACTTAATATATTAATAAGGGATTTATTATTTTAATTAAGTCTCGTTCCATGACACTAGTGATATATCATACATGACAATTATATATAAACACGAACCCCTAGCATGTAATTCTAATTGTATGATCATGGACATATCTAAACTAATTTCCTCGAGCCATCAAAGTAAAATTAGATGATCAAAACCTAGATAGTTGTTACAAGTCTTCATATGTCTTTTATGGGCACCATGGTTATAGCCTTTTTCATCATTCTTTCTTCGTCTTGGATTATAAAATAGATTTTCCTATCTAAATTCCTACATTTTTAAATTACATAATATTTACATAAATGTATAAGAAACCTCGAGTTATATTCGAAGTGAATTAAATGAGAAAAGAACTTTACAATCCAAAAGAAAACTAGAGAAAATACAGGACACACATTATTACAACCATTCAACCATAAATAATACAATCATATTGGTTTTTAATGTCCACAACCATTCATCATGCATAATAACATATTAATATGCATAATAAAATTTTTGCATGCTTTAATTCTAATTATTGACTTTATGTGCAATTTTTAAAATAATATTTTTAACATTTAGAAATGTTAAATCAAATCCAATTTGATGATTTCCCAAACATAATAAATTTTATTTAATATAAATTTTCTTTGAAAAATAATTTTCAAAATTTAATAAGAAAATTAATCATATTAAAATTCTTATTAACATCCTAAACCATTTTAGGAACAATTAAATAAAATTTTATGGCTTATAAGACTCCTTATTTTAGAAAAACTATTTTTCTAAACATTATTTAATTAAATCCTAATCCAATTAGGACATAACAAAACACAAAAAATCTTGATTTTTTTTTAAAATCATAAGAGAAAAATTACTTTTTACACATAAAATTAATTCAAAATTAACACCAATAATAATTGAAACTTGCAAACAATAACATTAATTGTCTAATGATGGATCCACTACCACTATTGGGTTTCTCGAAATATTACAGGGAGCAAAAATGATAAATTAAAATTTTTTTAGGAGTCCCAAGTATCTTATTAGACAAATTGAGGTTGTTTAGGGTTTATACGAAAATTACTTAAATATCATATGTTCTTTTCGGATTTAAACATTTGCTTCGAGGTTGAGTTGTCGTAAACTACAAGTCATCCAAATGTTTAGCTTCTAATAGTAATCCACATGAACCACTAATGAGAAGTATCCTAAACCCTTTCAGGATAAAGGGATTGTTATACTTTTGAGTGCTAGGTCTTTTCTTTTATGTTTTAAGTTTTTTTTTTTTAATGTACTCTACTCACATCATACCTTCTCATGCATAATAACATTCTATTTATAGAAAAAATTAAAAACCCTAAAAATGATAAAATATCAATTTGCCCCTTAAATAATATCACATATATTAATTAGACTAATTTTAGAAATCTATTCAATCAAGTCCTTTGATTGTTTATAGGTCTAGAATTGTAATCCCTTGTATAATTTATATCTTAGTCCTCAATTTCTAAAATTTACTTACAATCAAGTTACACTTGATTAATCATCTTATTTTAATCTCTGACCAATAGTTCTTATGTGTGTAACAGATTAGGTTTTTTAATAAGTTGACCCAAATATAAATCACAATCCTAAATAAAATAGGATTAAATAAATTAATTTTATTATCAATTCAATAATTGATTGATTTATATTTGAAGATCAAGTACAATGTTTAGCAATATGTCATGATTCCTCAAATATTAGAAAATTTATAAGTGATTTGAATTAACTTTTCAATGACAAATTTTCCAATATAATCATTATTCATTCATCAACAATGTTTCGATTTAAACATCATAGCATGCAGTGTGTCTATTATATCATATCATGTTTGTTCTTAATATTATAGTCATTGATTATTTGAATAAGATTTGAAACTCTTTACAAATATCACTCCATTTGGTGTAAAGATTTACAATAAAAACTATTTGAGAATAGATGAAATATTTCTCTTATTCTTCTAGAGTGATAAATCATCTCTTGATTACTTAAATACCTTTATATAGTTCATGTTATACCCAATATCAACTCATTTATTACCCTTGATTACGACAATATATAGTATTATCAAAACATAACACTCCCTATATAAGATAATTTAGTGATATTAAATTTAAAAAATTTTCATGTTTTACACAATTATCACGTGAATTTTTTCATAAACACATATAATTTCTCCATATAAAATTATCATGCAATTAGTCACATTGTGACCCCGTTCCAAACAGTTACTAGTATTATCATTTTCGTGGTTCATCATTACGTTCTCGCAGGGAACGGAAAGTCCATTTATGTATCCACAAACAAACAAGTATGTGGTTGTTAAGAGGAAAATAGTCAAACTGATTTAAGTTCTAAGATGAGAAATTAAGTTGCTTCAATTATATTCAAGTGGCCCATGGAACAAACCGGTGTGAGTTTCTTGACTCCAGTTCTTGCATTTCGACCTCAAGACTAGGATCTTCAAAAAGCTGTCGATAGGACCTTAGCCACATGCTGCTCCAACGCAACGCATGCTCTGTAAACCTATCAACCTTCTTGGCCACAGCCTTCAAGGGATCTAGCCCCCTGTTTCCACCACCCTTTTCATATTCCGATTCAAGAGTGTAGCTTCTCCCTGACATCAACCGACTGATCATGCTAAGACTTGAATCTGGAAACTTCTCTCTCGTTTTAAGAATCCGTGAACCCTTAAATCTCTTCTGCTACAACGTCATTATGATTTGAAATTAACCAGGACCCGAGGTTTAATGGAAGAACCCGGATCACATCATTTTATAACATTACTATTTTCTCTACCCAGCATATATAGCAAGGTGCATGTGAGGTAAGAGCCGGCACCTATTCTTATGATCCCCATGACTAGCCCTGCTCCATTGTTTATGGAAATGATCTTTTCCATGGACCACACAAACCCTACAAGTTTAGTGCACGCTTGCTGTTTTAGTAACTATTGTTTTTAAAAGTATTTTTTTAAAATTAAATTAAAATATTATTTTTTATTTTATTTTTTATATTATTCTAAAAATCTTTTTTAAAAAATTTAATCGCAAAAGTAAACGGGATTTTAATCATGACCAAGACCTAGAGCATATTTATTTACGGTAAATAAAGACATGATAATTAGTTATTTAATTTTAAATTGTGTTGATTAATGTTTCAAAATAGAAGTGATATGCACATAAAGAATATAAAAGTATTTTGTTATAAACATAGAAAAAATATATAGGAAAAATATTTTAAAATGAAATTTATTTTTAAATAGAAAAGACAAAAAGATATATTCCATGTATTCTATCTCAATATCTCGAAACATTAACTAAATGGACATTAAGTGTGTGTTTGGTATTGCGGTAGCTTTTGTGGTTGTGGTTTGAAAAATGTTGTTTTATAAAAAGTACTTTTAGTTGAAGTTGGTTTGAAAAAATAGGTGTTTGGTTAAAACTGTGGTTGAAATTGAGGTTGAAGAAAAAGTAGTTTAATGTGTTTGGTTAAAAAAATACTTTTCAAATTGAGGTTATAAAATAATTAAAATATACATATTAAAATTGATGATTTTTAATTTAAATATTGTAGATTTAACTATTACTATTACTTCATGAAATAAATAATACTTTATATAAAATATTTTTTATTATGCCTTTAAACCATCTACAATTCCATTACGTACAAAATTCATTCGACAAGAACTACAGTTTCTATAATTTTTTGAGCGTGCAATAAAATTAGATAAAATATTATCATGAATAAAATTAATTTGATATTACAGTGCGAGTGAATTTAATTCGTTCTATACTAGTTTTTCAGGAAAAAAAATATTGTTTACATGACAATGTAAAACTATTTTTTTTTTAAAAATATATACAAAAACTATACACACTATATTAAAAAAAAAAACCCGAACAGTGCAATTCACTTGCACTGTTCGCGACAGTGCAAGTGAATTTGCACTGTTTGCGTGCATAGTGCAAATGAATTACACTGTGCACGCGAATACAAAATTTAAAAAAGCAGCTAGGAGCTGCTTCGTGAATATCGCGTTTAGAACGTGAATTGGTATAGGTCCTACCAATCAATTTTAGCGTTTTTAATATTACCAAATACTTGGCTCCTGACAATCTCTACCGCGTAAACAAACGGAGCCTAAATACCCTGCACGGAGACCGGCTTAAATCCTGGCTAAGATTAGCAATGAAGTCGCTGCAAATAGACCATCCTATCAAAATACTAGCTATTGTCCGCCTGCTATATGATGCCACCACTTTCAACGAAAGTTAATAAAAAATTATTAAAATAGTATTTTTATATTGCGTGTAATTGAATGTTAAAAAATTATAAATATGATAAAATTATATTTTAAATTTATTTTAATATTTTAATAATAAACAACTAGTTTTAATCATATTTTTGTAAATAATTTATTATTATTTTTTAATTAAATACATAGTAATTAAAAAAACTATTCAAATTCAAATAAAAATTTATAATTTCATTTAAGAATCATGTCAAAATTAAAGAGTAAGTAAATCCAATAATTTTTTTTGGAGTGTAAAAAACAAAAACAAGGTAAAAAAAAGGTCAGCGAAGAGCTAGGCCAGCGCTTGACCCATGCACTCGAGTCTAAGGCTAGCACCTGGCCCATACATGTGGGCCTGAGGTAAGGCTCTCGCCTCTAAATCTGATTTTTTTTTATTTATTAAGGAGACCAATTACAATTTATTCTCCTTTTATTTTTTTTTAAAAAAAAGGTGATACGCGACAGGTCACCTATCACTTTTTAAAAAAAGCATATGTATATAAAAAAAATGTATTTTTTCTGAGTTGAGCAAGGATAAATACATTGCATTATATTAAAAGATTTTTTTTTGTTAAACAGAAAGTATGATAATTGCTTTTGCGTGATTGGTGTGCTGAAAAATCAAGTATTGTTGCTGCGAGCGGAATAAATCAAGATAAATAATTGGTATTCATGTGGCTCATGAATTAAATTATTTCTTGTTGGTTGGATAAAAAAAAATAATATTAAAAATTTAAGAATTTTTTTGATATTTTTATTAAACTTGGTATAAGAATTTAAATTTAAAAATTCTAGACCCGACTTTTTATTCAGCACAAGTTTCAAGTTAAATCATTTAAGAGTTATCTTGACATAATCTTATTTGCTAGGTTGATCTAAAGAAAAAATATCAAAGAAAAAAAAATCAGCTTAGCTCTAGCCAACTCGTCAAACTAGAGACTCGTCAAACTAGAGACCCGAGTTAGAGACTAAATTGGGTTGAATTAATTTTTTTATTTTATTATATGATAAAAATATGAAAATAGATTTACCATCAACCCAATATTTAAATATAAAATTTAATAAAATCTCATATAAAAGATGGAATTGTAACATAAAAAAAAAACAAGATAAACAAAAGGGGTAAAAAATCCCAAGGAAATAAAAACCCCTTATTAAATGGTAGAATTGGAAAGCAAAGAAAAAAGATAAAAGACATTAACCCAATACTAGAGGATAATATTATATAAAAAAGCTCATATTAAAAAATGTAATTGAAGAAAAAATATAAAAGATAAAGGGTGAGCTTTTGTTTGAAAATATAAACAAAGATATACAACTTGATACCATCAAGATTATATCAAAATATTCATTGTAAGTTTATATTGGATCAATTATAAGATAAAAGGTAAAAAAATTCAAGTATACATTTAATGGACTTATTTATAATATTTTAGCCAAGGTAGATTTTAAGGAAGCAACATCAACAAAACAAGATCAGATCTTAGTCAATTTAATCCACACATAATAAGGGTTTGGTCCATCTACTTTATGCGCTAATTAATTTCAATAATCAGAGGTTTATTTTTTTTCATATATAATTTTACTTTAACAAATATAATTATTTATTTAATCTTTGAATTAGTATAAGATTTTTACTTGATAAGATCTAGAGAATATTGTGCAGATCATCAGCACCAAAAAAAAAAAAAAAACAATTTACTTGAGCTTACAATATTTTTTATTAATTTATTTTCGGATCATTGTTTTACACTGTAAAGTTAGTAATTCCGTAGCCTAACATATGAATAATGATCCAAAACACATGTCAATTAATCAGTCAACTAGCAACTAAAATTTGAGTCTTACAGGCTAAAACACTTGGAGCCTTGCTCTGCCTACTAAGTGACTGTTTCGAATGGAGTTGAAATTGTGTTTTAAAGTTTGTTTATATATATATATATATATATATATATATATATATATAAAATTTATTATTGATACAGTTCATAAAAAGATTTTAAAAAAATAAAAAAAATTAATTTAAAAAATAATAATAATCAACTCTCTCTCTCTCTCGCTCTCGATAGTCTTCATGAGGACATTATTTGGGTTGTTGAAAATTCAAGTTAGCAATAATGTCATTAAAAGTTCCATAACTTTCTTTGGTCCCGCAAACGTGGAATATTCTTGTAATATGACTCGACTGCTAAAGGCATTTGAAATTGGTGATGATTTTTAGATGGAGGGACTCAATTGATAAAATATCAACCAAAATGAGGATCTAATTAAAAAGGCATTAATTGTTTGCAATTTTGTTAAATATCTCTCTCCATTATTAATTGGCATCACTTGAGCTTATATTATAAAGAGTGAAGTAACAATCACAAAGGTATGAGGTAGACTATCAATAGTTTTGCACCAGTAGTCAAGATCAATACTATTCATATTCTTATATCTATAGCAGCAAATCGAGACTGGCCTCTGCAACAATTTGATGTTAAGAATGCATTTCTCAATGGCGATCTCGAAGAAGAAGTCTACAGGGAACTACCACCTGGAGTTAACAGCAACTTAGGTAAAGGTGAAGTCTGCAGATGTCATTGTATGGACTGAAACAGTCAACTAGAACATGGTTTGGGAGATTCTCTACTACAATGAAGGAGTTTGACTATAAACAATGTAACTCCGATCATACTTTGTTTATAAAACATAACGAAGGAAGAGTAACCGCTTTAATTATGTATGTAGATGATATGGTCATGACAGGAGATGATCCACGCGAAATGAAAGTATTACAGAGGTATCTAGCTACTAAATTTGAAATGAAGGGTCTCAGACACCTTAAATATTTTTTTGGGAATTGAGGTGGCAAGGTCAAAGCAGGGAATATCTCTTTCATAGCAAAAATATGTGATAGACCTACTAACTGAAACTGGAATGCTTAATTGCAAACCAGTAGAAACGCTCGTAGAGATGAATCATAAGCTGGGAATTTTTCCAGATCAGGATCCAACAGACAAGGATCGTTACCAGCGATTAGTTGGAAGGCCAATCTACTTATCCCATACCATACCTGATATAGCATCTGCAGTAAGCGTGGCAAGTCAGTTCATGCATGCACCAAGTAAAGAACATATGGAAGTAGTATATCGAATCTTACAGTACTTAAAAGGTTCTACAGGAGGATGATTGTTGTTCACAAAAAACAGTATTTCTAACATTGAAGGATATACAGACTCTGATTGGGCAGGAGATCATACGACCAGAAAATCTACTTCTGGTTATTTTACGTTTGTAAAGGTAACCTTGTCACTTGGAAAAGCAAGAAACAAAAAGTAGTAGCAAGATCAACTGCTGAAGCTGAATTTCGAGGGATAGCTCATGGTGTATGTGAATTCATATGGATAAGGAATATAGTAGGGGATTTAGGGATTGAATATACTGAACCTATGAATCTCTTATGTGATAATAAGGCAGCTATAGCTAGGGGTGTGCAAAAAAACCGGAAAACCGAATAAACCGAGAAAACCGAAAAAAAATTAACCAAAAAAACCAAACCGAGAAAAAAAACCGATTAAACCGATTAGAATAGTTAGAAAAAATCCCGGTTTGGTTCGGTTTTCGGTTTTATAATGCAGGAACCGGTTGAACCGAACCGGTTCAAAAAAAAGTCCCTAACCAGTGTTTTGTGTTGACGGTATAAATAGAAAATGATGAAAAACACTCTCCCTCGCTAACCCTAATTCCCTAACTGAGAAACACTCTCCCTCGCCCTTGCCGTCCCCCCTCTCCCTCGTCGCTAACCCTAACCAGAGCACCCGCCCCCGTACCAGTCTACCAGAGCACCCACACCCTCTCGCCTCTCCACCTCTCCGCCTCT
>Ga0325411_1001218_pt1 | contig 28454 bp, 27 predicted proteins | sample PopdelMetagenome_13_FD_206181 | JGI IMG/M metagenome (GOLD analysis project Ga0325411, IMG submission 206181) | Populus deltoides microbial communities from Bellville, Georgia, United States - Xylem-PdIQD-R4 | ecosystem: Host-associated > Plants > Phyllosphere > Stem > Wood/Secondary xylem...
TAACTATTTTTATCCTTGCATGTATTTGTTAAATAATTCTGGAATTAAGAATTTTTTACAAGGATAATTTAAAGATAAAAAAATAATAAATATTATATTTGAAGACATGTTCTTTATATACCTCCAATTTTTAAAGTAAAAAATTCACTACAAAATTGCCACATGGATTAGATTTATTTTGATGTATTCATCTTTGTTTCTTCAACAAAACATATTTTTATCTTCATTGTCTATGTCCCTTCCATTACAAGATATAAATCAAATGTTATTTTAGTATGTGTTTGCATGTGCTTTTAAAATAGTTTTTTCTTTAAAAATATATAAAATGTTTATTTTTTATTATTATTATTGGTATTAGAACATTAAAATTAAAAAAAATATCAATTTGAGAATTTATAAAACACAAATACTCAAACAACACTTCATGTTTTGATGTTCTTCTTTGACCATGGATATTGTATTTTATTTTTAACTTTATGAAGTCCGAAGTTCAAAATCAAGATCCGTTTGAAAAGTTAAGGTAAAACACGTGTTTAGTTTACTATGAAGTAGAAGACTGTTTATCCTTAATAAAACAACAAAAAGACTATTTGTTTTCAAAAAACATCAAAATTATGTTGAATTTGGAGCTAGATTTCATTGCCCCAATGATTCTTAATGCATAGCCTCCAATGTTTTTTTTTTTCATGTTTAAAAAAGCTGAATTTTTTTTTTCACGTCCAGAACATATTTATTTTACTGTATAGTACTAATAAAATATCAATGCCAAGCATAATATTCTTTCTCCTTGTTCGATGTGCCTATTCTCCATCAGTCCCATCCCCTTCGTCTCCCCTCTCAAATTTGCCGGTCCTTTTTTTTTTTTTACCTCTCAAGAAATGACTTCCCAATTCCCATGAAGATACAGAATCTGTTGCCGTAGATCCCAAACAAACCATCGTCAAAGTTACATTAATAAAAATAAAAAGAAAAGAACACAGAAGCAAAATTATTGTGTTATGGCGATCGAGACTCTCTCAGCATGACACCTTATATATGGAATTTTGACATGGAAATTATTATGAGGAACAGGAAAAAAGGGTAAAATCTTCCTGCAAGTAAACTCATAAGAGGAAAGGACAAAACGATCAGCTTTTGCAATCATGGCGATTTAAATTCCAAGGTCGAGTCTTATGAAGGTTCAAATTTAATGGTGCACTCCAATTTCATGAAGGGAAAAAAGAACAGAGAGGAGGGTGACTGCCTGGTTATGTTGATGAAAAAGGGCCAAGAGGAAGAAGAGAATGACTCAAGAAATATTAAAGAAAAAGAAAAAGAAATAGCCAAATTCATCAGGAAAGAGTCCATTTATCTTGTCAATTTTACAGCAGCACCACCAACATGCACTCACGAGTTCGAAGAATTAAAATCCAAAAGCAACGCCATGTGTCAATAAATATTTGACAAGATAGGCACGTGTGGCTTAACTATAGCGAAGACAAAAAACGAGAAGATTGCTAGTTGCCCTCTTTCTTTGATATCACTCTCCAGTCTCCTGTCTAGGGCTAGACTGCCTCACTCGAGCTGCAATGTCTAAAATAACAATTTTAAATTAAGCAGGAAATAACAACAACGATAATATAGTGATGGGTTAGAATCATCAAATATATATTTGGTTAGATAGTTTTCTAATGTCATAATTTCACTAAAAGATGTTAAAAATATTCCATAAAAGTGATAGAAGGATTAGTTTTTTATATATATTTTTAATGTAAGGAGATTGGTCTCATTAATCCATGGAGGTAGGGAGTTGAGTTGTTGGCCTCAGTAAACTGGGGGGTGGCATGGAATGCAGAAGAGTCAAGCTGTCAGGAGTCTGCAACTGAGAGAAGGGGAGCGAGCGTGTGATACGCTCACATGAGTCACTTCTCCCTACTCACCGGCTCACTGCCCTTTCTAGCTTGCCGAACAGTGCACGTTCTGTGCTGTTTTTGCTGACTAATCTCCCTCCTACTCTGTGTAGTACTCTAGCTGTAGTGATGGAATCTTTCTTGAGATTTTACACTCAGATTTACCCATCAAAAAATAGCAATACATATATAATTTGCCGCAGTGCTGTTGGTGTGCCATTAATGAGCGCTTGATTGCTTTTGCTGCCATAATAACAACCATTTGATGAATCTCAGCGCATCGAAGCAGGTGGGTCTGAGGGTCTAGATTCGTTGATTGCGTACCCCTTAATTACAGGCACATCAGAAGCCCTCACCCAAATTTCGGGTCAAAGCCTATCTTTCCCGCCGGCCTCTCTTTCACTGTGTCACCGGGCCCCTTTTCTGATTTTTCTCGAGGAATTTAGAGGATTAGGTTGGAAATATCAACTTCCTACTTGGCATGCAAGGTGAGCTCGAGCTCGATGGGCTGGCTAATGAATCGCTGGTGGTCTTCGATGAATTTAATGTCTGGATGACAACAATATTTCATGTGTAAAACAGCAAGAAAAGAAAAAAAGGCACACATGAAAAGGAAGGGAACCAGAAACTACAAAAGTGGCTTATCAACGAAATGATGTAACGTTATGTTTTTCTATCCAATTGACGAACCTACCGAACACACTGATATCATTACAGAGATGATTTTATACAATGATTACTCCCACAACAAATTTGCCTCTGCCACTCTAAAACATCATTATGGCATAACGGTTTGAAGTTGAAACACCTTGATAATTAACATCGTCGATGAAGTTTTGAAATGGCAAAAAGTTCTGTAGATGAATATATCGAGTTTAAGCTAAAACGCCCTTTTTAAAAAAAAAATAAAAAAATAGTTGTTTAAAAGGGTTTTGAAACCCATTTGATGGAATTCTCGTTTAAAAAATAACGAAAGAAATGATCCAAAAAATTACCCTAGTAATAAATCAATTAAAAAATATAGAAAACAACTCGGGTAAACTAGAATTAACATGTCAAACCCATAACCCGAATCATGAATTGATGATTATCTAATAAAAAATAAATCAAAATAAATCATAAAATTTAATTCCCTACTAACCCGATATTAAATGATAAAATCAAGAAAAAATAAATTAAAAAAATTATGAAGCTCAATCTTTAATAAATCTAACATCAAGTTATAAAAATTGAAATTAAAATAAAAAATTAAAAACTACTAAAAAAAAATCATTATAGTGAATATTATTATATTAGAAGCTCTTCTTTTTTAGTTTATTTTAAAAAAATTAATATTCACTCGGCATAACCTTTTGAACCAGGTAAAAGTAGCACTTTAATAATTGAAAAAGGCCTTCACATTGAAAAACAAGGCATCATGGCTTAATTAAGAATGTATAAGCCATTATTCTTGCCAGTAACGCCACTTCCATCGCTTTCATTTCTTTAATATGTTGCAAATATCCACGACTACATTTTTTTTTTAATCCAAGAGGGAACGCTGCTCTTATTCCTCTAGCATGAAAGCCAGGTTGATGGGGGAATCGCTTCTTCTTACTGCATTTTTGCTTCTGCAGAGCTAAAAGTGGCCTCTGTTACTGCAACTTTTAGTTCAAGCTTGCAGCATTACATCATGAAGTACACATATTTACGAAGGTCTTCTGCATCCGAGTTGGTGAAGAGACAAGGTGGGTCATGGTCAATTTTCACTCGAGGGAAAATACAGTATTGCTAATGAAAGTACCCTCTTTTTTTTTTTCTGGGAAGTGAAGAAACAGTTTTACCGAGAGGTCCGAGACAAAGCCATAACAAGCGAGCATCATTTTACTTTTATTTTATGCAAAACCTCCAAGGGAATTGAAGTATCTTTTTTCTGCTGCAGAAATCACTGACAGGTTTCTTCCACATTCACAAGGCACACTGACCGAGGTGTATTTCTTAGGATTCTATGTATAGCGTTGTAGTTCACTCGTTCTTTTGTTATTTTTTGAATTTTGAAATTTTAAATTATTTCTTTCGTATTTTTAGATTATTTTAATATAATAATTTTAAAAAAATGAAAATAGTTTACCTGTTTACGTTGCTATTTCCAAAATGATTCATGGCTTGACTTGAAACCATCGTAGTTGTTTTCCACTCTCATACTCCATTTTTCACGCCTCCCCTCCCTCGCACCATTTCTTTCTGTTCATAATTGAAGGGCACCATGCATTTTGAAATATATTCAAAGGGAAGGGGATTATGAAGGAGGTTTTAATGATTGTTTGAAGTTTAATTATAATTATATTTTAAAATATTTTTTATTTAAAAATATAACAAAACAATATTTATTTTAATATCAACAAAAATACTATCTTTAACACCGCGAATGCTAACTAATACCCTTAGGCAATAATATAACATCAAGGACAAAATCACTTTCAGACATCCCGTATTAAAATTGACAACACCAAGAACACCAAAACCCCAGACCTGAAAATGAGAGACGTCACATACCCCTTGTCACCGACCACCCGTTAATAACTCCATGGATACGACAGCAATAAGCCTGCCCGTAATTAGAAACAAAGCACTGGTGTAATTAACATTTCCTCTTCATCACTTTGAGGCCTCAAATCTCTCTACGCAAAAGGAAAATAGTGTGATTTGGACATCACACTTGAGTAATATTTTAGGCTATTTATCGACAACATCGGGGACAGCTAAGCCTGCAAATTGCTTCCAAGGCAGCTAGCTAAAGGGGTGCATGGAATTGACATCCTAACTCCCCATGAGTGGCTAGTGCAAAGCAGAGCAATATCAGAAAATCTACCAACATTTTAGTTATCCACCACCAAAATTCCCCGCGGTGGCCCTCCTTGGTCCGGCAAAAACAAGATGCTCGAAATAGGACAATAACCTCACATAGTGGGCAAGCACACTGCTATGGAAAATTTGTGCACTAAATAGATCCAAGCGATGCTAAACCCTCTAGTTTATCATCACAACCACCAACAGAGGCAAAAACAAATAAAATAAATATACGAGGGCATCAACACCTACAAGACAGCAAGGTAGCAAAAAGAAAAGCAAAGAAAAAGACACGCCTATAAAACAAAAAAGGAAAATAATTTAAAACCTGTGAGGATTGAAAGGGAAAGAAGTGAATGGCCACCACCATGTGAGGGTGTGGCCCTAACCCATTCATGCCCACCTAAAAAGACCACTAATGAGACAAAAGTGTCCCCTAAAGTAGATGAAAGAACAATCTTTTATTTACCCTTCACTATCTTTTTCTTCCCTGAAAAATAAAACTTTACTGTTCTACCTGTTCCCTATTCCAATGGATGACAGAAACAATAACAATAAAAGTTGAAGAGCGCCAGAGCACAGCTTTTGCCCACCACTTAGAGTCTGCGTTTCTTTACCTTTCAAGGTCTGCAATGGAGTAAAGTAGTTAAAACTTCTGCTACAGTTCTTTTTAACCTCTTCGGGTCTATTTCTGTACACATAGCGACATAGGTCGTAGTATTTTTCTTCCATATAGACTTCATTTCTATTTTTTTCCTACCTCGTAAAAGAAGGAGGGGTAAAACAAAATAAAGATAAGGACTAGAATTACAGATGATTGTGTTCTGCAATGCAAATTGCTGTGTGGTCCAGCACACTGCAAGCTCACATACATACCCGCAGAGAGGGTACATAACAGTGAGGAAAAGAGAGAGACCCCACTCCCTTATAGTTCATCTGTCCTTTTATGTATGCTTTTATGTATTCATTGTAAGTAGTATGCATTGATGATAATGGTGATCTTGCTGAGATCTTGTCTACAGATCTTTTTCTTTGTTGAGGGGTATAGTTTTTTGGCTATGCAGCTAGAGGATTTCTTTTTTAACTTCTGTATATGCTTCCAATTTATCTGCAAAAGATACGAAAGTCCAGCATTAAAAAGGAATCCAATTTGACAAGTTGAAAACTTTAATGGGATTGAATGCGCCTATCGTATCCAATTACACAAATTTTGCTGATCTCTCACCCTAAAAAAAGTCAATCTCCCCATTGCTGGCCATGCTCACTTTTGCCATCTATATGCCAACGGTTCCATGCCCAGAAGACAACCTGAAAAAACAGATAATGAAGCTCACTTCCTTCAATAGGGATCATTAAAGTGATTTCTTGCTATGTTACCTGGGCATTTGGAGAAAACATGATTTAAGAGAGGTCATGTTGAGAGAGGTGGTGGGCACTAAGGGGTTACTGTTAGGAGAAGATGTAGTAAGGCTTGAGGTATTGTCATCAACCTCCACAGAAGCCGTGGAGAAGACAGTGAGGTTGTCACCAGCTGATTTCTTAGGAGAACCAAAGAGATTGTCCGGGAGAATATGCTCCAAACTGCTCAAATGACACAGCATAAAGTTAAGGGGATTTAGGAGCAGGTAAAGCAACAGTGAACAGAATATAAAGGAGGTACTAAAAAATGGAAAGTAGAAACATAAAGTAGAATATAGCAGAAATTAAACAGGATCTGAGTATAAATGTGCTTTCTTACTTTTCATGGAGATCACTTTCATCACTGTTGGACTTCTCCTCCTTATCTCTATTATTACCATTGCCATCGTTGTGATTGCAAGCTGGACTCACTTCCTGATCAGCATCTGCGACCGCATTTTGCGCAGCTGCAGCATCAGGGTTGCTACCATTTTCTGCTGCAACACAGTAGATGATACCTTCATTTTCTTAAAAAATTATGAACCTAAATTAATAAGTTAATAACAATTAAGGATTGATTAACTGATTAACTAACCATGCTGAACTTCTTTGTCAATGCCATCGATCGGAAAAAAGAGGGTTTGATTGTTGGGACTATGCAAGATAGTTGGTGAAGGAAGGGGGGACCCAGTTGACAAACCGTGGAAGTATCGATGTTGGCGATGATTCTTTAAGTCGAGAAGTTGCAGATTCAATAGCCTTCTCTCTTGGAGTTCAATAGCTTGCTGTAAATCAGCCTCTTCCTCTAATTTCCTTCTCAGCATTTCTTGAGTATTGTAAAACATTCTACCTCCTGCAGACATTAAAACCAAAACTCTACCTCAGTAAAAAGGGATGCAATTTTTATTAGATATTCACACTTTTGCTCGTCTTCTTACCAAGATGGAGGTCAAATGGCTCTCTACAATTGATCCTAGATGGGCTTGGACAAGCTGAATACTCTTCCCTCTCAATCTGTTGCTGCTGCTGATGCTTCCTGAAATCGTTAAATTAAGAACATAACCATCAATGAGCAACGCACAGAAACTAAACAGAAAAATTCTCAAAATGAAAAGGTTGTAGGCCTATACTTGTCCGGGACTTTTCCCTTCTCCTTGTAAGGCTTAACAAGCACACGAGAATCACAAACAAAATGCGGGTTCCCTTTAGCCAATATAAGCTTCACTGTCTCAGCAAACACAAATGTAACAAATCCAAACATCCTCTTCTGCTGGTATGGAATTCTCACATCTTGCACTGGCCCATAAAAGCTTCAAAACCACACAAGCAAGTAACCCGTTCTCAACAAATCGTCCTAAATTCAATTTCTTTTTATGGAAAAACAGAAAAAAATACTTACCTAAAATAACTCGAAACATCTTCTTCTCTAAATGTACTGTCAGCAGGAAATGTCAAATAGATCTGTCTTGCGCTTGGGCTCATTGCACCTCCCAATCCCATTTGCGAAAAATCACTCCTTTCAGGCCGGATTCTTCCAAACTTGTGAATCTCATCCCCCATCATCAATGCAGCTGCTGCAGCTGATCTAAAACAGCATATTGGAGCTACCACAGTTAATAAAACCAACTAACGAAACCCCTTTTTTTTTAAAAAAAAATTGTAATTTGGAGAATATTGGAGCACAGCAAGCACAACTAAAAAAGGTTTTCAGGTCTCAACTCCATGTGTAACGCATATACCTTTGGCTTTCATTTTGTTGCTGATGAAGGAAGTTCATGCATTTATTCTGGGGTAAAAAAGTAGCTCCAGCCATAAACTGTGAGGCTGCGGCTAGCTTTCTTTGCTGGGCAGCAGCCTTTGACCTAAGTATTTCTTGGCACTGTTCAAACTCATTAAGTTCACTCGGTGAACCAACAATGGCAGCACTATCAGCCGAATCTCCATGAACAAACCTGCAACCTGTGCCATTTTTGCAAAACCCTCTTGAAAAATATAAGCAAGGCTTCCAACCAAACCCGGAATTTGAATCTTCAGATCCAAAACACATGCCTGGTACTGAAAAACTTCGCTTGTGCAAACTGTTATCACCGAATGCAGGTGGACTCATGGCTAACTCTCCCCTTGGATCAAATAAATCATCTGTCTTTGAATCATTGAGAAAGGAAAAGCGTTCCTGGAGTTCATACTCATCAACGAGATCATTAGCATTGTCATTGTTATTGCTGTAAGAAAATGCTTTAGATAATGAGACAGTGGGTTGAAAAGGTGTTGAACCAGCATTGATGTTACTGGCTCCATTAACAACACTGGCATAAGAGAGTGAAGTAGTAGAGTTAGGACTCAATAAAGGCCAGGAATTTGTAGAGGGAGACGAGGAGTTTGTGATGTCAAAGCCATTATTGTTTGGTATTCTTGAAGATGAAATGTACAAAGGACTGGGTCTAGAGGAAGGAATAAAAGCTGGAGAGGGTGTGGATGGTGAATTTGAGGGAAACCCCAACTGGGTTTTGGTTTGGAGAATGAGATTTTGCAGAAGGGTCTCTGGTCCAAAGGCTAAACGTATCATCTCTTTCTCCCCATAATCTTGTAAGAGAAGGTAGCCCATGATTTTTGAGGCATTTTCAGGTTCCAGACTTTGGATCCTTGAAAACACAATATTAGTAGCTTCATACGAATCCATGGTGTTAGAAAACCCAGGACAAAAACATACCACAAAAACTTCACCTTTCCAGAGCAAGAAAGTAGATAGACGGGGAGGAGGTATGGAGGGGAAATGTGGACTTCGTTGAAAAAGCAAATAATAATGGGACTGGGATTTGTTATTTTAAAGTAATGATCTTGAAGCTGTAAAAAGGATGAGATACTGTTATTATAAGAGGTGGGGGGACCTTTTTCCTCATATCATGAGGAGCGAGGTTTTCAAAATGCTTGGGCATGGAAAAAAGATGAGAGAGAGTATCAATCAAAGGGAAGTTTGGCTGTGGTGCTGTACTGCTCTCTCTCTCTCTCTCTCTCATAAACTGAGAGCCACAACTTTTGTTGGCAGTGCAAACATGCAACAGCCTTTGGAGAGTGAACTCACTCACATTCACTTTCCTCTCTCTTGTTTGATTGGTGTTGGTTTTTGGGTTTCTCTCCCTCACTTTCTTTCTCTTTAATCTTTTTAGGGCTTGTCTTTTACAGATTTGGACACAACAAGGCTAGAGTGGGAGGGGAGATTCAGATATCAGCCTCAAAACCAAGAAAGGAAAGAGCTAACACCACTCGCGCACGCTTAAGCATTTCCCAAAATGAAATTAATCTTATCGAATTGTTTCCAAAAACAATACGCCTATAAATCTGCACGTTCTACAGTGATTTGAATTTGAAATTCTACTCAACGAAGGGAGAGGGATGCGTATCGGAGAATTTTAATGGACTCCTTGGACAAAGCAATAAAAAATATAGCTGTCACTTTTGAATTTGATTCGCAGAGTAATTTAAGAAATATTGGGATTACTGAGTCATGTGAGATCAACTTGTAAATTATCAACTCATTGATTCGTTTATAAATAAATCATCGGGTCAACCTAACTCTGAGTTAACAATAAATTATGAAATGTAATTTTTTTTAGATTATTTTAATGAGATGATATTAAAAATAATTTTTAAAAGATAAATAAAATATTATTTTAATATATTTTCAAATAAAAAATAATTTAAAAACCAATTTCTATCACATTCTTAATCAAATAATCACAATCTCAAACACGCTAACAACTCAGCTGCTGAGGATTCCACTGGGTCCAAGCCTACACTGCAACAAATATGAAAATGAGTTAATTATAACAAAGAAAAAGAAAGTAGAAGCTATAGTTCCATGTCTGTTGAAGCCCAATTCATAATGATAAAAGTGGAAAAACTTCATGATAAAGTGTATAAGTAACGATTATTTTTTAAATTATTTTTTATTTATAAATATATTAAAATAATATTCTTTTATTTTTAACATTATCTAAAAATATTTTTAAAAAACACAAAAACAAAAGTTACATGAGAAATGATGTTTTCTTAATACCAGGCACTCTCTCCGTAAAATCCTCCACCCAGCCACCTTTAAAAACCTTATCGATCCAGCAGCTTGCTAGCTGCAGTCCAACGTATCAACAAAACTTATCTCCAGCAAATACTACAAATGCAAGTTAAAAAAAATTCAGCAGTTGCAATCATTTTAATAAAGTACGATTGTGCGATGTAAAATATAAGATAAGCTAATGATTTTTTTTTTTAATTCCAAAAAAAGCAAAAACAACATCCTTACCGAGCAGACATCCCTGGACGAGGTGCTCTAGCAGTAGCAGCAATGGTTACCGCCTGCCTGCGGAACCCAAACATTTTCCATTGAAGGAAAATGAAAGAAAAGCGGCTGCTACACTTACAGCAGATGGAAAGCAACAGCTGATTATGGCCTTTTGTTAATCATAAAATAGAAACTACATGAAATGCAGTTTTGATTTTGGTTAAACAGAATTCGTAGCTAATCGATTCCTAGCTTCACAATAATGCAAGCTAGCATGTTGATAGTTCTCTTGAAGAAGAGCTCGTCAGTTATCTCAAGAATGCCAGATACTGCTGCCTAGAAACCAAAACATTATCGACAAGAGAATAAATAAGCAGATGACCCTTGCCATGTCCAAGATTAATTTGGTTGTGGATTGACAAAATCAACTCTGGAAGAAGTCTAGTTTATACACTGTAAATGTTTTTGAGCTATGGATGGCTATTTGTTGAGGTGAAGCAATAGCTTGATGAATAGCATGCTGCAATGTCTAGCACTCTTAGCTGAAGTTTGCCACAGTGATTCAATTATTTCTAAGATTTAGCTGTAGTCAAGAAATGTACCTTAACGTTCCTCACCGCCCGCAACTGCTTCTCAGAAAATCTATGCCAAAGCTAGAAGAATCTTTATTTTTACAGCTTTCAGCAGCAGAGACTGCAAATTGGATCATCCAGATCGATGCACTACTGAACAGTTAGTAGCAAGAGATGACAGGGTCTGACATCAATTGTTTAGGTTGTTCTTCTATCTTGGTGGTCCTCAAAACAAATTCTATCGACACGAAAGACAGCCTTTGTATGGTTGAAGTCTCGTTCAACTAAACAATATGTGATAAAGAAAGTCCATGAAAAACAAGAGTTCGGCATGCATTCACCATCCGTTTCAGCAGATGCCGTATAAACCTAAACCATAAAGGACTTGAACTCGATCATGCAAAATACCCGAATGATTTTGGCCATTACTATTCCAGACTTGCATTTAAATCCAAGCATTAATCTGTTTTGGTCAATGGCACATTCCAATGCACTAACCTGGACGTCAAAGGTTGTAGTTCCTCAAAGAAATGTCCAAGAACTTTTTTTTCAACAACTTGAAAGGGAAGCATGATGTCTAGCTGAGAGAGAAGAGCAATTAGGATTTAGATTTTCAATTTCAAAGGGTCTTAAACCAGGCCAGATTAGCTGGATTGATATTCAATTATAAACCTTCCTCGTATTAGACTCCAAGTAACAGGTTTTCAGAGTCAACCCGTCACGAATCAGGCTCCAGGCACCATGCATGTCTTCTTAGCAAACCCTAACAAGTATGTATGATCAAAATAATCTATCATGTGCTAATTATTGTTATGATGTTTTTCTTCTTCTTTATTTAATGGCTTTTTGCGTGCTTTTGGTTAGGTGTTGAATGAGCTTTCTCCTCTTCCATTTCAAATTTAAATTTGAAAAAAAAAAAAGGTAGAAAGAAAGAATTTTCTTAGATGCATTAACTAGAACAACTAGAATCCAATGTTTTTTTAAAAAAAATTTAATTTTAATGCATAAAATTTAATTCAAGAGAATCAATATCATAGAAAATCACTTGTATGACATAAATACACTAATATGAATATACAACTTTAATAAGTATTCTCTTTTCTTTAAAGCATTATGATAAAAAAGGGTTTTCTTTGAAGAATATCTGAAATATATTATTGAATTAGATTATACCGAAATCAGAATTATAAAAAATAAACATTGAAAAATCATTAGCATATTAGAATTATAAAAAAATATTAAAACAATACTAATTTGAGTATTTAGTGGGTGTGTTTTCCTATTTGTTTTTGCATTTTAAAATAATTAAATCTTTTACTTTAAATTAATAATTTTTTTATATTTTTAGATTATTTTGATGTATTAATATTAAAAATAATTTTTTAAAAATAAAAATATTATTTTAATTAAAAAAAAACTGTAATTATAATTCTAAAAACAATTATAAAAATGATAGCTTTTGAACTCCACGGTACACGTGAAAGACAGGATCCAAGTCAAAGAAGGAGGAAGAAAAATACATGGTCATTATCACATGAATAAACAATAGATTCATGTTTGATGTTCTTACAAAGAGACCAAAGTACAGGAACCACACTGGTCCTGTGTCTCTGTTGGTGAAAGACACGCGCCTGAAACAGCGCATGTGACTACCCGTCCCTTGATGTTTCTTGAGACTGCACGCTCACCTGCTTTCGTTCTGACACAATCTCCCGTACGGTGCCATGCAAGACTTAAAACTAGATTCGCCATCTTCTCCTCTCCTCTCGGCGCTCTTGGAATTACTTCTCTGCATCTCCGTCGTACAGTTCACATGCCTTTGGTGTACATACTCGGGAGTCAGGGTACTGTGCTGTATCCATACGGAGTACAGTATAAAGAAGGCTTTCCTACGGCCCTTCCCCTCCAGTCAAGGGGTCAATGATTGAGGGGTTCCTTTATTTGCCTTTTAAAAATGCATCTCACTTTAAAGATTATTAAATTAATATTATTTTAGTATTTTTCTATAATTATAATATACTAATATCAAGAAATAAAGAAATTAAAAAAACATTTTTTTGTTAGTTTCAGGTGTTATAATTAGAAGATGGAAATAAAATCAAGAAGAATAATGAGATTTAATAATAATAAAAAAGAAATAAAGAAACGACATCTTAAAAAACTAGTATGTAAATTCCGAGAAATACCAATTTAAGGAAAAAAAACTGATAGAATAATGTCAAAAACACATTAGTATTCAAGTTGAATATAAAAGATATTGTTCATGGATTGATATTATTAAATAACAACAGAGGGACTTTTTTAGTCGTGTGTAATTGGTATTTTAGTAGTTTTTATTGTCACGTTTTAAAAAAATATTTTTAATTGTAATTTTTATAAATATATATTTAATTAAAACTAATGTGAAGTGAATTTTTTAAAAATAAGTATTCACGAATAAAAAATATATTATTTTAATTTTTACATAACTAGATTTTTAAAATTATTATATAAAATAATGAAAATATAAGCTATTTAACTAATTAAATAGTTTTTTTTAATGAATGAGGAATAAACAAAAGCTACCATGACAAACTATCTTTAAGAGATGCTTGAGAGCGGAGTATAATTATATTTTGTAAAATCTTTGATTTGTTTTTATTTTAAGTTAATGTTTTTAAATAGTTTTGATGTTTTGATATTAAAAATAAATTTAAAAATTAGTATTTTAATTTTTCTATAAATAAAAGTCACTTTTAAATATAACTTTTATTACAATTTCAAATAGTGATTAAATGCATAAGGACTCAGCAAATATTTTTCCAACAATAATTCTTAAGATCTATTTATTTTTACGGTTGTTTAGTTAATTTTAGAATTTTTTTATTGAAATTAATTTTTATTTGATATTTTTACATTGTTCTGATATTTGTGTTAAAAATGATTTTTAAAATTAAAAAGTATTATTTTTATATATTTTTAATAAAAAAACATGACAAAAAACAACAATTATTAAATTTCATATCGATTCCTCTCTCTAGCCTCTGGCTATGGGTTCTTTTTCTTTGTCAATGGCAGCATCATGGCCAGTGGCCCACTTGCTGTATCTGGGAGAAATTGGCGATACCCATAATAATTCAATCTGGGTTGTCTTTATTAAGTGGGTCCATTTCTTTTATTTTGTACGGTGAGTATTTGGTAGCTCGGTAGCTGTGGCTTTTAAATGCATTTTAAAATTGAGATTCATTTAAAATATATTAAATTGTTATTTTTTAAAATTTTAATGTATTAATATAAAAAATATAAAAAATATTTTAATATATTTTAAAATAATTTTAAAAAATATAATTTGAAACCAGCCCGAGAATGAGTGGATCTCAATCCAAATTTTGAAAGTTGGGTGCATGGAGGAAGAAATGGGCTATTTATCCAAGTGGATCACTTCCCTTTAGAAAGAACACTTGTTTTCCTTTCCCTACACCATTACCCTAGAAAACAATCTAAAATGGGCACCGATCTAACATTGGTTTATTGAATTTTTTTTCATGGAATAAAAGACTGACTATCTAGGTTGAGACCCGAGTATCAACAGGGACTCTAGCTTGAGAAATCTTTTCTAAGGAAGAGAGACTACCCAGGCCAGATAGCTTCCAGAGTGTTTTTCAGAAGGATGCAACGTTTTTCTGTTAGACATGAAGGAATCTGTCTTCTTGCTCGGAAGCGATAAAATTCGAAGAAGACACTTGTGGCCGACGCAAATCCAACCTCGGTAGACATAATTTTTCTCCCTTTAGCATGATGCCCTTCATGAATTCTTGTCCTCCTTTCCCTGCTTTACAAACGTGATTAGCAATTCGGAGGACTTGAATCAACCTCGCATGTGTGTGAGCTGTCAAATTATCAGCGTAGAAGATTGAATCTGTTTTCTTTTTTCTTTTAATATTTTTAAATTATTTTGATGTTGCTCTGATATTAAAAATATAGCTACTAATAACCGAGCTGATCTAGAAGAGCTCAAACACTCACATCCCCACCCCTAAGGGAATTAAAAAACGAAATTCTTTTTTGTTTATAGGAAATCGATCAGTCCATGCTGCTATAAAATTAAATGTTCTATTTTTTTGCCTCCAAAGAGCTCTCTCTGAGACTCTCTCTCTCTGTGCTTCTTCTCTCGATATCTTGTCTCTATTTTCAAATGTATCTAGTGAAAATGGCTTCCAAGTCTTGACTCCTTGACTATACATGAAACTCTGTGCAACCTAGAAGTGAAGAGTTGTCAAACAATGGCTCAAGTTTCTAGTATTTTGACTTCACCAAATTCTGGCATAACCATTTTCCTGTTTTATCTTCCAGGCAAACCTTGATCTCCTAGTCACAGAGTAAATTACTTGTATGGTATCCCTGCTGCAGGTGGATGAGAACTTACCACTTATTCTGGATTTCATCACATTCTCTTCTTAACGGGACATCCTTTTTTCTAGCTTTCTTTTCTAGGGTTTCAGAAGAAGCCGTGATCAACCGGAAACCAGAATTGGTGGGCAGATTCTTATAATTCACAAATTTAAGACAATGTTACCTGTAACTTCAAACATCACAAATTATGAAAACACATGAGGAGATTTCAAGAGAATGCAATGCTTCATCATTCTTAACTAAAAATATAAGGAATACATTATTTATGTACCCAGTCCCACCTTCTTGTCAGTTGTACTAGTTTTGAGGTTTGTACTGAAGTGGGGGTGTTCATGGTGTCGTTGTTTTTTAAATATTTTTTTTGATTAAAAAATATATTAAAAAAATATTTTTTATAATTTATTTTTAACAACAAAACAATCTAAAAATTAAATAATAATAATAATAATCCAGTAATTCTCCATTTTGACAGCACTCCCAAATAGAGGTTCGAAGATTCAGCATTTATCCAGAAAAACTAACTTTACTCTCTCAAAACACAAGACTTTGCGCCGAAACTCATCCAGTTTACAATCAAAACTCCCTTATAAGAAAATTTAATTCAGAGCACTCTAAATTATAGTAGTAATTATGAAATCAATAAGCTCCACCGCAGAGGTTTCTACGAGAAATATCCAACCAAACATCACAAGGGTTTGAGAAGACATCAAGAAAGTACAAAGGGCAAGCTCATTGCCCACTGCTAAATAAAAACAAGGGCTGACAAGTTAAAATAGTGCCATGCGATACCTATTCAGACAAGCTTTCATTGCTTGATGGGAGTCTTATGCATGTTTGAACATCTTCATGCTAAGCCAATGAAAATACACAGCACTGACCAGGATAGGAAGTGTCAAGGGCACCAAGAAGCAGTAATACCTGTTGTTGTTAAACAAATTAAGACCAGTTTAGATTTAAAAACAAGAAAAAGAAAAAAAGCCAAACGCAGCAGCTAAGTAAAACTCACCTGTCGTTTTGAATGGCAGAGATGATAGGATTGGCCGATAATGGAAGAAGCTTCGATATCACTGCCGCAAATAGAAATCCCACAAAAGAAACGGAACCCATCAAGATAAACAACCATCCTCTAAACGTTGCCGTTTCGCTTAATCTCATTCGAGAAAAAACCATTTCTCTCTTTGGAACCAATTGTGGAGGCGCAATGGAGACGGTCGGGGAGAGGGATAATTCTGGAAAATAAAAATGTAAAATTTATCATTCGGGTCGGGTATGTAGGAAAACAAATCGGAACCCGTTATTTAGCAAATGTGTTTAATTAATACCGTAGTGTCTCTAGTTTAATATAATTTAATGAATTTTCTGAAAAAAACACAAAAATATTCATTTTTTTTTAATGAAAAACACCGTTTTAAACACGTTAACAAACGGCATGTAAGGCCCAAACCCAAAGCCCGTTTAAGAAAGTAACACTTAGTCATAAATAACTAACACTGAAAAATTCCCAAAATTCCAGAGAGGGAAACAGAACAAAGCACCCACAATTTCTAGAGCGAGAAACCAATCAATAATAATGGCAAACACGGAGGCAGAAGCGGTGGATTTTGAGCCAGAGGACGATGATTTGATGGACGAAGACGGTGCCGTCGACGTCGACGCCTCCTCCTCGCCGCGAGCTCCACTTCCGAAGTTAAAGTCGGCTATTACCGGAGGCAGCGCGTCTCCCTCACTCTCCGCTCCTAAAAAGACTAAAGGCCGTGGATTTAGAGAAGAGGTTGATACTGAGAGACAGAGCCGATTCTCCGGTCGTGGATTTGATTCCCTCGGTTCTGATGGTGGGCCTGGCCCCCAGCGATGTGAGTGAAACTTAAACCCTAGATACTTTTAGCTTGTTATTTGAATTCTAGGGGTTTAGAGTTAATTGAAAGTAAAAAAAAAACAATATTAGGGTTTTGATTTTGTGATTTATGAGGTGCTTAACTGTGAATTGATGTGGTTTAATTATTTTCTTTTCACTCTTATTATTGAAAATTTAAGATGGAATGTGCTGTTTTTTTCTGTTTATGTGATGCAATTAAACAAATAAAATAAAATAGTGAAACTTTTGTTTAAAATTAGGGGAATATGGCATCGAGTCTTATATAATACTAGAGACTGTTCATGTAAACTAGCTCCACATTAGGTGGAAAAAATCCCACATTGTGCTAGAATGGTTTACTTGCGCGGGGATCCTCCAATACTAAACTATCTTGTTGGTTTGTTTTGGAATAATTTTATTGGTTAGAGTACAAATCTATTGGATTGGTTGCCATTGTTATTTAAAAAGCAGTACCCCGTTATTCTTAGTCATTTCATGAAGCCATTTGTGAATGATCCTGGTGCTTTGAAGGTTCTTATAGCTTGAACAAATAATGTTTAGTTCTTGCTAGCTGATCTCTGTTATCATTTGTTTAAAAAGCAGTTTTCTTTCTGTTCCGAAACTTGTGGTGGATGTTAATTGTTCCATCTATTTGCAGCTGTTGAAGGATGGATAATTTTGGTGAGTGGAGTTCACGAGGAAGCACAAGATGATCATTTGCAAGAAGCTTTTGGTGAGTTTGGAGAAATAAAGAATTTGCATTTGAATCTTGATCGCCGCACCGGTTTTGTTAAGGTAAGCATAACCTTTCCTTTTTTTTTTTTTTAATCTTTTTTGTAGTTGGTTGGTTCTTTTGTTAAGTTGGGAGGCCATATCAGTGAAAATCATTGTTAGATTGGAATTCAAAACACAGAGATCAATCTTATTACAAGTCCCTGTGCTTCACTGATTTTTGGTTTGGAGCATTTGTTCCAAAAATTTTCACATTTCAATTGGAACTCAAATCTAGTGATTCAAAATAGCACACAGCAATCTCACTTTTCTTAAAGTATAAACTGTGGGTTGAATCTTTAATTGTTATGATTATAGGCATCTTCTAAAAAAAAATCATCTCTATTCAATTTGCAAGTTAATGGATGCTGAGATATTAGCTGTGGCAACTCAGATTTATTCAGTTTTCATTCTGAAATGGTGTTACATGCTGCATGACTGTATCATTGATCCTTGATTGTCGAAAATGATCTACCCTTGACTCCACTTAAATTGTGTACTATTTTTATATTTCCACCTGCTTTATTTGCAACTTGCTCGAAAGGTTGTGTATAGTGCTGGGCTTCTTCTTTTTTTTTTGTGAGGAACTGACTGTAGTGGTTTTGATAATGCTTGACTGTCTTTAACTGTTTTCAGTCATGTTTACTCATGTGTGTGGATAGTATTACAGATATGTGCTCACCCAGGAAAGAGTGTATTGATATATAGGATTTTTTTTGGTACTGGTTGCTCTGGTGGTTATGCTTATGTACACAAAGCATGATTGCATAACCTTTGATGTGAAGGAAATTTGGCAACTTTTCAGTTCCAAAATTTTGAAAGCAGCTAATGTTTATTTACTCATTCCACACAAAACAAAAAATCATAACATTTGACATGTATGGAGCCACATGTAATTCTGTTAATTGTATAGCATGGTATTGATTCAATTGGGTTTTGAGGTGGCCAAATTCAGCACTAATGTACTATATCATTTTGCAGTCCTTGGCCCTCACAAAGCTTTATTTCTTGATCATGAATGTGATTTCATGCCTTCTATTGTGGTCATGACAATTAACAATAACATTGGCCTGTTGTTTTTGTTGAAAATTATGAAGCAAGTATTCTTTCATTAAGTTAATGCATAATACCTTTTGTTTTGCAAGGGCTATGCGCTGATAGAATATGAGAATTTTGAGCAAGCAGAGAATGCAATAGCTTCAATGAATGGGGGAACATTGCTTGAACAGGTTATCAATGTTGATTGGGCCTTCAGCAATGGTCCCAGCAATTGGGCCTTGAAGAGAAAGAATATGAGGTTTGTCTCTATGCATTACTTTCATAAGGTGAAAAATTATTTGATGTCATATATTATTACATAGAGAGGATGCTGGTGTAATTACATAGAAGTCTCCTCCGTAATGATCAAAGTTACTCTAGAAGTTTGAAAAACATTTTAATAACTTGGGTCTTCTAACTCTGTAAATTTCTTCAGTGGGAGTTTTAAATTGTCCCAACCTGCCTGTCATCTGTCAAGGAAAAACTCTGGCTATTAATGACAGATTTCTAGGAATTGTTGTATGACCAGACTACCCTCAATCCTAGTCAAATTCAAGGTGCTGTTTATACTTGGTGAAAGAATATGCAGTGCTCTTCAGCTGGATAAAACTTTTATCGAGTGGTTTTAGATAATACAGTGAAATTCACACTGCTTCTAACTACATGGCATTAAGCTCAGACTTGGGTGAATTGAAAAGGGAAGTGTTGGTTTTGACGTGGATTTTCTTATAAAATAGTCCAGGTGTTTTTAAGGGGCTTATAAGCTTCACCTTGCTTCTTCATGCTCTTTGCTCGTTTGACTTTTTGAACAGTTTAATTGAGATAGTACATGCCTGTGTGTGATGTTGTTTCATCTCCTTGCGGAGATGTGCTGTCCATTACTATTATATGCCTCCCAATCAAATTCTAGATAAGTGATAGTATCTTCCTGATGCATGACGCTGTCCTCTTTGACTATATATGAGTTGCTTCAAATCTGAGTTAGATCTTTCTTTAGTTGTGTTAGCTGGGAATATAACTTGTTGTCTTTCAAATTTTTGCAGACCTGGACGAACACATCGCTCAAGGAGTCCTAGGAGGAGATACTAATGGGTTGAGATTTCTGTTATGAAGGTGTATGATTTTGCTTTGAGGCATTTTCTACTTAGTTATCATGGAAGATCGTGGTTGATTCTTGTCTTCATTGGGTTTATGAATTGATCATCTGTTTGTTGGGAATCCCTCCAGTTTCTCCCCTTTTGTTGAATGGATTTACACTAATTTCTAAGTTTAGTAATCACTGTGTATTTGACTCTGATTTTGTACTAATCTTTAAGTTTAGTAATCTGGTTTATTTGGGTGCTTAAGATATATTCAGTTCTGAGATTTTTGCGAGGCTTTTAAGTTCCATTAAGAACGTTGGCTCAAGCGAGGCCTTTTCAGTTAGTTTATTTGGCTTTGGAGTCCAAAGGTTTTTTCCAGTGCTACATGGCCGAATTTGGTTACTGACTTGGGTTCCAGAGCAAGTGGTGCTTACCTGGCAAGGAATTCCAATATTCTTGTATGCTCAAACATTAGCATTCTGCAATTCTGTACACAGTGATACTCGGAAGCCATCCCTGCTGTTATTCTCCAACAAGATTATGGTAAACAGCTGTATTGCTAGTCTGATTTGTTTGGGATTGCGGTGTGGTGTGGTTGTGTGTTTTTGTATGGGATCTATAAAAAAGCAAAAAAAACAAAACATTGCAATTTTAGTTTTTAGTAAGATGGCTATCCCTTTCGTTTTTCTCCAACAAAATTATGGTATACAGTTGATGGCTCGGGGGGTGGTTGAGTTTTTAATTTTTTTTAATGGGATCTATAAAAAAAAAAAAGCAAAAAAATAAAATATAGTTTTAGTTTTTAGTAAGATGAGATTGACAACACGCTCGTGTATGCTTTGATAAATCCCCTTGTTCACGCAACGAATGGACTGGAGCTTCTATGGAGGTATTGACGATGGTGTCATCATAAGCTCAACCAAACAAATATTTCCCACGAGAAGAAAGGAACTACTTCGTGTGATATCATTATTAATCTCCACTTTATGATGAATTTTAGTGGAGGTACATGTACCAAGAGGAAGAAAGCCCCCAACGTACCTTGCTTTCTTGTTTTCCTGTCTGTCAAGAGTGAAATTATCAGCAAATTACCACATCTATAGGATACCATGTCATTTCAATGATATTATAATTAGGGGTTGATGAGCATGTTCTCAGCTTTCCTCTGAATTCCTCCACTGTACAAACAGTCATATTAGAAATTCTGCTCCTGATGATTCTCTACTCTAATTCCAGCTTCCTGCTCTCCTACAGCAAGCGAAAAGAAGGTCCGATATTTCTTACTTTCTCTTCTTTGTTAAATGTACAAAATTCGTGTACTTGTAGTAGCTGATTTATACATGTATGTTTCTGACATGTTCTTCTGTATGTTGTATGTTTTCCTCAAGAAGCCACAGCCGTCCAATAATTGGCCATGCATAAGGTTGTTGGAGTGCCAATAGTGCGTGACCATACCCAATGTGTGCCCTCCACTCTTCGCATCTCTGCCAACTGCCACAAGTATTAACGTGAGCACCATTCTCATTTTTATATCCCTTTTAAGTTTATGTTAGCTTGGAAGAATGTTTCAGATTAGAAGCTTGCAGCCACTAGAATTTTAGAAAAGGAATGAAAGAACAATCCTTTCCTTTTTTAGATTATAGTTAAAGAAATCCGAGGTCGATCCGGTTCTTAATTGAAAAATTATGCATCAATTGCACATAGAAAGTAATCAATAGCTCAACTTTTAACTTCCTGAATAAAATTTCTAATAAGTTTGTTGTCAAGAGTGTTGGACTGTTTCCTAGAAAACATTTGCTGACATGTATAATGTGTTTAGCTTCTATGAAAATGTTCATGTAGTTTTCAAGTTTTAGTCCAACTCCATTTTCTTGGTCTGTTTATGTGAAACTTGCAGCTCTTTCTTTGTGAATTAGGATAAACCCTACATCTCAAGTTTACTTATGTTCATTATTAGAAATCAGAGACAGTAAATGAACAAGTGTTCCTTACTCTTCTATCCTTGAGCTCGAAGATAACTGAATCATCAGAAAATGGGATTGGCCTTGTTGGTGCCACCTGTGAATGTTCAAAACACTCATCATTGATTTCTAATGCTGTCCAGCATCCAGTTAGTATATGAATTTATATAAAAAAAAAAAAGGGAAAAGATTCTTATACCAACCTTTGGGTCACAGTTTCTATTATAATCACTATACTTCTCAGCAACATTCTCCAAGCTAGCTGCAAAATCTTTATCCATGCAAACTTCTTCATTATCATCATTTCCACCGTCTTGTGTTTGATCTTCGTTCATTAATTTTCCCACATATGGGAAGCCACAGTTTTTCCATCTCCATGTCATTTTGTCCATATACCTAACGTACACTTTTCCATCTGAACCAATAAGAAAAAGTTGATTACCTTCAAAGCATGGGCTAGGGGAAGTGATCAGGGTTACACCTTTATTAGGTGTTCCATGTTCAATCCAATTCCATCCAACACCGGTATTCCAATGATATTCAACCAGTCCACCATCTTCTGAAAGCATAAATAGTGAGCCTGTAAGTGATTGTGATGATGCCCTCATAGCAGTTCCAGGCAATCTTGATAAAATCAAATGTTGCGACTGATAATGCTCATGCCACAATTCAGTCACTTTGTTATACTGGTATAGCTTTCCATTCCTTCCGATGACAAACACTATGTTGTCCCGGAACAGCTCCTGATCAACAATACTTGCAACTTTGGTATTTGGAGGGTTTTGACAATCTTTCCATCTGAATTTCCTCAGGGCAACCTGCACAGAAACTTGATTAAATGATCAGCAATGAGCTGCTTTACAAGTCTGGGAAAATCACAGAAGTACCTTTTCTGCTGTGGCTTTCTAGCCTTCAGTAGGAGTTTAAAGTAACATTTCAGAATATTTGTTTCTATTAATCAGTAATGTTTCTTGGTTGCCAGATCACATGAAATACTTGTATGGATGGTGATGATGCAATGACATAATGAAAAATTAAGTGAATCAGAAGTAGGAAAAGAAATTCTCTGATGCTTTTAATCTTTTGTACACATTGGAGTTGTATACCAATAGAAATAATCTGGTTTATTTGATTCCTGCTACTTACTGTGAACTGCAGTAGTCTTCCATTTTTGCTCACTAAGAAGATTGCATCTTCTTCTGTAACTTTCAGAGCTTTACCTGGAATCCCATCCCATGGAGGGCCTCCGATAACATGTCCGAGATTCCTCATGGCAGTGCAATTCACCCATGCTAGCCCCTCACCGCTTCTTTCTCTTATAAGCAGACTCCCATAAATGTCTACCAAAAACAGACTTCCATTGTAGTTTCCAAGGGCACCTTTCATTGGTGTTGGGTGGTCATGCCTTAGCCAAAGCCATAAATTTTCAGCATAAATATATTCAAAAGTCAAACCATCATCAGTAATAAGGAAAAATGATTTGCCTCCATGCATCATTCGCAGACGAAAGTTAGTGTTGATCCAATTATCTGGGAATCTATATTCTTTCGAAACTTTCTTTGGTCCATTAGCACCTGCAAATAGGTAATCTTGTTGTGCTTGACTTCCCTTTCGCCTTCTTGCCATTGATCTTGTAATTCCTTGATCATTTGGCTCATCTTTAATGCCTTCAAGACAGTTCATCGGTCCACGTTCTTCTCTGCAATACTCAGCATTCCACCCTTCAGTCTCTGGGGCATCTAATATTGACCATACATATTTAATTGACAACTTTTTTTGGAGATTGACTTGATGGTTCGGCCCTGTATTTTCTCCACCTAGTCCAGGTAGATGCAAGTCTGCAAGTCTACCATCATGCAGTGCGAAAACTATTCTGCCAACTTGGACTTGTAACCCAGAAATTCCACTTGCAACTTTTGCATGCGGGGGATGCATATGACTCGACCATGCTTCAGGAATTTGGTTTCCCTGATCAGTGCCTGGCTTCAAGAGAAAAAGTTAGGTCTGACTTGACAATGATTTAGCTACAAACAGCATAACATGTTCAATGGCACACAAGGTGCAAATCAGTCAAAAACCATGGCTTTCATCTTATTGAATTATTTAAAAATCCACAATCTACCATAATTTCTTTAAGAAATGGTTCCAAAAACAAAACATCTGTGATTTTTGTTCTTCCAAAATTTCTTTACTAGGCATTGTGAAAGCTATTAATCTCATTGAAGAAGCAGTGCAGAAGAACAACCTATTTTCAATACTACTTCTATTGGTTTTATTGCTAGCTAGATGCATTTCTCTATTGTGCCAACTTTTCAAATATACCAAGAGCTTTGAACGAAGAATGAATTTCAATTCCATGAGAATATTAAGGTGCAACCAGAGGAATTATATGTTATTCCTGTTTTTCACCAGCCAGTCATGACACATGGAATTCCCTAGGAGTTTCAAAAGTTGCCCTTTCCCTTCCCTGAATAGGTTATTTGGAATTTTCCAGTCCTTTGATGAACTGCCTTAACTGTTCTAAGGGGGAGACAAAGCCTACTTCCAGAATTAGGATTAGGGATTTAAAATATATAAACTGGTTACTTGATCTCAACTCAATGGAACAGCGTTCTCTGATGGCTTCCCAGAGGATGCATTTTCCTTGGTTTTCCATATGCGAGTCTCAGAGTAGTGAATTGGATATATACGAGTGAAAACCAGAAAAACCATACTTGGGTTGTCTTTGTTATGTGACTGTCCTTCATTGAGTCTATAAAGGAATCTCATTAGAAAGCATAAGAAGAAGAAGAAGAATAGCGAAAAGCCTCACCATTTTGAGATTGAAAACAGTTTATAGTAACTGCTTCACTCACCTGACTGTTTTGATATTCGATACTCATAAACCGATCCAGAGGATGTGGTGAAAAATAATGACAAGAATTTTTCATTTGTCTCATCTTGTAGACCTGGTGTGATAGATGTCAACTGATGATCTTTGGGACTTCCATGGACTATCCATTTCCACTTCCTTTGGTTCAATCGTCTCTCTACCAATTTACCACCCTGGAAATACAGAATACATTGTGAGTAGAGGCCAGGCAATCGTTTAGCTTCCTTGGAAACAAGAAGATTTTCATAATACTTCTGCTGTGCACATTGTTCCCCCTATTTGGTTTGCCTTTTTTTTTATCACTTTCTGTTGTCTGTGTGTTTGTGCGCATTATATTTACAAATATGGTACCTTAGTTAAAAGAAAAAGAGATATGGAGTAGTCTCCACTCAAGCCATGTAGTGTGCATCCCATCGATGGCATCAGAGAAGCATCTTCTACTTTCCCTTCTGTCCATATATGCTTCTTCCATGATGGTTTTGACCTCCTATCGTATTCGTAGAGATCACCTGTAGAACTGCTTTGCAGCACACATTTTTTTCTTTTTCAAATGGCAAAGAAGATAATAGCCTAAAACCAATGAGACAGCTTAGCCACAAAGCATGGCTTGGTTGGGACATTGTCCTACACAGAATATCTGATTATAACTACTGGCAACTTCACATTTAATTTGATGTTTGCCGGTACACTTCTCAATCAGATATACTTTGTGGTAGCCCGTCCAAAAAGGTTATTATTGATTTCTTTTAATTTGAGTTGTTGATTTGAGATAGATCTAACCTTACGGTATATACTACTTCTGGTCTAATAGTAGCAACAGCAGCAATTGCTGCAACATCTGCACCAGGTGGTCGCCCGTGATTTTCCCATCTGTTCTATGTTTACAGCATAAACTTCGTTAATATTAGAGTCTCCCCATCAGAATCTACTCTGTAAGCAGAGATTAAAATTCAAAAACAATAAAACTAGTTGTAGTTAAGACAGCTTTTAGTTTTAGAAATTCTAGTTTTACCTTGGAGGTTCTGCCTCACTAAGTTCTAATAACGAGCCATTCTTTGTGCAGAAATAAATTGTCCTGGCAAATAATGCAGTGAAAGCAAGGAGTTAATTACTACATTTGCTGCAGTAAAGTAACGTGATTACGCTGTTTCAGACTCTTGGTATGTATAATTCACTGAATAGAAGGTCTTGAAACTGAAGTGATGCACTCACAACCCATCATGTGAAATGACGCCTGACTTTATTGGGATCGATGAGCTTTGCCCTGCTTCTTTATTTGTGCTTTCATCGAGAGTAGGTGTGAACTCTGTCCAAATTGGCTGTGAGCGCTCACTGAGTCTCATCTGGAAAGGAGAAAAAATGATCCAACACATGAAACAGTAGTGCATTTGACAGTTATAGTGATCAGCAAATCCATTTTTATCAAGCAGGCATCAAAGTCAAAGCACGCTTGACCATCAAATTCAGAGCACTCCCTGATTGTTAGCACATATGTCCTGAAGTGGAAGAACTAGTTTTGGTTTCGATTGAACAGTATTAACTAATACGAGAAAATTGCTCATGCATGAAGAAAATCATGGGACCATTGCACAAGCAACTTCAAAGACAAAACATGTGTTAGAGCTAATTAACATAGAGCCAGCCCAGTTTATGCAAGAGTTCCATGCCTGAATGTTCGACTTGAGCTGTGACATGGTTACACTGATTACAAGTGCTTGTATAACACAGATTGCAGATTTGATGGTAGCTAGAAAAAAAGTATGTATGGCTTTCCTGATTGAATCCAGTACTACTGGAAGACAAAAGGCTCTTGCAACTACTATGCAATCAAGGTTTGCAGGTCTGATAGTAGTAATTAGCAAACATTTCTGCCTCGCCAAACTAAAACTTGTAGAAGCAGGATAGGTAGATATAAAATAAAGGAGCAAAATATAGATGATCTTAGAAGTAATTGAAACCACGAGCTTTTTTTGAATTAAGATAGATAACTGCAAAGATGCCTCATATTATATATGGTTTCTTCCATGATCATATAGACAAGACAGCAACTTTTATGAGCTGAAAAAAAGACTAGTACCTGAAATAGGATTCCTGATTCTGATAGAGCAAGAATACTTTGATTGACAATAAAGATACAGATTGCATGACCAACCAATACTGGTAGATCATGGGGTGCTATCACCCACTGGACTCCATTCCAGAACCTCTCATAGATAGACCCACTTTCACCAGTTACCCAAATGGATGACTCAGACATTTTGGTCAAAGAAATCCTCTTCCTCAATGGCAGAACAATCTCAGAATTCTGTTCTTTTCCTCCATCCCCATCCTTCCTTTTCAGACTCCCAGTTTTCCTGGTAACATCATTTTGTCTTTCTAACTGCTCTTCTGCATCTCTTGTAACCGGATGAATTGAACCAACTTTAGTGCAGTTGTCATTAACACAAGAGACAAGGTCATATGGCAGTTCCACTTCAACCCATGTTTTCGATTGCTCTTGGAACTCCCAGAAACGATCAGTTTTCTGCTCAAATTTTCTATTATTTTGTGGAGCATAGTTATGTGGGCACCAAGAATAAGAGCCAAAGCTCGATGTCAAGAGGACCAAGATGAGAAATATTAAATGAAACAAAGGCATAGTGGCATGGGAGAATCTGGTGATAATAGGGCCAGAATCCAGATACATACACACAGAAAGACGTGGAAACTAAGACATGCAGGGGGTGTCAAGTACAACTTATTTTGGGTTTTTATACCCCTTGTGGTGCCCCATATAGTGTCGTAACAAGAGAAAGGCCACAGGAAACTACTAGAAGGACTTGACCATCATTTTTGGAAAAAAGCTAGGAGCTCTTTTCATGGCCTTCTCAGCAGGACCATGGTAAATCCAGAGGGAAGGTTGTGGGTGTCCATACATGGGAGAGAGGTTAGTCAACATTGACAGCGTAGTTTTTCTTAGGTTTTAACAAACTCTTCATTTATCATCTCTCTGTGGTTAGAATAATTAAGGCGGTGATTATGTCTTTTGGTGGGGTTGCTGAGCTTGCTTACTTTGTAAAGCCGTGACCGTGCTTCACATTTCTTAGCGGCTGGTAATGATCTTCTCACCCAATTCATGACTTTGTGACTCTGGGCCAAGTTTCTATTTAATTATACGATGCTCTGCAAACGGTAAAAAGAAATAAAATGTTTTTGTGGAGAATTCTTTCTGCTTTTCTAAAGTTATTCCTTTATATCAAAGTAGCTGCACTACTCGCACTGCATTACATGTTGCATATGCCAAAAGCTTGATAAAATGATAGGATGATTATGGCCATCCAGTTGATGATGATGATGGTGGTGGACCGGTGGTGGTGGTGGGCATACCAGATGTAATATCATGGGTCACTCGATTTCTTTGAGTAGACTTGTGAACATGTTTTTTCCAGGTAAACCCCCTCCCCCCTTTTCAACACTGATTGAAGCTAAATTCTAAAGAGATGAGGTAAGAAGATGCCATCGATTTTTTCCTGGGAG
>Ga0325411_1001219_pt1 | contig 28435 bp, 21 predicted proteins | sample PopdelMetagenome_13_FD_206181 | JGI IMG/M metagenome (GOLD analysis project Ga0325411, IMG submission 206181) | Populus deltoides microbial communities from Bellville, Georgia, United States - Xylem-PdIQD-R4 | ecosystem: Host-associated > Plants > Phyllosphere > Stem > Wood/Secondary xylem...
CGTGACCTGTAAACATATTCTATATACAACTCATTAATTTAAGAGTTCAATGAATACATGATCTAACATGGATAAAATTAACAAAATACCTAGCCTAGAGAAGACAACATGTCTAGTTTTATTTCCAACACAACATTCTAGAGGGCCAAAACACTACCAAGTTTGACAAGCTACTAAGCCTCACTTTTTCTTAGACTTGGTTAGGAATCTAGCTCAAATGCATGTGGATTTGGCTAGATTCTAGATCCAAATCTCTTGAGGTTGACTACACACTAAACCCAAACGCACATGAACCTATCTTTAAGACCCTTATAAGAGCTTAAGATAATCATTTTTCTATATCTCTAGGTGTATAAAAGTTCTCTAAGAGCTGATCATATTTCTACCAACATTAATACTATGACGGAGCTATTCTCATCAACATTAAATATTGTATATAAAATAATGTATAAAGTCTTTTATAGCTTTACTATTTGTTCATCAACACTAATGATGTGTAAAGGTAATTCCCGTCAACATTAATATTGTGTAAGAAAATATTTTCATCAGTATTAATATTGATCTAAGAAACTTTTTCCTTACTAATATATTCAAGAGAAAAAGATTTTGGATCCCTTGAGCAAAACAATAAGATTCAAAATACATATGCTATAAATATCATCTGAACCATCCAATTAAAAGATTCTCAATCTTTATTCTCTTATCATACATTCTCAAAATATTTATTACACAAAAGCCAAAAACAAATTTTTTTTCCGTAGAGTTTAATATTTTTTATTACAATCTTTTACTATAAAGTTATTAACTGAATTATTAAAAGGTCTCTAATCCTCATAAAAATAGTTTGTTTTATAAAAATTGAGAATTCTACCACAAATTCTTTGATATTTCTATTCGTAGAAATAGAATAGTGACATAGAAGTGTTATAATATAATTTTCAAGTACTCAAACTCTCTCATGAGCATATTAGATCCTGAAAAATAATCAATATATAAAATTGTTATGGCACACACATTACTAGTTTTCCTCACCGATGAGCAATGGTTTGAAGATGGAAGTGCATATCAATCTTTTTCCTCAGGAGTTTGCCACATAATTCCTTTAATTTCCCTTGTCATTGCAACCTGCTGGGAGGTTTATGATTCGTTTAGCAACGCGGTTAAAAAATTATTTATTTAAAGTTTTATTTAAAATTAATTTTATTTATGTTTTTGAATTATTTTAATATGTTAATGTAAAAAATAAATTTTAAAAAATAATAATAAAATATTTTTTGAATATATTTTTAAATAAAAAATATTTTAAAATACAAATCCTCCCAAACAACCCTAAAATCTAGGAGGACATCGAGAATTTTATTTATTTATTTATTGTCAATTTGAATGCTGTGAAGACGGAAAACATAATTAGAAAAAAAATAACAATTTTAATATAAGTTAGATAATCTACACTAGAATATACTCTGATCGTTATTTATTTATTTATTTATTTGAAAAAAGCAATTCGACTGTTAGGTTGATTATGTCAGTACCATATATGTTTTTTCTCCTTCAGTTTGATAATAAATTATATTCTCAAATAAATATAACATAATAACTTTAATGGTACAGCTCATAACAGTTTAATACATTAAAAAAATACAGCACTCTATTTATTAATTTTAATATTCTAACTTGGAAAAATAAGGATATTGTTTTCTGTTGTAAAGTGGTGACATGTCAACGAGCACTGGGCACAGTATTTCTATCTTATCCATCGTATGATTCATCATTTGAGAAAAAAATCAAACACTACTCTGGGAGGAACCCAAGTCAAAGTATCTTAACCATCTATGGTCGTGTTCTGTAATCAGGGCTCGGAACCCATCTTTCACTTGAAACTAGCCAGAACCAATATTGGAAATTTGGAACCCTCCTGCCCTATATGAGAGCTAGACCAAGCCAGCAGTCTCGTGATCTTGACCCAGAAATAATTAGAGCTCGAGCCCATTGACATGTCAACGATATAAGGCCATTGTGCAACTTCAGAAATAAATAAAGTTAGAGCCCACTGATCTGTCAAAGATACGAGACCATTGTGCTAAGAGTTGCATGACTTAGTATTATTTAGAAAAATTTGGTCCAAGCCCAGATCATCTTCGATTCTAAAGCTCACACCAGCAAAAGACTCGGCTAATGGGCTGTGGGCTGCATGAAAAATGAGCAGTGCTATTACCGTTTGTTTTGATTGCAGCTGTTCTCAATTGTATGGTGTTTGGTTACAAAATGAACTTGTGGTTTGGTTCATGGAACCCACCAATAAATGAGGTTTGACCTCAGTTTTGCATGACGCAACTTTTACATGCTTCTAGTGAACCACTCATCCTGTGTTTTTGCCCAATCTTAGTATTTTATTGTTGATAAAACATACAGACCAAAACAACTTTTGAAATTTTCCTTAGTTCAAGAAACAACTGTATAAACAAATTATCTTGAAGAGTTTAGAGAGTTTACATTTGCACAGATCTATGTCAAGCGTGCTTGACGCCAGGAGCAAAAGACCAAATTTTTTGACAAATTTGAATGAATTTCTTGATGAGATATAGATCACAAAGCTTTGATTAGAATTGTTACTTACATGTTTTTTTTGTTATTTTATTATAATATCAATTTCAACCACAATTTTAATCAAATATATAAAATATATATTTTACTAGTCAACAACTTCAACCATAATTTTAATCAAACCAATCATTACTAAAAATAATTATTTTAAACTTATTTTTTAAAAATCATGAACACAAAAACTATATTTCCAGTGGAATGGCCTTGGATATATCGCGTCTCCCAGCTGTAAATTCTTACCAAACCTTTCTCCTGCATGCTGTTCTAGATATATAACAACAGGGGATTTGTTTCTGATGTAGGTTGGTACATCTGCTAAGTTAGCCATGTGGTTCGTACAAAAAGGGAGGAAAATTAAAGATGCTGCTGCCGCTGTAAACACATCAAGATTGCTAGCCAAGAAATCATGTGGCCTCCTGCACGGCGGTGTCAATTTATCTAGTTTAAAACCAGGCACGGAAGGGAGCTAATTGGCCATTGTTAGTTCCTGTGAAGGATTGACTGGGACGTATGTCCAACAGAATAAAACTACGAAGAGAGAGTCCCAAAAACGGAGTACAGATTTTCTATAACTGTCATCGGGAAGGGCGAGTCACTTTCTCCTTGACCTTGATGCTTTGATTATTGGTAGTTGTTTCAGGCAAAAGCTGAGACAAAAGCTGCCCTCATCACGTGGTTTTTCAAGACCATCAATTCTGTAATTTGAAACTTTCCTCCATCTCGATCCATGATGATGCCCACCATGAGCTACAGTATATGGCCTCCTGTAAAATGGGTACCTCTTGGTCAATATGACAATAATTTCTGTGGTGATATCAGATTACCTCTAGATGCTTCATTTTTAGTGGTATGTCTTTCCACTACCAAATTTAACAATTTTATTAATAATTTTTTTTTATCAGAATTTATACTCATAGACTGTCAATAAGTATTTTATAAAAACAGTCTGTAAAAAAAATCTTGTCAGTAATTTATGATATGTTGAAGAGTTCATCAGTAATAAATTTACAAATGGATTTACAGACGGACAAAACACATCAAAAATTTTTTATCCGCTTCATTCTGTTGGTATTGCCCTCGAGAAGTTTGCCATATAATTGACAAAATATCACTTGCAATTCCGTTGGTGTTTTTATTTGTTCGTCGGTAAATATAACATATCATTGACGGAATACCAGCTGCAATTTCATCATGGAGTTAACAATTACAGTGGCATTTGCAGTAATTCTTTTCAAATTCTTTGGAATATACCAACGGATGTAGTCTATCGGTAACCCCCCCCGCGGTCAATAATATTTTAAAATACTTTTTTTTAAAAAAATATATTGAACAAAAGTAGAAAAATAATTAAAATAAATTAAAATCAAATATATAAAATGAAATTAAAATAATATAAAAATTAAATATTTATTATAAATTTAAATATTTGTATGTTCAAATATAATAAATTTAAAATAGAGACGACGTTGGAGGAGGAGGAGGTTGGTTGTCGTCAGGATCATGGGGCCAATAAGGAGGAGTACATGGATCACCCATGTATGATCTCATCTCCATTACCACTTGGCAGAGTTATTCATAATCCACCATGAGTCGTTCAAAAGTTTCATTAAGATGTGTCGTCCAATCTTGTACTCGTTAGTCTAACATCGCCTTGAACTTCGAAGTTTGATTGCTCATAACCGATTGTGAGCATCCAACTATCAAAATATTAAAGGCCATTCTCAAGTTCTCAGCTGTAGTGTTAGAGAGTCCGTACACCCGATTTCTATAGGGCCCACCGAATGATCTTGCCTCTAACCACAAATCTGGATGGGTCAAAGGATCGTCTTCGTTTCTCTTATTCAAACAGTTGTTATATGTATCCTGAAAAGAAAAAATAAATTCATCAAATTGAAGGAGATTATAACTTAATAAAAAAAATGGTTAAAAACCAACATACTACAAAGTGCTGAGCTCGGTTATCAATGAACTGCTGCATCTTTTTTTGGTAGTCATCACTCTGCACATGCATTTCAACAAAATGTTCCATCCGACTTAGCTTGCATTCAAGAATCATAGCCTGCAAGATAAATATGTTGTTAGTTAAATATATTTTAAAAAAATAAAAAAAATGAAAGGAATAAAAAAATCTTATTATCTGCTTCACATGCGAAATGAACGGAATGGAGCTGCCAATATACCTGTTAACGGAATAGTGAACACACCGGTGCTAGTTCTCCGCACCAGATTGTGACAATCGAGCAAAACGCATGGATGTTACATGTTGAATGTAGTCCGCTCAAACAACCTTCAAGATATATGGTGGTCTAAAATCCTTCCAAACCACTACGTCATTTCAAGTTGGAAGCTCACTTTCTTTCGCATATTTTCTTGTTTTTTTTTATGCCTCATACCATAAATCACGCAACCTATATGTTACCAATAAATTATCTGTTAGTAAATGAAAAATAAAATTTTAATATTCGGAATAAAAAAAATTATTTTGATTTTGATTTTACCGAGTTGCAGCGTAATTCTTCTAAACCGTTTTCACAACATTATCATTAGCTCTCTCCATTCAAATTTTCCCTTGCAGTAAAAATTTATAAAAAGAAAATTTCAGTAATTTCAATAAACTAACTGAATTAACATAATAAAAAAATATTTAAGTTAATACTAACCTTAAATCTTGAAAATCACGCATCGACTTGTGGTTTCCATTCATGATGTTTGGAAACCTAGCTCCATTTAGACAATGAAATTTTCATTTATGATTTAAAAGCAAATGTTATTGTTCTTGCAGTCTAAATTTTTATAAACCTGAAATTGCATTCGTTAAATAAAATTATTTTTCAAAAAATATTAAACATGTCATTGCGAAAGCAAAACAAACTTACATTGAAAGGTTCTCCTTACACTAGGTCTTGTACTAGCGAGTAAATAGATCTTGCTATGAAGAGACCCGCCTCGACGTTGTGGCAGTGCACTCGATGACCCCACATCGTAAGTAAATGCATGTGCCTTAGGTGCCTGTTCTTGGTCGGCACCTGACTTATGGTTGTCAGCATCGCTGCTAGAAGAACTAGCAGCGATCTTATTCTCGCGACATGCAATAGACTTTCTCCTAGACATCTACATAAATTAACGGATAAAAAAAATTATATGATTCTGATTTTTTAAAAACATTCGGCAGCAACTTTCCTATATGACTACTCAAAATTTTTAAACCTACAAATACATAATATATGTACCATAAACCAATTGATTTTATTCAATTTCTTTTAACAAATTAGAATAATTCAAATTTGCACAAAATTCTCATTTTCTAAGTGGTAATATATTAATTAATCCTAAATTTACAAAACAATTAATCTAAATTTACAAAAAATCAAAATAATAATTAAAATTAATTCCACACATTTAATTATAATTGAACAACAAAATTGAAAACAAATAAGTAAAATTCTAAAAAATAATGAAAAAATTATTTAAATAACAACTAAAATTCAACACAAAATTGGAAAAAAAATATTGACAAAAAAAAAACAAAAATAATGCAAAACCAAAAACACACATAAATGAAGAAGAAAAAGGAATGAAAAATTCTTACTTTTATGGCGTGCTTAGTTTCGGCCGAGAATTAAAAAAAACAAAAAAGAAAAACAAAATAAATGAAAAGGGATTGTTAAGAAAAACATGAACAAAAAAGGAAAAAAAAGGGAGAAAGATGATGAAAGACAACATACCTTAGGATAGGGGTGAGCAAAAAAACCAAAAAATCAAGAAAACCGGAAAAAAATAATCGAAAAAACCGAACCGTAAAAAAAAACTAATTAAAACTTTGGAAAAACTGACCGGTTCGGTTTTGGTTTTACAAGTCTGAAACCAAAAAATCCAAACTGAACCCAAACAAAAAAAACCGAGCCAAACCGGTTTGAACCGGTTTCGGTATTTTTTAAAAATAATTTCGGTTTGTTTATTTTTTTTTAATAAAAACCAAACAGAACTAAAAATGTTCACCCCTACCTTAGGATGAGAAGAGAAGATGATGTTTGATTTCGGCTCGGGTCATGAACAAAAATAAGAGAATGAAGAAGAAGAGAGGAGAAGAGAGAGGATGAAAGAAGAATAATGAAGAAGATGAAGTCTTGTCTACTATGTCCATGATTTTTTATATTAGGTTTTATCGATGAAAGTTTTGATGGAATATTAAATATTAATATCTTTAAAAATTTTGTCGGCGATTTCGTCTATGAAGTTAAGTTAGAATTTTCAATTCGCGTGAAAAATTTCAGAAACCCCTCCAAATATTGTTGATGAATTTTCATTACGTCGGTGATTTTGTCTGTAAAAGAGTAAACATTCAACAGTAAAAAAGAACATTAATTACTAGTGCCTTGGAATTCCCAATTCTTTGGTGATTCCATTAGGAAACTTGTACCACAATAAAAAAGAGAATTAATTGTCAGCGCATTGAAATTTTTATTTCATTTGTGATTTTGTTGATAAAAAAAGCTTTAATTATCAACGTCTTGAGAAGTGAACAGTTCCCATCACCATTGGAATATACGGATAGAAATATTCTGTCGGTATATTCGTGTATAATTCTCATCACCATGAACAGTGCCGGGGAGAAGGGGAACAATTCTCATCGCCATTGGAACATAGCGATGAACTCATTCTGTCGGTATTTCCATCGGTGTAAAACAGTGTCTGATGTCAGATTGTATTTGTATTCCCTATCTATCTATCCTATAAATACTTAAATTTACAGCTGCACGCACAACACAATAATACCAGTTAACATCACAATAATAAAATAAATAATTTTTTGTCATTCAATAATATATTAACATCATTGTCATTACATTGAAGTGAATTTTGTCCATAAATATTACATTATAGTTTATGGCATTATAAATTCGTGTTGTGCAAATTAATCCGAATTGTTTTCTTCTTCGTTAATTGACCCATCTTCATCTCCATCACAACTTCTATGTTAATTTCATCACTATCACCATCTTCATCGACTTGTGTATGTCTGCTAGAGTTCAAAACATCATTCAATTTCTCAGTGTTAACATTAACCAAAATATTATTGGTGATGCAAAAATTTGAGTTTTCTTCTAAGTCATTAGACAAAAAACATTATTTCCCATAGTTAATTCATCGTTGCCATCCTAAACAACCTTAACACGACCCCTGGATTTTATTTTCACTACAGATAACCAATCAGCTCTTGAACGATCCTTTTTAAAGAAAGGATCGTATGTGTAATAAACTGCTGGCATTGCTTGGCAAAAACAAAGACATTGTCAACGTTGCGGAGTTTAGCCTTTAAATTAATTTCGAACAAACCATGATAGGGATCTACTTTGATTTCTCTGTCAATAGTATCATACCAATAACATTTAAATAAAAATACTTTATTTTGCTCGCTATGATATTGCAATTTAATGACCTCTTTTAACTTCCCATAATAGTCAAATTTAAACTTATTAGAAGTTGATCCCTTAACATAAACCCCACTTTATATGTCTTTCCGCCTTGCCTATATTCTTCAATATGAAACAAATGTCCATTGATGAAGTACCCGTTGTAGCACTTCCCTTTTCTTTTAAAACCCAGACTTGGTAAATACAAAGTAACACTAACATTCCTTCACAATTGATAAACCTAGTACATGAAGTACAACCATGAACAATTAACGAGAAATGTGTAATGAAATTAAGTATCCTAAGAGATAAGATAATTAAACAGTACTTACATATGTTCTAAACCACGCAGAAAATTTATCTTATAATCGAAAGATTTGAGATTCAGTCAGCTGTGAGTCTTAGGACAGTAAATATTGATGATGTTGCCTATGAGAAATTCATCAATATATCAATTTATGATATTATAAGAGATAAATTGCTAAAAAATAATGACATATTAAGCAATGTACGTACTGAATAAAACATCTTAATTCATCGCAGTTAAATTGAACATAATTATATGTTTGTCTGAATTCTATTTCAGACAAATATCTTTTCCTCATAGCTTTTTTTGGGTATAGATTGTCCAGGATGAGAGAATATTAACAAGTTCCCACTTGAAAACATTTCCCCACCATCATCATGTCTTGGGACGCGATTGCTTTTTGTTCTCAATCGAGGCTCGAAATGGTACGAGATAAATGTTGAGATCTCTTTAACAATATAAGCATCGTATATTAAAGCCTCAACATGCACCTTGTTTTTTACTTTTCTCTTAAGGTTGAATAAGTACCTGCATAGAATTAAACGAATGTTTGAAATTATACAAAGAAAAACAATTTTTTTTTTATTATGATGCATGTGTAATCCCTAACCTCTCGAATGGATACATCTATCCATATTGGACCGGGCCTCCAACTTTTGCATCAAAAGATAAATGTATGGGTAGATGCTCTATCGAGTTGAAAAATAATGGAAGGAATATCATCTCAAGTTTGCATATTATCTAGATAATATTCATTTCAAGCCTATCTATGTGTTGTTTTTGCAACTTATTGGATCATATATCTCTAAAGAAATGAATGATCTTTGTGAGTGCATCCCATATCCTATTTGACAATAAATCCTGACAAGTTAATGGAATGAATGTTTGCATAAACATGTGGTAGTTATAGCTCTTCATTCCATACAATCTGTAATCCTCTAAATTCACCAACCTTGATATGCTAGAGGCATGTCCATTAGGAAAACACAAACTTTTAAGCTATTAATAGACAAATAATTATGCATTCTTACCTAAGGCAAAGCTGGCTTTGGGCTTTGCAACCCGTGACCCAACATAAACCACCTTCATATTTTTATGGTGAGAAAACAAAGCTATATCCATTCTAGCCTTGATGTTATCTTTTGTCTTTTTCTTCACGTTCATAACTGTGTTAAAAATGTTCTTAAACATGTTCTTTTCTATATGTATAACATCAATGTTATGGCGGAGAAGACTGGTCTTCCAATAAGAAAGCTTCTAAAAAATACTTTGATTAACTCAATTGTGGGTCAAACCAAAATAAAAAAAACTTCTACTCATCTGATTGAAAACCAAACACAATGTCATTGTACTCTGACACCAAGTAATCGAATTCCTTCCCCGAAATAAGCGGCGGTACATTATCCCTTTCAACTCTGCTAATAAAAAAGTCCTTATTCTTTCTGTACTTGTGATCCGTTGGCAAAAATCATGGGTGACAATAAAAAAAATGCTTTACCATTGTTTGTTAAAGTGAATGCCTTTTTATTTTCCATACAGTATGGACATGCTAGTTTTCCATACGTGCTCCAACAAAAAACTATTCTATAAACAGGAAAATCATTGATAGTCCACATCAAAGCTGACTTCATTATAAAATTCTGTTCTTCGATACATCATAAGTCAAAGCCCCAGATAACCACAATTGCTTCAATTTATCAATCAATAGCCAAAGACAAACATCTATATTCTAACCCAGAATATTAAGATCGGGTATGACCGTAGATAAAAACATGAACTCTGGTTGCTTCATACACATCCCCGGTGGTAAGTTGTAAGCTATAAGTATCACCGGTCAATAAAAATAAGGTGCAATAAATTACCCGAATGGATTGAATCTATTTATACATAACCCAAGAGGCACGCTCTTTAATTCCACTGAAAACTAAGGATGCACACTGTTAAAGTGTTTCCAGGCTTCATCATTGGAGGGGTGTACCATCACTCCATCCATTGCACCACTTGATTGGTGCCATGCTCATCAGTCTTTGGTGACGTGAATAAACTCTACAATCTAGGTGTGATTGAGAAGTATCTAAGTTTTCTGTGTGCGAAAAAAGTCCTTCCTCTGTCAATTCTAGGTTTATAACGAGAATGCCCATATGTTCTGCACTCAGTTAACTTTGCATTTTAAAGGTAGTGCAACATGTAGAAGTTTGGACATATGTCAATTTTCTGGTATTCTAGACCAAGGGGTTTCATCATGGACTTGGCAGCATAAAAGTTCTCTTTTAGCCTGTTCCCTTTAGGTAAAATGCTTCTCACCTATTCGACAATTCTATTATAACTGGTCTCACTCAACCTATGATCCAACTTGATGGTGAACACCTATGCAACGATCGATAATTTACTGTGATTTGTGCAATCATCCTATAATGGTTCATTGGAATCTTTTAAAAGATAAAAAACCTAGTTGTGTCCGTATTAGGTTCTTCATCTATGATTGGACATTGACCGATATGACTCTGATTCATTCTCATCACATCTATAACTATATTCTTATAAGGATTACTATTGTCATATATAACTCCATGCACATTGCTAGCACTAAAAGTTGACCCAACCATCCTCTCTACAATTACATCGTGAAGAACATATGGTTCTCCGTATGCATACCAACATATGTATTTCTCCATGAACTTTTTTTTTTATAGAAGATGCATCGTTACAACATCTAGACTGATAAGTTTTTTTTATTCTTACATCTCTTGCATGAACATCTAATACGACCTCCATTAAAATTTCTCAGATTATATAGTGTGTAATTAATAAAACCCTGAACCCCATTACAATAATCCATCATTCGCAACCCTTGGGGTGAATTTTGATACATCCATTAACAATCATTCATTACTTATATCGAACCTATTTAAATAATGATGACAAAATGCATTAATTAACTATGTTAACTAAATAATTTGCAAAAATATTGGTTTAACTCAATCTTATTCAATCTATTTTACTAGTTCTCTTAATTCATTATCAATTTTATCTCTATATAAATTAAAATTTCTACACATTTCCCAAAAATTACAACTCGGCAATAAAATTGACAAAATATAAAATGAACATGTTAAATAAACCATTATTTATTTCATCATAAAACACCAAAGTAAAAAATTCAACATAAGTTTCATCAATTTACAAACAAATATAATTTTACAAAATCCAAAACAAACATAACATGCACAAATCATAAATCCATACAACAAAATTGTATGAGAAAAAACTATAAAATAAGTTAACACCCAAACAAAATACATATATTATAAAAATATGAAAAAAATAACATTTAAAAATTATGTTTAAAAGAAAAAAAGGATAGATTTGTTTACTTAAGGTGGAGAATCCTCAATAAAATTGAAATAAGAATATGGATTATGACAAACCAAGTGTTATGGTGGCTAAATTTGTTGTAGGAGGTTGAATTGTGTTTAGATTGAGGGGGGGTGACTGTTTGTTGCAGAAAAAAATGCATAAGAAAAAAGGAGAAATGAGGGAGGGGAGAGAAGGGTTGCCCGTCAGGTTAAAAATTAAATATTACAGATAAAATTATTATGTCGGGCATTCCATCGGTCATTCTATTGGTAAAATGTGTCACTTCACCATACGATTTGCCTTTTTAAATTTCGCTGTAATACAATGCGTAAGTCCATCGGTATATACTGAGAGACTATTTTTGTCGGTATATTTACATACAAACTTTACCGTTGGGTTAAGTCTGTCGGTAAACATGTTGGTAAAAGTTACACGTCATCATACTGTTTTAGCTTTTTTATTTTTTCTTTTCCTACTGCAATTCTCTTGGTATATACCAACATAATGTTTCTATCGGTTTTTACCGAGGGATATAGTGATGGAAAAGTCCATTAGTAAAATTCACCATAATCTACCGACGTAAAAATTATATTGATGTTTCTGTTTATATTTGTCAAATTTTTGGTAGTGTCAACTATATCACGTCTCCCAGCTGTAAATTTTTACCAAACCTTTCTCCTGTAAAATGGGTACCTCTTGGTCAATATAACAATTATTTTTATGGTAATATCAGAGTACCTCTGATTCTGCATAATTGACTACTTACACATAGTTGATTAAGAAAAGAAAGGCTGGCAAAATGGCATCTTTAACTAATTTGTTACTCTTTTATTATTCTAATAATTATATGAAACTATTGCCATCATTTAAGCTCCTCCACCGGCTGGAAAAAAAAGCTCAACGTCAAAAAAAGATGTCAAGAGACCACAAGTGTATTCTAAAAAAGCAAAATAATAATAATAATAATAATAATAATAATAATAATCATGATTCAGGTATAAGAAGGAAAATAACATTCATTTATTCAAGGTGAAAATTGAAAATATTCAAACATTTTATAAAAAAAATAAAATAAAAAACTCAAAATCAAAAGAAAAAGGATCAAATATGAAAACAAAACAAAATAAAAGAGCAAATAGCATTTCAATCAATGATGAAATTAAAAAAAAAATTAAAGTTTACAAAATAAATCAAGATGAAAATCATACAAAAAAAAACAAAGAGGACTAAATCAGATATCTCCAAACAAAAAGAGGACATCATGGATTTTTTTTTTTGCTTGGACAACTTGTTTTTTAGAAGAAGAGAGAGAAAAAGAAGAAGAAAAAAAGAAAACATTGCCAGAGTCAAATCTCTACACGCCTCACCATACGCTTTACCTTATATATGCGAGGACTCTACAAGCTTTTGAAAGTTGTCGCAATTACATAATTCTCACCTCCTAACACCGTTACATGCGCTATTTTAAGCATGCAGAGCAGTTTCAAGCGTTGACACATGCATTGCACGCTCCAACAACTTTTCTTAAAAAACATTAATTATTCATTTTAAATATATGAAATTTTCTATGTATTAACCCCATAAGCTCTTTGATCTCAAGCTTAAAAATCTCTGATTTTAGGTGTAACAAAGTAAATTCAACGCGCATTTATTTCTAAAATATTAATTACTCATTTTAAAATATGAAATTTCCCCTGTATCTATTCTATAATTACATAATGACTACATTGAAAAGATGAATAAGCCCTTAGATCTAAGTTTAAAAAATTATGGACTAAAGGGTAACTAAGTAAATTGACTATGTATTTTTAAACAAAAGATGATTTTCCCCATCAAGAGAAGGTAGATTTATTTTGATTTCAAGGGTATTATAGCCATTATACTATGCATTTAAAAAGTAAAAAGACTTCTTCGACCTTATAAATATTACAATTGGTCCCTATGCAATTACAAAACTACCCCTAGAAGCCTAGCAAATGAGTTTTTAGGGAAGAACAAAACAGTCATTACACTATTTTCATTTACTGTGCATAGAATCTATATGCACAATCACTACGCCATTAAACAGTTTTATCGACGGATTAATTCTGTCGGTATAAGGAACAAAAATCATCGGTAACATTATTACCGTTGACATCTCCGACAGAATTATTCTGTCGGTGTCCTGAGCGTCGGTAATTTCGCATCCCGTCGTAATTTTTGTCGGTAATAAAAAAATAAGTGCCGATGGACATTCCGACGGTACTACAGACGCCTACGCGCGCCAAAAAAAAAATTTCCCGCCACTAAGTTACCGACGGATTATATCCGTCTGTATGTTCAATGGTAATTACCGACGGATATTCCGTCGGTGATTGTGGTATGGAATTACCTACGAAAGTATTCCGTCGGTAAAAGCCATGGTAAATCCGTTGGAAGTTTACTATACTAAAATACCAACGGAAATATTCCTCTGTAAATCCGTCGGTATTTATTTAAAATATTTTAAAAAATTTATTTATTAACAGTTAAAAAACTTAATAACCAAATAAATTTGCATTAGACATTAAAAATGTAAAAATAATGTTAAATAATATTAATTGAAATATTCATTACAAATTTAATGTTTTTTTAGAAAATTAAACTAATTAAAATAGCGGCGGAGCCAGAGGAGGAGGAGGTTGGTTGTTGCCAGGACCGTACGGCCAAAAAGAAGTAGCACATGGATCATCACCAATCTTTGATCTAATCTCCATGACCATTTGATGGAGCAGAGCATAATCCGTCGAGAGGCGTTCATATTGTTGTTTCAAGGCTAAAAACTCTTATGACTGGGTGCTCGATACTGATGGAGAGCTCCCAACGGTTGAGACACTACCGGTCGATCGTAATTTTTCGACCGTAGTATTGGAGAGCCCGTAGACCTGATAAAAATCGGGTCCACCACACGATCCAACCTCCATCCATAAATCCGGATCGAAATCTGGTTGGGTAAAAGGATCGTCCTCATATCAACTGGCTATTATAGGTCTCTTGAATTTTTTTTTAAATCATCATATTCAATTTAAGAAAATAATAACTTACAAAATAAAATGATTGATCAAACATACCATAAATTGCTGAGCACGGTTGTCTATGTACTGCTGCACCTCTTTTTGGCGGTTTTGACTCCGCACGTGCGTCTCTACAAATAGCTCCATTGGACTCAGCTCACGTCCAAGAGACGTAGCCTGTAAGGAAAAAAAAGATTGCAAGTGAAATATATTTATAACCAACAACAAATTAATTAACGATATATTTCATTTAAATTAATCTTACTATCCGCTTCGCATGTGCGCTGAACGGGATGGAGCCGCCGGTGTGCGTGGTCACCGGACCATGAATTTGTCAGTTCCGGTTGACGCTCTGGATTGTGGGCGCCGTGAGAACCGCTTAGACATCACGTGCTCAATATATGCCGCCCATATATCTCTCGAGATGAATGGCGGTTTAAATTCCCGCCAAACCGCCACCTCATTCCATCCTTTAAGCCCGTTGTCCCTCGCATATTTTTCGCTTTTTTTTGGGTGTCATACCAAAAATCACGCAACCTACTTCCATAGTAACTGAATTTAGAAAATAAAATTTTAAATAAAAAATAAATATTATTTTTGATATTACCTAGTTGCCGCGTGATTCTCCCATACTCTCCTGACAACATTGTTGTCCGCGCTATCCCACTCAAATTTATTCTGTATATCTAAATAATTCATTGAAAATAAAAATAGTATAAGATATAAAATTACAAAAATTATTTATTAAAAATAAACTGGAAATTAAAAATTAACACCTACCTGAAATCACCGAAACCAAGCATCGATATGAGGTCTCTACTCAGGATGTCTGGAGACATGACTCCATTGAAACAATAAAATCTCCATCGATGATTTCAACGCCAATGTAATTGTCCTGGCAGACTCAATGTTTGTGAACCTGAAATTAAATAATAAAAAATTAATTAGTTGTTCATAAATTATGTTATAAGTATTAAAAAAAAACTAATACCTAAACAAACTTACATTGAGAGGTCATCCTTTCATTGTGCCTGGTACTTGCGAGTGAATTGACCCCACTGTGAAGGCACACCGCTTCTGCATTGTGAAACCGCACTAGAAAAGCCAGCATCACACGGTTGCGCAGATGCATCACCGTGATCAGCACCTAAGGAGATGTTCTCCTCGCTGCTATAAGAACTAGGTGCAATTGTCTGCTGATAACATTCTGTAGATTTCATTTGACGCATCTACACAAATGTATATGAATTATTACATAAATTAACTTTGATTATTTAAAAAACAATTCGGCAGAACCTCTCCTATACTAGAGACTACTCACAGTTTTTAAACCTGCAATCTTTACAATACCCACAATCCATATAATCTCCATCAACATCATATATACAACCTAATATCTATACCAATTCAATCATTAAAAAAAAATATAAACATCACCTCCCTTATAGTAGAGATTACCCACAGTTTTCATACCTACAAATATTGATAATTACACAAATATTGCAAAATCAACTATATACAACCTAACATCTATAGAAATTCAACGTCTATATATTTTCAACTACCATCAATACAAATTCATAAATAACAATTAAAATTAATCAAAATAAGAAACAACATAACATAAATTGAACAATATCATAAAATTAATATAAACTAATTAAATTTAATTCTATATATCAATTCACATTTATAACATAAATTCAACAATAACAATTATTTCAATACAAACAATAATATCCTAAAATTAAAATTAATATAAACTAATTAAAGTTAATTTAATTCTATATTTCAATAACATTAAACAAAACATCTTAAATACAAAACAAACAATACACAAAACTAAAAAAAACAATACATTAATTCAAAACAAATTTGGGAATAAAAAATGCTTACTTTAATAGTGTGTTGATTTTTAGATTTTATCTATAAAGAACACACAAAACAAAGAACACCAAAAAAATAATGATAATTAAAATAAAAAAATAAAAAGATAAAGAAAAATCATTACATACCTTTTAATATATTGAAAACTACCACCAAACCAATCAAATCTCTTCCAAAAACTAAACTCAAACGGAAAGGAGAAGAAATAGAGATGAAAGCCAAGAGAAAAAATGAACCAAATGGGGGAGGGGGAACGGTTTTATATGCCTACATTTCCGTTAGAATTACCGACGGAACATAAATGTTGTCGGTGGCATTAATTTCCGTTGGTAATTCTGACGGAAATAAATTGAAATGCACACCAAAAATTTCAAAAATACTGCCTTTGTTTTCGATCCGTCGGTAATCTCAACGGAAATTACCGTCGAAAATTGGGTCGCCGGCAATTCCATCGGTAATAGTGCCTCTGACTGGCGTGCGCTTCGGGATGTGTGATTTCCGTCGGTGATTTCTGTCGGTGATGTCCATCGGTAAATGTGGCACAACTCCGTAATTTTTTGACAACTCTCTGTGAAATATCGACGGCACTAGGCCATCGGGCTGTCAGTAGTACCGTCGGTAATTTTCCCATTCCGTCGGTGAACCCATCGGAAATTGTGGCACAACTCCGTAATTTTTTGACAACTTCTCTGTGAAATACCGACGGAAATAGTACGACGGTGAAGCCGTTAGTGAAACAGTCAATATTTCTACAGCTGCTCCCTGTATTTTTGTCTATCCTCCTGCACACTTAGATCACACACAGCACAATCACAGGAGCTGACAATTAAAAAAGAATAAATATTTCACGTTCTAAAATATTACATTATAAAAATAAGGTTTTACAGCATGTTTAGTCAGAATTTTCATCTTCATCCTCAATGAATTGTTATTATCCGCTTCATCGCACTCTTCAATGTGGTTATCAACTTCTTTATGAACATTCTCTACTGCATTAGTAGAGCTCAAAATAGCATTCAACTTCTCTGCGTCAACATCAACAAAACTATCATCGAAAACATGAAAATTCAAATTTTCTTCTAAGTCAATCGAAGGAGCAACTCAGTATGGTTCAACCAACTCACTAGCTTGAAAGACTTCATCTATCACACTTGTGTCTTCGTTCTCATCCTGAACAACCTTGACACGACCCCTGGGTTTTGTTTTTAAAATGGATAACCAATCAACTCTTTATCGGTCATTTCTAAAGGAAGGGGTGTATGTGTAATAAACTTGTTGGCATTGCTTTGCGAAAACAAAGATGTCGTTTACGTTGCGGTGTCTAGCTTTTGAGTTGATTTCAACGAGACCATAGTGAGGATCTACTCTGATTCCTCTGTCAGTTGTGTCATACCAATAGCATTTGAATAAAAATACTCTATTCTGCTCGCTATGATTTTGCAGTTCGATGACCTCTTCCAATCTACCATAGTAGTCAACTTTAAACTCACTAGAAGTCAATCCCTTAATACAAACACCGTTGTTGTATGTCTGTCTTCCATGCCCATATTCTTCAGTATGAAAGACATATCCATTGACAAAATACCCGTTATAGCACTTGACTTTTCTTTCAGGGCCCAGGCTTAGTAAAGATAGTGAAATAGCATCATTAACTCCCATTTGATAAACCTTGTATATTAAATACAAAACCAATCAATAAATGGATATTATGTAATATATATTTACGTACAGTGAATTACATTGCAAGAGATTATGAGTTTGTGATAGGACTTACATGTGTTCTAAACCATGTGGCAAATTGTTCATCTTGTAATTGAAAAATCTGGGATTCGGTCAGCTGTGAGTTATTGGACAGTAAGTATTGTCGATGTTGCCTGCAAGGTTGTTTCAAATTATATGAGTTTATGGTATCACAAAACATAAATAGTACACTCTTGACAAAGTTTATGTCGAACGTCTACTTACTTAATAAAAGGTCTCAGCTTATCACAGTTAAATAGGATATAATTTTGTGCTTGTCTGAACTCTATTTCAGACAAATATCTTTCCCTCGCGACATTTTTAGGTGTGGGTCATCCAGGATTCTAGAATATTGACAAGTTCCCACTTGAAGGCACTTCACCACCATCATCATGCAGTGGAACACGGTTGATCCTCGTTCTCAAATGAGATTCGAAATAGTATGAGATAAATGTTGAGATCTCCTCAACAATATAGGCCTCACATATTGACGCCTCAACATGCGCCTTGTTCTTAACCTTTTTTTTTTAAGATTGAACAAGTACATGCATATATATATATATATATATATATATATATATATATATAGAATTAATAAAAAATTATCAATAAAAAAAATATTTAATTATGAATTACATAGCAACTATAATATCTAACCTCTCGAATGGATACATCCATCTGTACTGGACCGGTCCTCCAACTTTTACCTTAAACGGTAAATGTACGGGTAGATGCTCCATAGAGTCAAAAAATAATGGAGGGAATATCATCTCAAGTTTGCATATTGTCTCCACGATATTCGTTTCAAGCCTCTCAATATGATCAACATTCAACTTGTTGGAGCATATATCTCTGAAGAAATGACTGATCTCCGTTAGTGCATCCCATATCCCATTTGGCAACAAATCACGAAAAGCTAATGGGATGAGTGTTTGCATAAACACATGGCAGTCATGACTCTTCATTCCATATAATCTGCATTCCTTGGTATTAACCAGCCTTGATATGTTTGAGGCATGTCCATCGGGGAAACACAGACTCTTAAGCCATCTGTAAACTATTAGTTGTGCGTTTTTCTCTAACACGAAGTTTGCTCTTGGTTTTGCGACCCGTGACCCATCACAAACCAACTCCATATTTTTACGGTTACAGAACAACGCTACATCCAATCTAGCCTTGATGTTGTCCTTTGTCTTCCCCTTCACATCCATGACGGTGTTGAAAATGTTCTCAAACACATTCTTTTTAATGTGCATGACGTCAAGGTTATGCCGGAGAAGATTGGTCTTCCAATAAGGAAGCTCCTAAAATATACTTCGCTTCACCCAGTTATGGGTTAAACCAAAAGTAGGAAACTTCTGCTTACCTGATTGGAGACCAAACATAGTGTCACCGTACTCTGAAACAACATCAAGCAATTCTTTACCGGAAAGACGCGGGGGTGCAACATCCTTTTCAACTCTGCCAACAAAGAAATCCTTCCTGTTCTTTCAGTACCTGTGATTTGGCGACAAGAAGCGACGGTGACAGTAAAAAAAAGAAGCTTTACCCCCGTTTGTTAGCGTGAATGCCTTGTTGTTCTCCATACAGGATGGACATGCTAGCTTTCCATACGTGCTCCAACCAGAAACTATTCTATAAGCTAGGAAATCATTGATATTCCACATCAAAGCCGCTCTCATAACAAAATTATGTTTCCTCAAGATATCATAAGTCAAAGCTCTAGAGGACCATAACTGCGTCAACTCATCAATCAACAGACGAAGACAAACATCTATATTCCGACCCGGACCTGGTATGACCATAAATAGAAACATGAACTCCGGCCTCATACACGTCCCCGGTGGCAAGTTATAAACCATCAGTATGACCGGCCAACAAGAATAAGGAGCAGCAAATGACCCGAATGGGTTGAATCCGTCTGTACACAACCCAAGATGCATGTTCCTTGATTCAGCTAAAAAGTGAGGATGCACACTGTTAAAGTTTTTCCAGGCTTCACCGTTAGAAGGATGCACCATCACTCCATCAACCACATGATGTGATTATTGCCATGTCATGTGCTAAGCAGTCCTTGGTGACATGAAGAACCTCTACAGTCTAGGTGTGATTGGGAAGTATCTAAGTTTTTTATATGCCACGAGAGTCTTTCCTCTTCCAGTTCTGGGTTTGTAACGGGAATGCCCACATGTCATGCACTCGGTCAGCTCAGTATTTTCAAGGTAGTATAACATGTAAAAGTTAGAGCACATGTCAATTTTCTGGTATCCTAAACCGAGGGGTTTTATCATGGACTTGGCAGCATAGAAGTTCTCTTTCAACCTGTTCCCTTCAGGTAAAATGCTTCTCGCCCATTCGATAATCTTGTCATAGTCGGCCTCACTCAACCCGTGATCTGACTTAATGGTGAACACCTGTGCTACGACCAATAATTTACTGTGGTTCGTGCAGCCATCCCATAATGGCTCGTCAGAATCTTTCAACAGATCAAAAAACTTTGCTGCATCTGCATTAAGTTCTTCTTCTACGTTTGGAAATTCACTGACATTACCTTCACTCATTCTCATTGCATCCATAACCATATTCTTGTAAGGATTACTGTTCTCATTTCCAACTTCATGCATGTTGCTAGCACTAGAACTTGACCCGACCACCCTTTCAACCATGCTCTTATTAGGAACAAATAGTTCTCCGTGTGCATACCAACACAGGTAGTCCTGCATGAACCCTTTGGTTAGAAGGTGCATCGTTACAACATCTTGATGCAGAAACTTTAAATTTTTACACTTCCTGCATGGACACCTAATACCGCCATCAGTAAAATTCCTCGGGATAGATGTTGTGAAATTAATAAAATCCTAAAGACCGTTACAATAATCCATCCTCCGCAATCCTTAGGGTGAGTCCCGATACATCCATGAACGATCATCCATGACTTCTATTGAATCTCTATAAAACATAAAAAAAATATTGGTTTCCTATGTTAAATATTCATTATCAATTATCCAACAAACTAAAAAGAACACTTATGTTAAATATTCATTATCAATTATCAACTATATATCAACTATCAACTATCAATGTTCATACATACAAATTTATACATATATAAATTTACGGAAATCACAACTTCACAATAGAATTGATAACAATTAAAACAGACCCGTTAAACAAGCTATTATTTATTTCATCACAACACATATAATTCGGTGTAATTCAAACAAAATTTCAACAATTTACAAATAAATATAATTTGATAAAATCTAAAACAAACTATAACAACTATAAAATTATACATTCATACAACAAGTTTCTTTAACAAAATACATATACTAAAAAAACAATAAAATTCACATTCAGAAGTTAAAACTAAAAAGGATAGATTTACTTACAAAAAATGATAAAATCCATAAGAATTAACGGATGTTGTGACCACGTACAAAAGTATAAGAAACTTGAGTACTTGTGTTGAGAAGAGGGGAAAGTTGGGATGGGTGGTTGGCTGCAGTTTAGGAGGGGAGAGGTGAGATGGGGAAGAAAAAAGGAAAGAAGATGGAGAAACAGAGTAAAAGAGTGTCGGCAAAGTAAATATTTACCGCCGCTTTCCGACAGATTCAACGACAGAAATTTTCCGTCGGTGATTCTGTCGGTTATTCTGCTGGTGTTAGTGACACGTAGCTAAACGGCTATCCGGTTTCGAATCCCTTGGTATTTCCGTCGGTAATTCCGCTCGAAAAAAATCCACGTCATCACGTCGTTGCAACTTTCAAAAAAAGTTTCTCACCGTCGGCGATAGCGCCGGTATTTGCCGACAGAATAATTTCGTCGGCCAATACCGATGGATTTTGAGAAGGAATTATTCCGTCGTTAAAAATTTCCGACGAAAAAATTCCGTCGGTAATTTCGTGGGTGTTATCTGATTTTCTGGTAGTGAATGAAATCACTACCCTAGTAAGTTTTTTTTTTTATTTTTATTTGTTGTTGATTATATGTTTTGGTAGCATGATTATTTTAAAATTTTATGTTCAGAACATCCGGTTAATATGTTTACCGTTTGTTATAAAGTAATAATTTTGAATGAATTTCAGCTTGAGCAATATGTTAGAATGTGCGGTTTAAGTCTGAACATCCAGTGCACATTTCAATCTAATGTTCAAAATAAAGATCCAAAAGATACATTTTCAAACTTTTATTTTTTTACGCATTGATCCTTAGACATTTGAATTATTTTTACATTGATACTAAAAGCCTTTTAGTATTATAATCTAACCCTTAAACTCAATATATATATATATATATATATATATATATATATATCTTGAATTCAACAATAATTACTCCATGATACCTTTTCCATCATATTCTCGAAGAAAAATAACAATAGTTACTACTACTTTCTTAAATCTAAAAGCCAACAAGAGTTGCAGATTTCCTCTAATACGATGCTGCCACCGCTATAGATCAGAGTGCTCGCCCACTGTCACTGGTCCTTAACGAGCAAGAAAGGTTGACTACTAGCAACAGCACGAGGGCTTTCCTTATTTCTCAACATCGACAATGGAAAGTGACATGCGGAAATATAGGTCTAATGACTACATCAATCACCAGTTTAAACTAGTCTGAAGGGATTAAAGCACATAATAACGGGAGCCATACATACAACATCAGAAAAAAAGATAAAGGCACCTGTCTGTCCGGTGGGGGTCGAAATCTCCGAGGTGGCATGAGACATTTGTCTCGTATGCATAACAAAGGAATGCTTCTTTTAAAATGCAATCGCAGAGAAGAGAATCCTATGTAGCCAACAACAGTAAATCAAAAATGGGCGATATTGATGAAAATTTTGCAAATAAAGTAACCAAAAGGCGCTAGAACCAGCAATTCCTGGGCTCTGGACTGTATAAAAATAACCATGAAAACAAGATTATTAACACATCGATCCATTTATACATGATCGCTAGCAATTAGCAAAGTTAATTGATTACGGATATTATTAAAACCCAACCAATCTCTTGAGTCTCAAGTATAAGAAAAACGAGAGTGTTTTCTCAATGAGCGTAATCAATATTTCATTGTTATTAATTTTTATGCTAATATATAACAAATCAAGACAAAGCCTTCAAGACTTGAGAACTTCATCATGAACTCCAATCCAGTTCAAAGTTGAACGAAACGAAAATGGATTGTATTTCATTAACGTGAAAATGTTTTCGTGCTCAGGATTTTCATTCTATGATGTCGCTTATCGGTTCCATCAAAATAAACCCTAAACAGAACAATGAAAAAATAAAAATAAAGAAAGAAAACTGATTAAACGAAATCAAGAAGCAGAAATCCCTTGAAACTCGATGATATACTACTAGTATCGAGAAAGAGGGATCAAGATCCACTCGCACTTGGATGTGGCTTATGTTCACTTTGTTGTTGCTCTTGCTCTTCTTCTTTAATCTCTTGGGGACCCTCCTCCACCACCGGAGCTGCCACCGGAATTTCTGCGTGTCGGGTCGGAGGCGGGTCAACATGGCCATCGAGACAAGAGGAGCATTTTCTCTCTACCCAACCCTCAAAATCGTATTGTCCATGACCCAAGATCCGACGACCTGAACAAAGCCTGCCAATCATTCCTGCTATGACTCCCAATATTGTGATCACTGCAAGAACTGCTATCACTGGTCCAACCGACCCATGACCATTGTGGGTGTAGGCAGCTTGTTGGCTCACTTCCATGGATGGTGTTTCTTGCTGCTGCTGCTGCTGGTCTAATGGTGTCGACATTGAGAAATAGTTTCTAAGCAGGTGCACTTTTTGAGGGTTTTTGATAGTTGGGCTTTTTATTATTTTTTTTGTTCTTTTTGCTTGAAAAAAACGGATTAAAGATTGGTGAAAATGGAAACTTAGGAGCGGGTTTACTTCAATGGGTGGTTTTCATGTCCTTTGGAACCTGAAATGCAGGGGTTTTCAGGATTCTGAGTGGTGTTTGTGTGTGGTATCGGGAGAGGAAAAAATGCAGACTTGGTTTCTCACTACAAGTTCAGAAAGAAAGACAAAAGATGTGAGAAAGTGTTTGGAGGTGATGAGCTTTGGAACATAATAGAAGGAGATTAGTAGGGATTTGTCTTTATTTTATTGGTTTTCCTTGTAAATAATTTTTTTTTTTTGAAACAATAAGGGCAAAGTGGTGTAAAAGTGAGGAAAAAAAAGGTTTGGGAGGTTCTTGGAGAGGAAATGCGGAATGTTTTGAGTGGAAATCAAAGCCCAAGAAAACCCCTTTTGAAAATGGAGAGGAGCTTTCTGCTCACCTTTCCCTGGGATTGCAAGATTTTATGCAAAACAGTTTTGACAAATATTGCTTTAGAATAAAAAGCCATGGAGGTCTTGATGTGTAAAGGTCCTTTGCTTTGGAATCCTTGCTGTTTACACACGTACAAATGTATTAGCCAGGCAAAGAAATAGTTGGTAATTTACGAGTGAATAATAAATTACTATTAAAGAATATATACTTGTTTTTTTACTCAAAAACTCTTGATTTTCTAGATTTATAGTGGTTAATCAATAGTTGATAATGTTAAGAATTAACTTTTATTAATTCTTTAACTTTCTAATTTTTAAAATTTACTATAAAAGAAGAGGAGGTGCAATAAGAGTTTCTAACTTGAACTTTTCAGATTTTTTCATACTATTTCTCACCTCTTTTTTAGTGTTTTGATTCTCTTTTATACTTTGTTTTTCCTTCCAAATCAAGATTTTAGATTCATATTGTTAAGAGATATTTGAGTTTCATATTTTTTGGTTCAAAGACCTTGTTCTGAAATGCATCTAAACCAATGTGGTGTTGTTGAAATCTTGAGAGACATATTCTAAAAATTCTAATTGCACATGTGAGGAGCAATAAAGTTTAATTTAAGAACAAATGATTCATCATTAACAACAATAAAAGTCTCATTACTTTAAAATACTTTAATAAATAAATACCCTTTTAGTATACATGCTATGACTTTGAATTATCAATTGTAAGTCTGGATATATGTTTAGTATGCATTCTATTATTATATTTGTGTTGAAAACATGTTTTTCATAAGTTATTTTGTGCAAACTTATAGATTTAAACTTGTATGAACTCTAGACTTTTCTTGAAAATTTTATTATGTTTAGCATGTCTTGTTATGATAAACTAAACATCATTGATCACTAGTTTAATGTATATATTTACAAACTTTAATTTAACAATCTCAAGGCTTTATTTTCTTTTTATATTAGACTTTGTTTTGTTTATCTTGTGAGAAAATAATAATAATAATAATAATATATATTAATTGTTAAAGAGGTTTTTAACATAATTAAAATTTAAGCTATATCATCGTATATCTCTATATGAATGATATGCTAATTTTGAGCAAAATGATTTCATGATCAAGTCTATTAAGAAAATATTAACTAATAAGTTTGACATGAAAGACTTAGGTGTTACAGATGTCATGTCAGCAATAAAAATTTCTAAAACATCTAATTTATTGGTATTATTTCAATATTATTATATTGAGAAAATTCTCAAGAAATTTTCTAAAGATAATAATAGCACTATCAAAACACCAATTGACGTAAGTGTATATCTATCCAAGAATATAGGTAAGAGAAGAAACCAATTAGAATATTCTTGAATAATTTACTGTTAATATACATTATATATTGTACAAGGCTTGATACTGCTTCCTCAATTAGTAAACTGAGTAGATTTACAAGTAATTCAAGTATGGATCATTATAAGGCAATAAAAAGGGTACTCAAGTATTTGAGATACACCTTAGACTATAGACTATACTATATTAGTTACCCAACAATACTAAATGAGTATAATGATGCTAATTGGATATCTGATACTAGGTATTCAAAATCTATAAATGGATATGTTTGGTGGAGTAGCTGTATCATGAAAATCCTCTAAACAAATATCTATTACTAGGTCTATAATGAAATAATAGTTTATTGCTCTTGATAAATCTAGAGAGGAAACCAAATGTATTTGAAATTTCTTAAAGGATATTTTATGTTGGCCAAAACTAGTGCTAGCTGTTTGTGTCCATTACAATAATCAATCAGCAATTGAAAGGGCACAAAGTAGCATGTATAATGGGAAGTCTAGACATATATATAGTATATATAATATTGCTAAAAATTTATTTTTGAATGGAATTATTTCCATTCATTATGTAAAGTCAAAGAAAAATATTATGGATTTGCTAACCAAAGGTTTGTCAAGAGAGCTCATGTATAATTCATCGAGGGTAATAGACATAGAACCTTAAAAGATAAAAGAGTATAATGATGGTAATCATACCTAATTGATTGGAGATCTTAAGATCTAGGTTCAAATAAAAAACTAAGTCATATAACACTCTTAGTAGCACTAATAATTATTATTTCCTGCTTATTCCTATGATGAAATAAATGTTAGATGCAACATGATAAAAAGAAGCTGAGCTCTTAATGATTTTTATATCTTGGTACACCAAGTAGAGTATAACAAGATACTCTTAATGAATTATTACTTTTATGAGTGAGAAATATAGTTGTTTCTTTAAAAATTTTGACAACGGTTGAATTTTCTAAAGCACTCATGAATCCAAGAGTTATTCAGGGCCAAAATGAACACAATGGTGAGAACCAAAGGAAATCTCTAAGTAGAGAACTATATGAGTACTATTGTCTTGATTTATATAAAAGGCTAAATAGTTCAAGATATCATGTTCACTATTTAGCCTAGTAAATCCAATAGTATTTCATTAAGAAAGGTTCAAAGCCAAAAGTTACATATATTGATATAGTAATCTACCAAATCAATATCTCTCAATAAATCTTTGGGTCGTTTTTAAACTGATGAGATAATTTTCATTCATGTGAGGGGTTATTGGAAATTTGTTTTAAATAAACAAATTATGAGTGAATGAGAAATTAATCTAAAAAACCCATTGGTTTTCCCACTCAAAGAACTCTTGGATTTTCTAGATTTAATTTTTGATATATGGTGACTAATCAATGATTGATAATGATAGGTATTAGTTCTTATAAATTTTTCGATCTTTTATCTTCCAAAATTTAATATAAAAGGAGGGGGGGGGTGAAAGAAGAGTTTCTAATTTGAATTTTTCAGATTTTTCCATACCTTTTCTCATCTCCTTTTTAGTGTTTTTATTCTCTTTTATGCTTTGGTTTTCCTCCCAATTCTAGAGCTTAAGTTTATCTTGTTGAGAGATATTTGAGTTTCATATTTTGTTCTTCAAAGACCTTGTTTAAAAGTGCATTTAAACCAAGGTGGTGTTGTTGAAATCTTGAGAGACATATTCCAAACATCCTAATTGCACAAGTGAAGAGCAATAAAGTCTCAATGACAAAGGATTCGTTATTGACAATAACAAAAGTCTCATTGCTTTAAAATGTTTAAACAAGGAAGCACCCTCCTTTATTTTAATTATATATATATATATATATATATATATATATATATATATATATATATATTATTACTATCCATGATAGGACTTTAAATTAATATCAATTGTAAGTCTAGATATATACTTAATATGCATACCAGTATTATATTTGCGTTGAAAACATGTTTGCCATGAATTATTTTTTGCATGCTTATAGATTTAAACTTGTATAAACTTAAACTCTAGACTTTCCTTAAAAGCTTTTTTTATGTTTAGCAATTATTATTACGATAAACTGAATATCATTTCTCACTATTCTCTCTTTTTATATATATATTTGCATTCTTGGTGTGGTTAATTGGAATGTTTGTAGTTTCAGGTATTTAATTACATCATCCAAACAATGAATTTAATTCCAGGCAAATGTCATTTATTGATATGTATTGGATTCACATAGAAAAAGAAAAAGGACTGGACCTTGCCCTTCAATATTATTCATATCAACTTTATTGATATGTTTTGACTAGCTATGTGTTCTATGAGAGGAATATATGCTCTTGCTCAGAACAGAGAAATCTCCATGAATTCTTCGTCCTTTTGTTTCTCTGGCCCTTCTCAATAGGCGACAAATTACTTTCAAAGCGCCAAGCAGAACCTCAGATGTAC
>Ga0325411_1001220_pt1 | contig 28431 bp, 22 predicted proteins | sample PopdelMetagenome_13_FD_206181 | JGI IMG/M metagenome (GOLD analysis project Ga0325411, IMG submission 206181) | Populus deltoides microbial communities from Bellville, Georgia, United States - Xylem-PdIQD-R4 | ecosystem: Host-associated > Plants > Phyllosphere > Stem > Wood/Secondary xylem...
CTCCTCCTATTGATGCTGCCTCTTTCAACTACACTTCGCTTTCATAACTACTTTTCTACTATGATTACTCCAAATTACCTCAAGGGCTTTGCTTGCTTTGTCTAAAAATGGCTTTGGTCCTTTTCAAAGCATAGCTTATCTTCTTCGTAACCGCAACCATTAATAAGACTAGTAGATGGGCGCTGCGCGTTGGGGCCGCTTATTTTTTTCTTAAAAATATATTTTAGTGCCTTTTAAGAAGAAACAAAAATATGTGATCAGTGTTATTCACATCGCTTGGTCAAATAAAATGTTTTTATTTTAATTAGATAATAAAACAAGATAAATAAAAAAATAAATTGATCAAATAAAAAAATATCAAAATAACCTAGGAAAAATCATTTTTTTTCAAAAGGAGAAAAACAGGAAGGCTAAATTCACAAACAATTAAACATGGAATGATGAAAATTTGACAAAAATACTTAGCCTAAGTCAACTCAAGTTATCATGACAAGCATGTATATCTTGTGATAAAGATCGAGCTAATCTGGATTAACCCGTCAAACATGTGGTTCACATCATAATATTAGGATAACCCGATAGAAAAAAAAAATACAAAGCTCATATCTTTAAAAAAACAATATCATACGATGAAATAAGAAAAAAAAATAAGTAGGAAAAATACAATATCAACCCACGTTCAAACCCTTTGAAAAAACCATGAAGCTCAATCCCTTAAATAATTAAATGTTGAAGGATAAAATTAAAAAAAAAAATCAATTCATCACTAAAGGATGAAACCAAAAAAATAATTAAATGTAAAAAATACCAAAGTAAAACAATTAGCAAATAAAGAATAAGGACCAAATATGACATAAAAATAAAATAAGGTTAAATGATGAAGGTAAATTTAATAAGAAAATGATAGAAAAACAAAATAAAATAAATAGCAATCGAAAGAATATGGATCAAATCTAAGAGAAAAAAAATTAAAAGATGATGAAATTAAAAAAAAAATATAATTTTATAACTCATTTAAAATTAAAAAAATAGTAATAAAGAGAAGAGGGATCAAATCTAAAGGAAAAAAATATATTGAAAGGCTGGTTTGAATTTTTAAAATACCAAGCGCAGAAACCGAGGTGGAGAGAGAAAAAAAATGAAAAGAAAAAGTTCATCAATACCAAACCGAATACAATAATGCCACATGTGTCGTCATGGGAGGAAGGAGGTGTCAAGATAAATTTAACCAAATTAAGAAAGCTCATCATTTATCATCGGAAACTTCTATGCATCGCTAGAAAGCAACGGGGCATCTAACACATTGATGCTTGCTTTACATACACCCGCCACCTTTTTTTTATTAATAATTATATTTATCAAAAGACTAAATTGTCCCCAAGTTAACATGAATATAACAACAATTCTACTTTGAAAAGACACAATAGCTCCTAGATGACAACTTTTTTTAAGGCTTTTTGCATCATTTAACTGTTCTAACATGATGAAAAGAAAAAAAAATACCTCTGGATGACAATTCATTGTTTTTAACCTTTTAAAGGCTCTTTAGTAATCTAATTGTGTTAAAAAAATAAAAAGTTAAAGTTGTTTCCAGTTAATTACAATATGACTAATAGCCCATTGGAAAAGACTAGATTACCCGCAACACCAAAGCCATTGATTTTTTTTTTGGAAGAATAAAACAATTATTACATTGTAATAGTGAATAGGTAAATTGAGTCTATTTATACAATAAATGTACCAAGTGTTTTAGCTTTTCTATTATTTTAATTTCATTTCCTAGTTATGCTAGTTACTTTATAAGGATTAAAAAATGGTTCTTCATTCCTAGAGTTTACATCTGATGAAGTCTCAAAAATTTAAATAGCTTAGGATCAAGGCTCTTAGGTTGGATAGTTAATTAATCAATTGGTCCTAACAATCTCATCCATTCTTCATAGCCAAGGTGATTGATAGCTTGTACTTGGTGTTTAGTAAGCCAAACTGGCTTGTGGCTTATACCTGCAAATGGTCTCCTTATGGAGGTGGGGACTATCTTTTTAAAGAGAGAAAATATAATAATATTCTAGAGAGATACTATATATATATATATACACACACGATAGAGGATGAAGATTGTGAACCTTTATTTTGAATGTCTCATGATGTATTTATAATCAATGAGTTTTCTCTTTTTGTGGAGAAATGGGCTAGAGTGTAACTTTATCTTTGTGATATTTTGAATTGCATTATGAGTTGTATTCCACTCATTTTATCCAACTAAAAGATGGATATATGACAAACCATGATAGATTTAAGCCCTCTTGGGGCTTGGCTTGACACACTATCGAGCCTAATCGGGGTTGGGTCTGTCTAACACCAGACCCAGCGCGACTCCACTGGGACATGTTTGGTGTTGGCTCGTGCCAGCCCAACACACCCAAAAATTCAAAAAAAATTATACCCGTATTTTTTTATTTGTGATTTATTAGTAAAGATATACTAATAAAATCTTGCTTCATTAGTAGCCCTTCATTTTTTATGATATAATATACAAGGACTTTAATTAATCTCCCAATTCGGGTAGAGTGGTGAGTTTTTCTCAGATAAAAGGGGTTAAGCTTGGAAATATGCATTTAGAATGGAAAAAATTCTTTCAGACATAAAAGACCAAAAATTAGTACTTAGAAAAATTCTAAGGGATTGAGGGTTTCATGCCCATCATCTATATAAATTCTTAAGTGGGTCATATGGAACCCAATGCGGGTGAACTTATACTTAGAAATTTCTAAGTGATTATAAGTTATTTGTGATTTATTAGTAAAGATATACTAATAAAATCTTGGTTTATTAGTAGCCTTTCATTTTTTATGATATAATATACAAAGACTTTAATTAATCTCCCAATTCGGGTAGAGTGGTGAGTTTTTCTCAGATAAAAGGGGTTAAGCTTGAAAATATGCATCTGGACTGGAAAAAATTCTTTCAGACATAAAAGACTAAAAATTTGTACTTAGAAAAATTCTAAGGGATTGAGGGTTTCATGCCCATCATCTATATAAATTCTTAAGTGGGTCATATGGAACCTAATGGGGGTAAACTTATACTTAGAAATTTCTAAGTGATTATAATTTATTTGGAGAGTGAGAGTATGTAGCTTTCTCAACATTGTCATGAGCTTAAAAACTCTCTACTAAAAAATGGTCATCATGATTTTTTTTGGCGAGGCATGAGAGCCCTTTACTAAAGAGCAGTGATTAAATGGTGTTTTTATTTGTACTAGGAAAACCAAATTCATCCCTTGGAGATTGATGCATATAGCATTGAGAAGATTACATCCATCACTTGAAGACTGATATATAATTCTAAGAGATCGAGGGTTTCATGCCCATCATCTATATAAATTCTTAAGTGGCCATATGAAACCCGATGAGGGTGAACCTATACTTAGAAATTTCTAAGTGATTATAGGTTATTTGGAATTTTGGAGAGTGAGAGCCTGTAGCTTTTTCAACATTGTCACGAGCTTAAAAACCCTTTACTAAAAAATGGTCGTCGTGATCTTTTTTTTTTTTGCGAGGCATGAGAGCCCTTTATTGAAGAGCAATGATTAAATGATGTTTTTATTTATACTAGGAAAACCAAGTTCATCCATTAAATATTGGTGCATATAGCACTGAGAAGATTACATCCATCACTTGGAGAGTGGTACATAATGCACTGGTGAGATCACGCTCATCCCTTGAAGAGTGGTGTATATAACACTAGAGAGATTATGTTTATCTCTTGAAGAGTGATACATAGCACCAGGGAGACTACATTCATCCCTTTGAAAGTGGTGCATATAACATTAGGATAAGTGTTGAGAAGCCTTTAGCCATCACTTGGATAAAATAAAAAAGTTATTTTGAATAAGTCATTCATATTCAAGAAACTTATATTTTTATCAAGGATTATACATTGTGAGGTGATCTAAGTGATAAGTATGAAAGAGGTTCTTAAAAGGAAATATGTCTTGGAGGTGATGCGAAGATGTTTGCTTAGAATACCTTGATTACTTCACTTGAAAGGTTAGTTACATTGGTTTTCCTTGTAAAAATAAGGAGGTTCATATCGTAGCAAATTGACTTCTTCAACTCATATGTGATTTTTCATGAATTGCTTTATTTTGGACAAGCTTCTATCTGGTAAGACATAAAGTTTTCTCTAGAAGACATGTTTCCTTACTCCTCTTATCAAGGATTTTAAGGTCATTAACTCAATCAATTCTTCCACTTTAAATATCTCATTATTGAATCTCCTCAAATATACATGTGTACACTCTCCCTCTTATTGGGCAACACTAAAAAACTTGGTGGAGTTTTTTTTACGGGTATATTGGTGCTAAAACGTGCCATTAGCTTGGCTTATAAGTCATTGAATCCTTCAATAGAGTTTGGTTTCAAGTTGTTGTACCAAACATGCATATCCTCTAAAGGTGGTAGGAGTTTCTTGCACATTGAGTCATGGTATTGGATGATCAAATCCAAGCTATCGTGTATATTTTGTACATGCTTCCTTGGGTTGACCAAGCCATCATAGTTATCCAAACTCGTTTTTATAGAAATATAGTATTTAGGGAGTCGAGTGTTTAATATGCATTTAGACAAAGAATAAACTCTTCACTGATAGGGCTATAAATATTCTTATGGGTATGCTTATGCATAAACTATTTTTTAGTTTTTTGTTTGTTGGGCTCTTGGAAGCTTAGACAGCTTGGCGTAGAATGACAATTACAATGATCGGTGTCCGTCTTATAGTAACTAAAAAGAGTACGTTCAGAGTATTTACTCTGTTCATAGGTGTGGCAATGATCCCTTGAGAGACTTCCACATATAAGTTGGTGGTCGTTATACGAGCTTATTGTGCAGTTGGTGGTCATGACGCTAAGGCATTGTGTGTTGTTAAGGGTGTTAAGACTTGTTAGGGGTGACAAGATTTTATTTTGCCCCCAGGTTGCCAACATGGCTTGGGTGAGGAGTTACACATGATTGATAAATGTTGAAGCTCTTGTTGGGTAAGAGTGTTCGCGGCAACGAGTTGGGCCGCGTCCAAGCCTAGGAGGGAATTGTTGTGCGCTATAAAATGCCCTGGAAATGCAAAATGCAAGTTTTATAAAGAAACCAATGGCTTTTTTATTTGTCTTCTCGTAGATAAAACCACTCCTAAAAATCCAAATAGCCTAGGAACAAGGCTCTGGGATTAGATAGTCAGTTAATCAATTGATTATAGTAATCTCATCCATTCTCCCTAACCAAGGTGATTAATAACTTGTATTTGATGCTTGGTAGACCAAGTTGACATGTGGCTAATACCTGCAAAAGGTTCCCTTTGATGGAGGTTGGGATTCTCTGATACTTAAATAAGTATCTTTTTAGAAAGAGAAAATACAATAATATAATAGAGAGATGCTCTATATGTGTGTGTGCGCGCGCGGGGGCGCAATGAAGAATAAAAATTGTGAACATTTGTTCTAAAGTTCTTATGATATATTTATATGTCATGTGTTTTGTTCTTTTATGGAGAAAATAGGGCTAAAGTATAACTTTTATCTTTGTGATATTTTGAGTTACATTGTTAGCTATATTCTACTCATTTTATTCAACTAAAAGATAAAGATATTATAAACAATGATAGATTTAATCCCATTCAAGACTAGGTCTGTTTAACACCAGACCAAGCATGCGTCTATTAAGATATGTTTGGTGTTAGCGCGTGCTAGCCCAACAAACCTGAAAATTAAAAAAAAAAATATGCATGTATATTTTTTTTTATCTAATATTTATTGATAAATATATATAAAAATATATGAATAAAATCTTAATTAATGATCATATTTGTTGGATTAAAAATGATGGACAAAGTCTAGAATAGTAGGAGTAATAAATTTCACGAGGAGTGCATAAAACGACATAAGGACCATGCCAATGGGCTTTGGTAATACAAAAGCAAAACGATTGGAAAATGGAATTTGTTTGACCAGATGCCTTGATTTATGTATCGCCTGTTGACACTTGGAATTTGAAATCAAGGGCGCTGAATTGGATTGCTGCACTTGACAATAAAGAAGGCAAAGCAGCATGGACAGAACACAAGTGGCAGGTGATAATTGTAATTTTTTAAAAAGTTGCAATTAGAAAGAAATATTTTAAATAAATGGTTAAAACGAGATCCTATAAATTCAAAAAATAAAAAATAAAAAATAAAAAATAAATAAAATTTAAGATTTCAAAGCTATACACACCAAAACTCCGATAATAACAATTCAATACTATCAAAGAAATTTTTATAACTCCTTAAGTCTCATTTGATATTAAATACAAATTAAAAATGTATTTGAAAGTTTGGTAACAATTTAAAATAATAATTTTTTATTTTTTTAAAAAATAATTTTGATATTAACATGTGAAAATACTAAAAAAATTATGAATTTAAAGTAAAAAATTATAAAAATTAAATTCATTGAAAAATATTTTTTCTTAAAAGCAATTCAATATGTTTTTTTTTCCTGGAATCTAGTGTAGTAAATCACGCAATACAGAAGAAAATCCCAGCCCATACCAGCCCAGCCCAAATATTTGGAGGGAGTAAAATCCTTGTCCTCTCATTTTATCCGCTCTCAGCTCTCTCATCTGATCCAAATCCTTCCTTCCTTGAAAACCTTGAGAGACAGAGACAAGTCCAGCCAAACAGTGGTAGTAGAAGTGGCATTATCAATGGCAGTGGCGGTGGCGGTGGCGGTGGCGGTGGCGGTGGACGCTTCTCCTAGCACTAGCAGTCATAGATGGAACATGGCTTCTCTCAGGTCTTCCCTTCCTTCTCCTCCTTATTCCTCTTCTTCAAGGAGTGCCGCAGCCACTATTCGACTCCCATCATCATCTGGTCGCCAATGCTTCCACAAAAGCATCAGCTTCTCTTCGACTCGCCGCCAACAACGGCAACAGTCAGTCCTTACTCGTTCTTTCACCGTTCTTAACCCTCTTCTCTCCCTTGGTTTCTCCGGTAATTTCTCTACTATTCTTTCAATTACCTATTTGTAATGCTACCACTACCTGTTTGATTACAAATTTAGGGTTTAGGGAAATTTTGTTGCCATAAGGTTATGCCGTTTCAGATTACCATTCTGACTGTTGTGTGTTCTACTTACAGACAATGTCACCTGTGGGCATGTCTTCCCTGACGTTGATAATGGTTCTCGCTTTTTCGCCATGAGGCATGGCAAGCGGCTTCCCAAGCTCAATCGCCCACCAGACCAGCGTCGAGCACTTCTCAGAGGCCTCACCACTCAGCTCCTTAAGCATGGTCGCATCAAGACCACCAGAGCACGTGCCAGTGCCATGAGGAAGCATGTTGACAAGATGATCACTTTGGCTAAGGATGGTTCTCTCCACAAAAGGAGACAGGCTCTCGGCTTCATCTATGAAAAGCAGATTGTCCATGCCTTATTTGCTGAGGTCCCCGACAGATACGGGGAACGAAATGGTGGATATACTAGAATTATTAGAACTTTACCGAGACGAGGGGATAACGCACCCATGGCCTATATTGAACTTGTCTAGGTGTTTTCTTTTGCTCAGCTTATTCTTGCATTCTATTTTGATATTACTGTTTGCTGAACCATATGCTTGTATTGATATTTACCATTTTTGAGATAGAGCTGCGTGCAATGAAAATGGTGCATTATGATTTAGCTGTTTGCTTAATTTGGGACATGTTCTATAGGTATTGAGTCGATGTTGCTGACTTCTTTTAGCTTAAACTTGCATTTTGCCTTTTGGATATGTTATACTGATTGGTCTGAATACTACCGCAGCAACATGTTCAAAAGAACCTATCATGACTCAAATCCATATATTCTCAAATTGCAGGATGTATACGTTACACGTTTCTATCCCTTTTTTTCTCTTCCTCGAGTGGAGACAATCTCTTGTGCTTTGGATGACGGTCCTGTCTCTTGATCCTTTGGTTTCCTTACTATTTGTGTAATGATAGTACCAATCCATACACAAGAACCTGGTCTTCAGCTAATTCTTTCGTTTTTGAGATGAGTTTTTTAGAAAGTACCATGTTAAAAGGATGGACAGTTTGATCTTCACCCTTATTAATAGACACTTCAAGATGAAAACAAACTAGGAAAAGTAAGAAATCAATGTCATAAACCTAACTTTGGAGTATATTAATTTGTAGTGCAGCTTCTGTAGAGAAATGTAGCACTCCATCCTGCTAATCAACTTTAAACTCTGAAGACTGGCAACAAATTCCCTTCCACTTACCTCTTTTTTTACATCACTGCTTCTACCTTTCCTTTTACTTGGATTTTCATGAACATCTTAGCATTAAATTCTCCGAATTTGAGCTTCTGTCAGATTTCCTTGTCTTCATTCTCTGGCAATTGTTCTCTACAGTGGAACTTGCTATTCGATTCAACTTCACAAATTGAGCCACTGTAATATTCTTGCACAGTTATTATTCATTTTGGGGTCTTCTATGGTTATATTCTGCATTTTCACATCACTACTGGTCTCTAATTTTGACAGTCCTTTGATTTTCTTTTCCTCTTATTAACCATCTTTTTGCACCACTCTCCTCCTTCAGCATTTTCATACAGGTGTAATTTCACATTCTATTTCTTGATCATGTACCTGCCTGCCTGTACAGACTTTTGTTATTATCCTATATACCATCAAATTGTACTCGAAGGACCCTTTGTTTTGAATCCCCCCCCCCCCTCCCCAAAAGGAAGTTACTGTCCCAATTAATTTTGTCTATCACTGCCCTCAGCTTGTGCTTCCTTAAAACTTCTAAAATGATGCTTTTCTGGAATGTGTCTATTATTATCATTTTACTCATCTATCCTGACATTCTTAGTTCTTCATTTGGCCAGTGAATATTAGAATCATTTTTTTGTGTTTGAAGTCTTTCTCCACCTGGTCCTGCACCATTTCTCCACCTGTGGTCGCTTGAATCATTATTGATTTTAGGCTCTTCTGTGTTTCTGAATTTTTTTCATAACTATGAGTTTCTTATTTTGTCAGTGCCCTTCTTTTTTCCATTCGGCACCACCTTTTTGCACCACTCTCCTCCTTAGGCATTTCCATGTAAGTGTAATTTTAAGTCCATACTCTATTTTTTTTTTTTTTATCTCATGTCAGCAGGTGCTTAAATACTTCTGTAACTATCCCATGTAATTCCGCACCAACTGGATTATACTCAAGGGATCCTCTGTATTTGTTAATTTGATGTTCTTTTTTTTTTTTTTTTTCCTAATGAAGGACCTGATTTTGTCAGCTAGTTTCCTCTATCACCGATCTCAACATGTACTTCTTTAAAACTTCTTAAAGGGTGCATCTTTTAGAATTTTTCAGTCGTTATCATTTTACTCGTCATCTCCTACATTCTTAGTTTTTCATTTGACCTGTGGTCGTTTGAATCATATGCTCTGTTCCAAGGCATTCTACACCTGCGTCCCAAAATATATGCCTAGGTTGTGCACCCGGTTTGCCTGTCGTTACTTAACTTGCAATTCTTGCTTGCTATTAACTCCTAGCAAACATTGCTTAGCACTTTTCATCTTCCATACGTGGTAAACATTTTAAAACCTGTGAGTGATGTGTGTCAATCTGCATGACTGTTTATCATGTACAAACCATTGCCTTAGATGAGCTTTACTTAGCATGAAGTGAAAAGGAAAAGATAGAAATGATATGACTACAGGCTTTCATTAAGAGTAGAAGAGATTAAAAACAAAATATCAACAAAGGTTTAGCGAAATCCAAACCGTTAGGAACTTAGAGTGTAGCTTAATGATGTGCATGTAAAGATTCTTTTGATGTCTGAACCGTGAAAACTCCTCCATCTAAGCTTTTTGGCGCACTTTTCTTATGCTTTAGACATTTGGTCTCAGAATGTCTTTACATCTGGTACTTAGCTTTCTATTCTTTTACTTGTTCAGTTGTATTTTTTTATAATTAAATTTGGTTAATCATATGATTTCTTAGATATCGGATTCCCCATGGTTTCTCTATCCCCCGATGCCTACAGGACAGTCTTTGGTTTGTCATGTTGCTAGTGAATGCCTTTTGCATGGTGATATCGTATGGGAAACCTTGATGCGGAAAAAAAAAACACTAATGAAAACTAAAAGCAAAGAAAGAAAGAAGCAAGCAAAGAATTAAAAGTTGAGAAAAAAAAAACTCGCAAAAAAAGAAAATAAATTCAGATAAGAAATAGTATGTTACTAGTTACATGCCCCGCGCGATGCTGCGGGTCAATTATTTTTTGTATTTTAAAAAAAGTCAAGATCTAAAAGTATTAGGTTTTTTTGCAAAATTATACCCAAGAGTTTTAGGTTTGGTTGCAATGCTTGACCCAAAAGTAATATTTATAATATTAATAATAACATTAAACTTGGGTTAACCCTTAGCATAAAGTGTCTGGACTGCAATACCAGACCCAATAGCATTGGATGTGTGTCTGACTGTAAGGTCGTGTCATAAAAGTGTAACAATTAAATATATTAGTTAAAAAGAAAAAAAAACAAAGAAAAAAAACCAACAGGAAGAAAAAAACTAATGAAAAAAAAGAAAAAAAATATGAATTAACTGTGTTAACCTTCAAATTAGGTTAACCCGTCATACCTTGAATTCGCATCATGAAAGTTTGATAATTAAAAACGAAAAAACAAATTAACGGGTTAACCCAGAATTAACTGGGCTAACATGTCAAACGAGGTTAGCCTGTCAAATCCGGAATCCGTGTCATGAAAGTTTGATAACTAAATGGAAAAAAATTAACATTAACAATTTCAATTAAAAAAAAATTAATTAAAAAGAAAAAAACAAAAGGCATAAGCCTTTTCACCATGGACTGCAATGTGCAGTCTAGAGTCAAAGGCATAAAAACAAAAAAAAATAAAAACTAAAGGCATCAGTCGAGAACTACTTAGAAAAAAATTTAATATTAATAAATTAAATTAATTAAATAAAATTAATTAAAAAGAAAAAATAAAAGAAAAAAAACCTCTAAGAAGAAAAAAAACTAAATAGAAAGAAATTTAACATTAACAAACTAAACTAAACGAAAAAAAATTAAAAAGAAAAAAAAGCAAAAAAAAATTATAGGTTAACCTGTTAAACCCGGGATTCGTGTCATGAATGTCTGGTAACTAAATAAAAAAAAGTAAAAATTAAGAAACTGAACCAAACAAAAAAAAATTAATTAAAACAAAAAAAAATCCAGGTTAACTCGTCAAACCATGTTAACCCGTTAAACCCAGGATCTGTGTCATGAAAGTCTGATAACTAAATAAAAAAAATTTAACATTAACAAACTAAATTAAACAAAAAAAAATTTATGAAAATAAAAAAACAAAAAAAATTAACAGTCAACCCATAATTAACTGGGTTCACCCGTGAAACCAGGTTAACCCGTGAAACTCGGGATATGTGTCATGAAAGTTTGATAACTAAATAGAAAAAAAAATTAGTATTAACAAACTAAACTAAATGAAAAAAAATTAATTAAAAAGCAAAAAAAAAAAATTCTTGGTTAACTTGTCAAACCAGGTTAACCCGTTAAATCCGGAAAACGTGTCATGAAAGTCTGATAACTAAATAAAAAAAATTAAATATTAATAAACTAGATTAAATTAAACAAAAAAATTTGTTAAAAGAAAAAAACAAAGAAATAAGCAAAAGAATAATCCCGAAAGGCATAAAAAAAGCTAAAAAAATGAGACAACTTAAAAAAAAAACCTAAAGCATCAGTGTTTTACTGTGGACTGCACTGTGCAGTCCACAATAAAACACTAATCTCTTTTAGTATATGTTACAATTAATTAAAAAGAAAAAAAGCAAAAAACAATTCAGGTTAACTCGTCAAACCCGGGATCCGTGTCATGAAAATCTGATAACTAAATAAAAAAATTAACATTAACAAAAAAAATTCATTAAAACAAAAAAACACAAAGAAAAAAACAAAAAAAAACCCATAAAGGTTAGAAAATGAAAAAAAACAGAGAAAAAACAAAAAAAAAAAGAAGACAACTCAGCGTTTCACTGTGGACTTGCACAGTGAAACACTAAGCAGTTTTAGTTTATTGTCAATTAACAAACTAAATTAAATGAAAAAAATTAAATAAAAAGAAAAAAATTCGGGTTAACTCGCCAAACCAGGTTAACCCGTTAAATCCGGGATCCGTGTTATGAAAGTTTGATAACTAAATAAAAAAATTAACATTAACAAACTAAATTAAATAAAAAAAATTATTAAAAAAATGACAGCCCGTGAAACCAGGTTAACTCGTGAAACCTGAAATATGTGTTATGAAAGTCTAATAACTAAATAAAAAGAAATTTAACATTAACAAACTAAAGTAAACAAAAAATTTTAATTAAAAAGAAAAAAAAGCAAAAAACAAATTTCTGGGTTAACTTGTTAAACTATGTTAACCTGTTAAACCCGGAATCCATGTCATGAAAGTCTGATAACTGAATAAAAAAAAATTAACATTAACAAAAAAAAATTATTAAAAGAAAAAAAAACAAAAAAAAAACTCTAAAAGTGTACAAAAAAAACAGCTCATCTTTTACTAAATGGAAAGAAATTTAACATTAACAAACTAAAGTAAAAAAAAATTAATTAAAAAGAAAAAAAAGTAAAAAAAAAATTTATGGGTTAACTCGTCAAATCATGTTAACCTATTAAACCCGTGATCTGTGTCATGAAAGTCTGAAAATTGAATAAAAAAAATTTAACACTAGCAAAAAAAAATATTAAAAAAACTCTAAAAACATAAATAAAAAATAAATAAAAAGGCTCATCTTTTACTGTGGACTGCACAGTGCAGTCCACAGTAAAAGAATGAGCTCTTTTAGTTATAGTTTAATTTTATCAATTCTTCAAAAGAAAAAAAAAAGATATAAATAATAAACTCTAATTAAAACAAATAATTGAGTTTATAGTTCACTAAATAAAATATCAAAAAATAATTAAATTAAGCCCAACAAATAAAGCTTTATAACTAAAAGTTCAAATAAATTAAACCAAAATATAAGTTAAAGTTTAATTATCAACGGTTTGGACTATCTTTTATCGTCCATGATCACACAAGTGTGTAAAAAGTGTCTTAGGTCTAGTGTTCCCACCAACTCTCCCAAGATTTGAGAAACTCAACTTCGTTGATTGTAGTTAAAGGTGACTTCAATAATGCTCCCAAAGATCACGATCAAGTTATTGTGATGTTTCTCTGATAATTCAAGTATAGTCTGAATCTGGTCGTCTTGCTCATATATTGGGATTCATTAAAGTTCATCATTCTTAGTAAAAACTTGTGTATTCAAAGTAGCATTAATATGTTTTTTTTTTAAGGATAAGGATAATAAGACAAGAGTTTCAAAATGAGTATTAGAGATAAGTTGTGTTTTATATTTAATGAAGTTCTTTTTGTCAAAAGTAGAGTTAATATCAAAGTTTTATGGCAGTTTAATGACAACTATTTGATTCACTCATTTGTAATATTTTGAATGGTTTAAGACGATTCACTTGAAATTTATGATTGGTTTTTAAAGAATATTGTTCATGGCTAATCTATATCACAAAATAATCTTTAACTTTAAATACATCATGATACTTATATATATCAGCTTGAAATTTGTATTATTTATTACTTGCTTGAATTTATTTTATGATCTTAACATGCAAATTATGAACTCTACATGTAAAAGACTCAGTTGAATCATATATTTTAAAGAGATGAGACATAGAAAGAATATCTTCAAGCTTTCTAGGTTTGTAACTATAAACACTATATGATTTAGGATGTTAAGTGAAACAAACACTATTTGAAGTCTTAATAGATATAATTTAAACATAACCTAGTAAATTAGAATTATCATCGTTTTCTTCATCAAGTGCCAGGGGTAATGGATCAGAGAGCTCAATATGTTGTTCAAAACCTATGATGTGTTGGACATCGAGCATGAAGGGTGGGGAATGAGGTAGTTTAAGAGGATTAATATCATGAGACTTGTCTAACACCATATTTACCTTTTTAGGCAATTCCATTATAGTTTTCTAAAACTTCTTCCTCTACCACTAAACAAAAATTATTATATTCTTTATTAATCTCTTTTTCAGACCTATTTTGATTAATAGTGTTAAGCTCATTTCCTTGTATATTCTCTTTATCGAGGTCACTAAAGTTCCTAGTACTGAGTTCATACACTTGCACACAATAATTGTAAATCTCAGTTAAGATAAAAACTAAATAAAATGATAATATAATAAATATGATAGTGATAATTATTTTAGAAATAAAGTTCTAAATGCAATTTATTTTTAAGAACATTGATATGACCAAATAACTAGTTAAAGGAAAAGCACTTGAATTTTTTTAAAAAAAGGCATAGTTGTAAGTTGCAGTATATAAGTGACATAAATACATTATTTACTTTCTAAAGAAGTCAAGAGTGACTGACCATTAGGGAAAAGAAAGAGTGGGAATGTTTTTGCTAAATTTCTTCAATTTTTCTTTAAAAATCTCAAGCAAACATTTGAAATAAAAAATAAAAAATGGGTTAGAAGGAGATTTAGCTAGGAAAGTGAAGGGAAAACTATGAAAATGGTTGCTTCAAAGGAAATGGTTTAAAGAAGAAAAGGAAATGAGAGATAAGGTGATAGGTCCCAATCAAAGCTATTTAAAGAAAAGTGTAAAATATACTCTGCTTGAGGTGAGAATAAACCTTATAATTCTTTTATTATTCCTTTCTTACTGGAAACAAAGTTTAAATACAAAAAAAGACTCAACTACTTTCCTAATTAAAAGGGAGTGGAACGGCTAGTTGACAATAAAATAGCCATCACTAATGGAATTATTCTTTCTAACTTATTGACCGATTCCTAGGCAAAATAACAGCAATAACAACTAATGCAAATCTTAAGTCATAATCTCCAGGTCACACGCTGATGTCCCATACAAACTGATCCTTGCTTAACCCCTATATCTTGGATTCTTGATAGGCACTTTATTTGATCTTCTTGGTTTATCATTACTCCAATCTTTAAGCAGAACCTTGTCCTCAAGGTCCAAGTTCATATACTTGTCTCGTAGTTCCTGTGTACTTTCCCAAGTTGCATCTTCTTTTGGAAGTTTTTTCCACTGGACAAGGCTTTCTTCAATAAAACTAGACCCTTTCCTCACCCATCTAGTATCTAAAATAGCTTCAGGTTCCAGAACAATCTCATCATCATCATTTATGGGCGGCAGCTCACTGCTAGAGGTATTGGACTCCCCTACTTGCCTCTTAAGCAGTGAAACATGAAAAACAAGGTGAAGTCGAGCACCTGCAAGTAATTGGAGTTTGTAAGCTACCTTTCCCACCTTTTCTTCAATTTTGTACGGACCATAAAAACGACTAGCCAACTTCTGATATGGTCTCCTAGACACAGTTTGCTGGCAATAAGGATGGATTTTAAGGAAGACCAAATCCCCCACTTGAAAGTCCACGTCCCTTCTTTTTGAATCAGCCATTTGTTTCATTCGATTAACTGCTGCATGTAAATTTATTTTGAGCTGTTGTAAAATGGTATTGCGAGATACCATTGTTTGGTCCACCTCATTCACAGAAGATGCTCCAACTTGATAATTCGAAATACTCGGTGGTGGTCTCCCATAAAGAGCTTGAAAAGGTGTCATCCCAATAGACGAGTAGTATGTAGTGCTGTACCAAAATTTTGCCCAAGAAAGAAAAGAATTCCATTTGTGAGGTTGTTGAGAAACAAAACATTGAAGATATTGCTCAACACACCTGTTAACCACCTCGGATTGATCGTCGGTTTGGGGATGATAGGCGGAGCTTATGTGCAGCTTTGTACCCGACATTTTGAAGAATTCACACCAAAAGTGACTTATGAAAATAAGATCTCTGTCACTAATAATTGACTTTGTCATGCCATGAAGTTTGGCATTCCTTCCACAAATTTTTCAGCTACCATTTTTGCTGTGTAAGGATGCGATAAAGCCAAAAAATAAGCTGATTTACTTAAGCGGTCTACGACCACAAAAATAGTGCTTTTACCGTTAGATGGCGATAACCCTTCAATAAAATCCATGGTGATGTCATCCCATACTTGACAAGGAATGGGCAATGGTTGAAAAAGACCAGCTGGAGATAAAGTGTCAGCTTTATTCTTTTGGCAAATAGTGCAAGAGGCTACATATTGTTGAATCACCTAATGCATTGATGACCAATAGAATTGTTGTGCCAATCGCTTGTATGTTCTTAATACCCCAGAATGGCCTCCATATGGTGAATCATAGAATTCTTGTAATAGTTGTTGGACAAGAGAGGAATTAGGAGGAATGACTACACGGTTGTTGTAACATACCAAACCATTTAGCCATTTATAGGGAGCTCCCGGATGTTCAATTGCAAGCTTGGCAATTCAGACCATGTATGGATGCTAGTTGGCTTCATCCTTGAGTACCTGCCACAAAGATGTTTGAGGAACAAAAAGAGTATTAAGGCTAGGGCTACCGATTACCCTTGATAAAGCATCAACAACGGAATTCTCCCTTCCCGGTTTGTAAATTATCTCATAGTCGTACCCCAATAATTTGGACACCCACTTCTGTTGTTCTGGTGTCACTATGCGCTGCTCCATCAAATACTTAAGGCTGCAGTGGTCAGTGTGGATATAGAATTTTCTGCCCAACAAGAAAGGACGCCAAGTGCGAATAGCTTAAACAATGGCAAACAGTTCTTTGGCATAGGTAGACTATGATTGCTTAGTGACCCCCAATGCTCGTCTCATGAATGTGATGGGTCTCCCTTGCTGAGTTAACACTGCCCCAATGCCAGCACCTAAAGCATCAGATTCAATGCCAAATGGTTCATAAAAATTAGGCATAGCAAGTGTAGGAGTAGAAGTCATTGCTTGCTTTAAAGTATTGAATGTCGCATTGCTTCATCTGTCCATCTAAAGAGTCCCTTTTTTAAAAGGTTGGTGAATGGTCGAGCTATGATTCTATAATTACGGACAAACTTTCTGTAATAACCTGTAAGGCCTAAGAATCCACGCAAGTCAGAAACAGTAGTGGGTCGAGGCCAATTAAGCATAGTCTGAATTTTCCCTTGGTCAGCCTTGACACCATGGGAAGTTACAATGTGACCCAAGTATTCAACTTCTTGTTGGCCAAATACACACTTGCTAAGCTTGAGGAAGAATTTATGATGCCGTAATATTTCAAAAGCTTTTTTAACATGTTCAATATGCATGATCCAATTGGGGCTATGGATTAAAATATCATAAAAAACACTAACACAAATTTGCGAAGATATTGGCGAAATATGGAATTCATAACAGCCTGAAATGTTGAAGGGGCATTACATAAGCCAAACAGTATAGCCAAATATTCATAATGACCATTGTGTGTACGAAAGACAGTTTTGTGAATGTCTAATGGATTTACCCGTACCTAGTGATAACTGGATCTTAAATCAAGTTTAGTAAAGAAAGTTGCCCTATATAGTTCATCAAACATATCATCTACGGTAGGAATAGGAAATCTATCCTTGATGGTGACAGCATTAAGGGCTCTATAGTCGGTACAGAAACGCCAAGTTCCATCTTTTTTTTTTAACTAACAAAATAGGAGAAGAGAATGGACTTGTACTAGACCTTATTAGCCCCAATTTTAACTTGTCATGAACTTGTTTTTCTATTTCAGCTTTTTGAAAGTAGGATACCTGTATGGTCGGACATTAATTGGCTCAGTCCCCTCTTTAAGATTGATGTGGTGAGCTATCTCCCTTTGCGGTGGAAGCTGTTTTGGTTCCTGATAGATGTCCTTAAATTCTTGTAACAATTGTTGCATGTCTGATTGAGTGCTTTGAGGCATATTTTCCCTGGCCGCTTGTAGACAAACAGCAAATATTAAATTGCCCTGTTTCATCTCTTTTGAAATTGCTTTAAATTTTATAAGCTAAATTGGTTGCTTGTCAATTCCTTTCAATTGATGATGCTGGTTCTTCCACAAAAACACCATTGTCATTCTTTTCCAATCATAAACCATCGTACCCAATTGTTCAAGCCAATGAACTCCTAACACCATATCCAACCCAATCGGTGGTAATGAATAAAGAGTTAAGGTAAATGAGATACCTTGCAATAAGACTTGAACATTCTCAAATCTCCCTTGGCACTTTAGAGGACCACCATTAGCCACTTTCACATTAAAGGGTTTAGTTGGCACTACTGGCAATTGCAATACTTCAGCTATCCTGTCATTGATGAAATTATAGGTTGATCCACTATCAATAAGAACAATTAGTTCATGAAGTCCCACTTTGGCTGAGACATGCATGGTTCTAGCTGTTGACCACCCTGTGAGAGCATGGAGTGAAATTTCAGGCTCTTCTTGAAAGATGGTGTGAGCTCCCTCATTATCTATATCTTCTTCTTTATAACTGTCTTCTAGCAACAACAACTGCGATCTTTTGCATTTATGCCCTAATACAAACCTCTCATCACAATGAAAGCAAAGGCCTTGAGCACGCCTGCTTTGCATCTCAGACCAAGTTAGTCTTTTCATTGGTGATGCAGACTTTATTTTTTATGATGAAGAGACGTCAATGGTCCTACTGAATGGATAATTAGAGACGTCAGTGGTCCTATTGAATGGACGATGAGTCTTCTCTTGACGGTTTGGCTGCTCATCTTGCATCCTCGCTAAATTGATGGCTTCCTTCAAGGATTTTGGCTTAAACATCCGAATTCCATCTACAATTTCAGGTTTAAGACCTCCCATAAAGGGGCCCATTAATGCCTTTGGAGTCCACCCTTACACTCTATTTCCCAACCTCTCAAATTCCTTTTGGTATTCACGTAAAGATCTTGTTTGTCTTATTTTTAATAAAGACTCGTTAAAATCTTCACAATCCGTAAGACCAAAACGAGACCATAATTCTTCCATAAAAATATCCCACGACACCTCCTTTCTTTCCTCGTGATAAGCCTTGCGTAACCACTGCCACCATTGATTTGCTTCTCCTTCCAAATGAAAAGAAGCCAAAGACACCTTTTATGTTTCCAAAGTGCCCTGGTATTCAAAGAATTGGTTGACACGCGTGAACCATTCAGTTGGGTCATTACCAAAATACTTGGGAAATTCGAGCTTAGCCAATTAAACGACCCCCTTCTATGTTTTCACGAGAACGTGCACCGAAGGATTGTCCGCTGCATTCGTTGACATTGCTAGAGGACGATTCTTGCCTTGTAAGCAAAACTTCAGATATCTTGCTAATAACAGTTTCTAGCTGTTGTAGTTTATCGGTAACACCCAACTCCATTCTGCTGAAATCAGCTTGAAGTCACCCAAGAGCCGCTTCTAAATTCTCGATTCTTTATTTATTGGTAGTCATAATGTAAAGGCTCTGATACCAATGATAGGTCCCAATCAAAACTATTTAAAAAAAAGTGTAAAATATACTCTGCTTGAGGTGAGAATAAACCTTGTAATTATTTTCTTATTCCTTGCTTGCTGGAAACAGAGTTTAAATACAAAAAAAAGACTCAACTACTTCCCTAATTAAAAAGGAGTGGAACGGCTAGTTGACAATAAAATAGCCATCACTAATGGAATTATTCTTTCTCACTTATTGATCGATTCCTAGGCAAAATAACAGCAATAACAACTAATGCAAATCTTAAGTCATAATCTCCAGGCCATACGCTGATGTCCTATGCAAACTGATCCTTGCTTTGCCCTCATATCTTGGATTCTTGATAGGCACTCTATTTGATCTTCTTGGTTTATCAGAAGAAAGGGAAAAACTTGTTTTCTTGCCATTTTCTTCCTAAGAAATTGTGGTTAAGAGGTGAGGAACCTTAATCAAAGCTTAATTTAAAGTTTTAGCATGTATTTTATTGGATTATGTATTGTTTAGCATTATGAAAAAATTGAATTAGAGGAATTGATTGTTTTAATGACTAGTTTAATGCTTAAAACATGTTTATTAAAGTAAATAAACAATGGGTAAAGTATCAATTTGAGGAAAAATGAAGAAAAATCTTGCCTCCTTTATTAGCCATAGGTTCAGTCAAGTAGTTATGATGGGAAGGGGAGAATAGTTTTTCAAATTGACATATAAATTGTATTACAAGTTGTTCTAGTACCTAATGATGACAAATTAATGTGGAAAATTAAAGGAAAATGAAAAGAAACTCATGGTTCCTTTTATTGCATATTTCGATTGTATTGGGCCATAAAAGGAGAGGGGGGAAAATTATATAAAATGTGTGTGAAATGGAAATGTGATTTGAAGTTAAATTATGTTCAGGAAATTAATCGAAAGGTGTAACTTAGGGAATTTTGTGTAAAAGTTCAAAGATTTTGAAAAACAAAAAAACAATTAATAAAGATGAAATTATCCTATGTTAGCAGGGGATACCGTTGATATCGACATTACCTGAACTTAATTAGTCGTTCCCAGATTTAGAAGACTAATGATATCAATGAGAGTTATTGATGTCAGCATTACCTAAACTTGATTAGTCATTTTCCGAATTGAGAGACTAATAACATCAATGATAGTCATTGATATCGACATTAACTGAATTTGATTAGTCGTTCTCGGAAAATGAGAGACTAATGATATCAATGATAGTCATTGGTATCAGCATTAACTGAATTTGATTGGTCGTTCTCAGAAAATAGAAGACTAATGATATCAATAATACTTATTGATATTAGCATTAACTGAACTTAATTAGTCATTTTCTGAAATGAAAAACTAATGATACAATGATAGTTATTGATATCGGCATGAACTAAATTTAATTAGTCATTTCCAAAATGAAAAACTAATGATATCAATGATAATCATTGATATCAATATGTTCTAATTGAATCATGTTTCAAATAATAATTAGAAATATCAATTTAGAATATATATTAGCCTTGCTTAATGGGCTTGAGTCATTTAATGATTTATGATATTATGATGATTGATGTAACTGTCGGAAATAAGAATGAACATGAAATAAAAAGGAATTTATTTATAATCTTAAATGTTTTTAACTACTCACTTGATTATTTCCTAGATGATGTATTAAATATTGCATTTTGTTTCAGGATAATCACAATCACACTAAAAGTAGATTCACTCTACATCTTTTGATCATATAGACTAAGCATAATATTTGCATTTTGAATTGTAATATTATTTTGTTTTAGCATGTAAACATAAATGATTATCTTTTGTTGTTGTAGTTACTTAAACTAAATGTTCTCTAATATCTATATATGCTGGATTTTATATTGAATTCTTAAAGATCGAAATTATTGCATTATATAACCTTATTTGATGTTGCTTGAATAGATATAAATGATTGGGAAACATTGATTTATGTGGTTTATGATCCAAGAAAGATGGATCAAGGATTTAGTTTGTGTATGGATTTGAAACAGGTTTATATTGATAACTTAAGACCTCTCGTTATAGAGGAAACTTTACTGAAATTTTGGTAGAACCATAATTTTTAAATTGAGATTTAAAAAGGGTACTACAAGGGTTTTGACATTTTATCCATTACTCTTTATAAGTAACTCATAATCTTGCACTATAGTATAAGCTTGGTTAAGAGTGAAAGCACTATGAGTCTAACCTCTTCTCTAAAATCATCTTTTAAACATTTACAAAATCTATGTAAAGTCATGACTTCAATTTTTTATGGCACATCACATCAGGTAATCATTAAATTATGTTATATATTCATTGACATGCTTGTTCCCTTACCTTATATTGTTTTATTGGTCTGATAGTTTATTCCTATAAGATTGAGGTAAATACTTGTCCTGTAGTTTTTGTTTTATTTTGTTTCAATTAGTTATGAGAGGTTTACCTCTTCTCTCTAAACAATCCCCAACATCTCCCTAATAAAATTGAGTTTCACCACTGGATATTATCTTAGAAAATCTAACTCTCCTATTATTAGACAAGTTGTGCCAGTCAAGAAATTGATCCATATCACGAATCCACATATAAAAAATCCATGGGTCATGATGATAGTAAAAAATAAGGGCTTCTATTTTGTTAAGGCTCATGACTAGCTCATCAAGTTCATCGTGTTTAGAGTAACCTAAATGATAGTCAAATCGATGACTCTCATTATGAACTTGTCTATAGTGATTATTCATGTAATATTTATTGTTCTTTAGATGCCTTATTCGAGAACTCTCTTGGGATTCAATTTTTTTAAACATGTTAAACATCTAGGTTTGCAGTTCCCCTCAAATTAATGACCTTATGAGTATCACTGAGGATCGTGTCCATGGTAAGTGTAGATTTAAATTTGGACACTAGATGATCAAGACATAAATACATGTAACACTAACTTAAAAATGAAATTGAGATTATGTACAAAAATAAAGTTAATTCCATTTTATTATTATTTTCTAAAATGTAGAGATTAAGGTAGAAAAAATTTAAGCAAGCCCTTACTAATAAAAAGCTCTTCCCAAGCCAAGTTCCCTGGATCTACGTGTTCCGGAGAGGGCCTAAATGGATGAATTAAGAGGCGCGCCCAGGGGGTCGACTTCAAGAGCTCTTGCTCTGCGTATCCTCCTACTTTTTATTTTGAGGATGAGGAATCATACGAACCGCCTACTCGCCCTACCATTCATTCTAAAAAAAAAATGAAAGCTGCTCGTCCCTGGGGTTGAAAAGCTTCTTTTTGACTAAGCTAAGAAGGGTCAGTGTGTCGAGACGCAATGTTAAACCGTGATTAATCAAATAAATTTCATAATTTTTTACTAGTTTCGATAAGCTCTATAGTTAGTAAAAGAATTAATGAAAAAATGAATGGCGAAATATAAAGTGAGCAAAGAATATAATGCGAGATGAGAATGTTTTTTAGCGACAAAAGAATACTATAAATTATAAGTGTGTTGTCAAAAAATAGTAAATTTCAAGTAATTTACTAACCAAATTACATAATATTAACGATAGACTACTTGGATTATGTGAGCTGTCATTGATGTTACGAAGCTATCACCGTGATCATGTCCCCAATAATGTCATTTTATTGCTTTCACTTATTATTTCTTTATTTATTTATTTATTTATTATTTTCTAACTATTTTTTAATCAAGACAGAAAAATTGCGAATAAAAGTTATGAAGAAAGACGTTGTGGAATTGGACAGAAAGTGAAAAGAAAAGAAATAAATAAAGAAGAGATTGAAACTGCCACAGCAGATTGATGCGGTTGGTGTCCTGCTGGTGTCTGGTTGTTGAACATGCCTCTTTGATTATTATTATTATTATTATTATATTTTCACAAGACAAATTGCTCCACCGCTTTTGTTTCGCCTCCCACTTATTAGCATCAAGAACAAAAAAGCTTAAAACATATCCCATCAATGTCTCTCTTTCAAGACGTGAGTATCAAAGAAATCAGCCCCTTGCATTTATTTCTCTGTAAGACAAATTGATGTCTCTGTTCTTTTTCTCTACTGGTACTCTTGTTATTGCGTGTTTGGCCAAAGATTTTAGGTGGGCAAGTGGGTCGGCTGGAGGTGGTTGATCCACTGGTGTGGGGTGGCAGAAACTATGGTGGATAGCTGGCGCCGGAGAGGATGGATGGTGGCTAGGGTTTGGGGGAAATTAATAAACATGAGAGTGTGTTTAGCTGAGTGTGATTTTTTTTTTTTCAGATATGGATTGATGTAAATAAAAAGATTAATTTTTTTAACTGTTGATCATGATTCTATATAATTTCTAGGGTTTAGAAAGTGTGTGGGTTGAGTTTTAAAAATTTTCATAATCACTAAGAGATTGATTAATTGAAAGAATAATTAAAAGCTAGCTGATGCAGCACCATAAAAAACCAAAAAAAAAATCTAAAAGCAAAGAAAGAAGAAGGAAGGAAGCCAATAATTGAGAGGAGGGAAAGAAAAACCAGGAAGAATAGAAAATTCAAATGAGAAATAATATGTTATTTTATTGATTAATCTAAATTGTTTAATATTTTAAAAAATAGAAAAGATAATTAAAATCTTAAATAGAAAAAATAATTAAGCTTATAGCCGCTGGATAAAATAAACAACAATAATTAAATCAAACATAATAAATAAAACCTAAATTATAAATCTTAACTAAAATTTCAAAAAAATTAAAGTTAAAATTTAACTATTTAAGCTATTCACCATTATTTATGATGACACAAGGTGCATAAATAAATAGTGTTTCGGGTCAGTGTCCCACCAAACTTCCATTATCCTGCTGTCGCAATCCATGCTTCTTTAATTTTGCTTTATAAAGATATGATGTTGCTAATTTCTCCTCCAAGGTGTCAAACATGCATGCTAGCTAGCTAGCTAGCTTTCATCCAGATTTTGAAATCTTCATTTTCCCAATTGACTTGAGTAACTAGGAACTTGAGGCGCATGGAAAATGAGGAAGGATGTCCTCCCTCCGTGTAAAATCTTGTCAGAGTTTATATATATATATATATATATATATATATAGAGCTCAACATTTGCACCGCACCCGATCGAGTGAGAAGTATACACTAGGACCTCGAAAAAGACTAGTCTAAAGCACGTATCTTTCAGGGTTTTTTAAGAATCTTCATCGTGCATTCTGCTTGTTTTATTGCAGCTGTTGGAATTGCGTCGTCCCTGTATTTCCTCACAACTTTGGAATGGGATGGGAATCAAGAGATCAATATCAGCTTAATTTCTGTGGGTTAGTTGGTTGGTGGTAAACTGAGGAGATAAGCCAGCAAAAAAGTAGTCGTACTAGCTAGCTAGTTGGGACGTCGGTGTGATTTTTTTATGCTTTTTTTTTATGTGCAGTGCAGCCATTGGTGCCGGGGGGCATCAAGAAAGGAAGTAGATGTCAAAGAATCATCTTACAGGTGTCACAGTTAACGCGTCCTTGAGCATGGATGATATTAAAAAACACCATGATCAAGGATTTCACAGCAGATTGGTCCTTCAACGACAAGGAAATAAATCTGAATGTTGTGAATCTCTCGAGATCCCATCATATACGTTGTTTCGCAGCTGATAGTTGAAAGCATTAATAATGCCATGCTCTTATAATCAGAAGTTGGTGAACGTCGCCACCGCAAGGATGCGTGTCAACATGTATTTACTTGGGTTAATTAGGGTTAAGTTAATTAGAAAAGTAGGAATTATGGCATGGGGTGGTTGAGAGAGAGAGAGAGAGTAGAAAAGTAGATGGGAATTCTAGCTAGGAAGGGGAGATAAAAAGAAAGGCGTTGCTTGTTTGATTATGAAATGGTAGCCATAATTAATTAATTAATTAAGAATCTCTTCATCTCGATCTCTACACAGTGTGGTGTCTGTCACTAGTGGCTGGCTGTGGTGCTCAACTGCTAGTATTATATAATTACTACGTACATGATACATCTGATCAGGAATGCAATGGTGGAATCAATGGTTCTCCTTCCTTCCCACTAAAACGAAAGCTCGTGTTTATTATTATTAATAATAGTGGACGCTCCCCTACGCTTTGATGCCCATCACCATCAAAGCAGAGGCCATGAGCAGCGCGCCTTCTCCTCTTTCCTCCATTTTCATTGCATCAAGGACCCTTTTTCTTCCTTGCTTTTTAGATGGCCATCAAAGTCAGAGACAGCTCCTATTCCTGATCAGTACCCAGGAGCTGCAAATAAAGTATATATGAGCTGATTGATATTCTGAGAGCAGGAGGCCATCTGAATATCAAATATTATGCTTTTTAGTTTGATTTGATATGTATCTCGTCATGGCCCTAACACTCTCGCACTGTATTAATTGTTGTTGGTTGGACAGTACCACCCTCGCTCTTGGTTTTTCTGCCATTGCGTTTTTGACTCTTTTCTTCTTCCATTCCATTGATCTTTTCATATATTTCAAATCTGGATATTCAGATTTTTAGAACTAAGAAATTAACAGCTATCAAAAATATGAACATTGACATCAAGCTACTATTTGCATTTTTTTTATTTTTTAGGACAGGATAAGAGAGAAATTAAAAAGGAAAATGAGAATCATTTTGGACTTTAGTAGCAACTCCTGTAACTTTCACAATAATTTCCTCTCTATGTGACAATGTATGATTATTTAGAATGTGAAACTCCAATTAAGTTGGAGAGATCGTCAAGTTTGAATTAATTACCTTATCACATAAATATATTTAATCGGAAGATTTTTTACATATATATATATATATATGTTATCAATTCTATCTAAATGGACCCTGATAAATGTAGAAATCAAATAAATAAAAAAACAAGAAGGTCAGAGGTGTTGCTCTTAGAAGATGGCTACAGAGGGGGGCTGACCACGTCGCATAAACCGCCCCAGCCAATGCCAAGGGGATGGCAACTATCATGATTGTGATGTAGATTTTTTTATTATCATCATCATCACAAAGGAGAGCTTGATTCGATCGTACATGTCAAACACGCCATAACAGGTGTTCGTGTCCCCCCTCCCACCGCTAATTAGTCCTCAGCCACAAGTTTCCCTGTATAATATAGCAATATTTGTATTTGTTTGCTTGCTTATTAATAATGATTTTATATATAATTAATTGGCTTAGAAGCAAAGACTGCAATGATTAAATAAGGAAATCTTATCATTGTTGTTGATCTACATTTAGTTAGTGATTACCATCAAATTCCATTAATTATATTTTATTTCAAAGAGGTAAATAGCTTTGTAGTAATCCTTTGCTAATAATAATCCACTCTAATTAATAAAAAACAGAGAGAGACATTGAGGGGTGGGTTGTGCAACATAGCTATGATTATTTTTTAAAATATTTTTTATTTAAAAATATATTAAAATAATAATTTTTTATTTTTTTAAATTATTTTTAATATCAACTTATCAAAATAATAAAAAAAATATTAATTTTAAATTTAAAAAAAAAAAAACACAGTTTGACCGCGTTCCACACACTTTTTAGGGTCTCCGTGTCAAGGCATCCTCTGTTTTTTCCTTTTTCCTTTTTTGAATTCTTGATTTGTCTGGACCGCCCATAGATAGCCGCGGGATTATTAGCCACACTCCATCCAATAGCCTTTCACCCCAGTACCCCCATTGGCTACACCTCCTCCTGCTGCTGCTGTGTATATATATATATAAATGTTGGTAAGTGTTGAGTATATCAACCCGCCATTCACAGCTCAAATTAAGAAGAGAAACTACACCCCCCGGCCCCTTCTGATCTCCTCTTCCTATCATCTCCTGATCCATCTCCTTTGCCGGGCAGTTAGCTAGCAAGGTTAATTTTGTCCCTGGATAAGTACTGGAATGACAAAGGTATACCCCAACGTCGCTCCCACCACTACTAATAAGAAGCAGAAGCTGTTCAATCTCAAGCCCGCTAATAACGCCTTGGATGTAGATCATGCGGTTGTCCTAACCGTGTGGAAGAAGTCTTTGCTGTTCAATTGCCATGGCTTCACGGTCTATGACGGCAGGGGCAACCTTGTGTTTAGGGTTGACAACTACATGGCCACTTCCGGTAATAACGGTGAGATCGTTCTCATGGATGCTGCTGGCAAGCCTCTCCTCACCATCCGTCGCAAGGTATACATGTATAATAATAATAATAACAACAATAATCTCATTTAGTTGTAAATTTCTATACTTATCATTAATAATGCTTTGATTACTTATTAGACAAATATTAATGGTCTTACTAATTTATATCTATATGTAATTAATTTGCAGAGGTTGAGCCTTGGAGATAACTGGCTAGTGTATGAAGGGGAAACAACCACCAACCCTCGGTTTTTGGTGAAGAAGCATGTTAACATCCTCAACACAAAGTGTTTGGCTCACGTTAGTCCGGCCTCAGGCAGTAACAAGAACGTTGTGTACGAGATAGAGGGATCGTATGCACAAAGATGTTGTGCCGTATACGATGAGAAGAAGAGAAGAGTGGCTGAGATCAAGCAGAAGGAGTCGGTGGGTGGGGTGGCTTTTGGTGTTGACGTATTCCGCCTCATTGTTGGTCCAGAAATGGGAACCTCTATGGCCATGGCCATGGTCATCCTCCTCGACCAGATGTTTGGCTCAACCAGACGATTCTCTACCTAAGCACTAGCTATGGCACTTGCCACAAACTTGGAATCAAAGGCCAGGGTATATTAATTTATAGTACAGTACATAATTAACCTGCAAAGAATGGATGATCATCCCATTCTGATTTTGAATTTTGATCTGCTAGCTTTATCCAGCTTGAACACTGTGGGAACTGGAAAGTTAATTGTAACACCACCATCACCATCTCGTCCCTGAGGGCCTTTACCTTCTTGGATACGACCTTTTTACATGCAAACCCACACCTTTTCTTCTTTAATTCTTCTTCTTCTTCTTCTTCTTCTTCTT
>Ga0325411_1001222_pt1 | contig 28419 bp, 12 predicted proteins | sample PopdelMetagenome_13_FD_206181 | JGI IMG/M metagenome (GOLD analysis project Ga0325411, IMG submission 206181) | Populus deltoides microbial communities from Bellville, Georgia, United States - Xylem-PdIQD-R4 | ecosystem: Host-associated > Plants > Phyllosphere > Stem > Wood/Secondary xylem...
ATTGAGCATTTTGGACAAAAGTGGAAAGGAATTAAGGAATAAAAAGATTGCAACAATAAAAATTAAAAATGAAGAAGAAACTTGGGAAAGAGTGTTGGTTACAAGGAAGAAGTATCTAGAATTATTTTCAAACATAAATATGAATTTAAATTTTAAGAATTTTTATAGGAAAGGAAAGGAGAGAATGTAAATCCGTGAATAAAATCGTTAGTAAGGAAAATATTATATTAATGAGTAAAGTGAATATTTTAATTATAGGGATGATGACATATTTGTGAATTGGAAATAAAAAGGTTATGTGGAAAATAAAAAAAATATTCTTTAAAATATATATATATATATATATATAATATGATATGTAAAATACTGGGAAAATAAAAAAATATACGAAAACAAAAGTAAAATCTAAATGGAAGTGATGTATATATAAAAAAAAAGAGGTACTCAAATATAATTGTTTGGGTCATGTTTGGTCCCTATAATTATAATTTAGCTTGTGAATTACGTGGAATATCAACTCAACAAGAGTCATGAGACCAATTATTAAATGTTACACTAACATGTTTTTTAATTCATGAGATGAAGGTTGGCCTGAGTGGAAAGGGCTCGAATAAAATAAACGTTCTTAAAAGAAGTCTCCGTTTGAATGTCCAACAGAACCTCCAAGGGATTAGTCTTGAGCGATGGAAATATCTTGAAAGAAAAAATATTACACAAATGAGCTGTTTATTTTTTTAATCAACATTAAAATTCGAGCCAGTTTACAAATAATTCATTAATCTTATTAGCTCTAAAATTAACAATCACATAAATTTTTAGTAATTATAAAATTTATAAAATTTAAATTGATAATCTCTTAAAACAAACTTAAAACCTTAACAATGGAATTAAACTCTAATTTTTTAAATGGGCTGTTTTTTATTTCGTGTTTACGTGCATAGATTTTGTAACTTGCCCATACAATAATCTACGCACCATGCGAAATTGAATATCCAAAAAAAACACGACTGTGACTGCAAAAATAGAATAATAAAAGTAAAACAATCATTGTTGCTTCCTCGAGGATACGGGGATAGGGCATTAATGATTCATTAGTCTAGCCCCTCTTCCTTTTCTAGAGTGCACGTCTCCATACTCGTAGGTCCTTTATCTTAAACCATTCATAAAAGCTAGGTATTCATGGTATGGTAAAGCAACATTTATTTATATGGAGATTCTTTTTATAAAATAAATAGTAGGGTTTTTTTTTTTATAAAGTATGATGAAGCATGATTGAAATTATGTATTGTTTTAATTATAATGTTTTAAAATACTTGGTTAATTAATACAAATTATAATTTTACATGCGTCGCACTGCAAATCTTATCTTGAAATCTTAGTTATTATAAATTTATAATTTATAAAAAATAGATATTTTTTTTGAAAAGTGAGTGATTAGTATGAGAAATAAGTTTTGAGAAAATGAATTATTGTTTTCAATATTAACGTTGTATTATAAAATATAAAATAAAAATATTTTTTTTATTTGTTGTGTGATGAAAATTAAATTGAGAAATAATTATACATTTTAATTACTTTTTTAAGAGAGTAATTTTTTTATATCTATCAAATACTCTTCTCTCTCTACATTAGGTTTTCTCGACTTGTAGCGTAGGCACTGAATCCAAGCTTCCAAGATACTCTCACTCATATCCAACATTATGATCAAAAACGACGTCGCTGACATCTTGATTTTTTTCATTCTAAGCTCAATAATTCATCCTGTCTCTGTGCTATCTCCAGCTGGGCTTCAGACAGCTGCATGCTACAAATTTCTCAGAAAGGCAGGGGCTGGTCTTCAGACAGCGTGAATACAAGCATGTTAACTTTAACTCGATATTTGATTGGAAAAAAAGAAGAGGTTTAGCAACAGGGTAGCACATGAAGCTAGCCCTAGCTAGTTTATAGCATTACAATGATGAAGAACATATAAACTTTGTTGTCTTTAATTAATATAAATTCACAAGTATAATCACTTTTTAATTTCTTTCATTATCAGCAAGGTCTAACTTTTTTTTTTATTAATAATTTTGGTGTCAAGAACGGCTTGTGTGTCCCTCAACTAATCTCACAGGTTCTGAAGTTAAACACCATGTAAACCTCCAGTGACCATCATATTAGCAACTATAGAATTCGAACCTGAAACTATAAAAAAAATAAACTTTTTAATCCTAAACTCTTACTATTAAATTACCTGCCAAATGATTATTTTTTAATTACATATGTGATGGAGTAAAACGCCATGCATTGCATATTCAAAGAAAATCAAGGGTGGCGCGCGCATGCAGCCTAGTGCTCCTAAACCTAAATACCTTATCAATTGCATAGATATTAAGGAATGTAATCCAATTTCTGTCATGCTTAATTAAAACCCTATACAATCAGCTGATAATTAATGCCAGGAGTGGCTCGGGCTTAATTCTTATGGTTATTTATGCTCTTACTAGAATAATACCAGTCCAAGTACGTATAAAATAACAAAACATATAGTATCAGCAATTAGCTCGGTTGTCAACTCGATCAAAGGATCTGACTTAGAAAATTAAAGACTTGTATTATTAGTTTGTTGGTCGATGGTTAAATATTTGTTAATTAAGATTTGATTAAATTAATATATTTTATATTATAAAATAAAATTTTCCTCTGTTAGACTCTAGATTATAAATTTTTTTGAATAACCTATTAGGTTAGGTCGGGTTATAATAACTATGGATATAGTTTTTAGATTTGTTTTCAAATCTCACCTAAAAACTTGGTTTATTGAGTTGATAATTTAAACCCGTGTATTGATTTTTTTATCAAAATAATATGGTTGAATTTTTTGTTAAGAAAAAATACCCTGGTGTTTATGTGACATGATTAACCAATTTAATATTTTTTCTAGTTCAAATTAAAATATTATAAATCATAAAATTTTCAAATTAGCTTATTAAGCTAATTAAATCAAGTTTAATAATAAAGTATTTTTTTTTTGTTGGAAAGAATTGATGATTTTTTTTTATTTTACCATGGGATTAAAACTTCATTGCAGTTTTCACATGCTAAGATTAAATCTATTTTTCCAAATTAGGTTTAAAAATCATATGATCTTAGAGTCTAGATCAAGACATTTCTAATTAAGTCATTAAAGCAACACTTTATTATTTATTTTTAACAAGACTACATGCCATCTTTTCAAAATATGATGACTTTTGGTGTTCTTAATTTCTAATACATGAATCCGTTTTTTTTTTTTCTAATTTTTTATGGTCAACTTATTTTTAAATTCCCCATCAAAGACCATTCACGAGAAGATGCCACGTAGAAATACTGTAAGAGTCAAACATCAGACGGCTGTTTGACTGAAATGGAAATAAATCTTAAAATGTTTCCCCCCCCGCAACAAATCATAAGATGCTTAGTAGTCTCCACGTGGCGAAATAAGGAGCCCTTATGAACAAGACCATCGCTGTGTGTGCTCCACCACCGCCGCTCCTCAAAGCGCGTCTATGATTTCTTTTGATGATGCGTGAGATTTTTTTTATTATTATATGGATAATTTGTTTAAAATTCAATTAAAAAATGAAATTCAGTGCTAATATAAAATATCGATTCGAACTAATTCTAAGTACTATGATTAAAATAAACATATCTATCTTTTCATTTTTTATTCACTAATTAAATAATTCCAAATGTGTTTTTCAGTTTAAAAATTCAAACTTAATCATCAAAATATCTCAAAAAAATAAAAATGAAATTTAAATTCATTTACTTCGCTCTATTACTGTTATTATTATTTTTTTTAGACAAAATACTCTGTGTTTTTAATTAATGTTTATTTTTTTGTTACACTTACCTTTTAAAGTATTTTTTAAGTTGTTTTTTATTTAAAAAAATCAAACGAATTACTTTTAAATTTTCTTCGATAATTTTTATATTTTAATATTAAAAATTTTAAAAAAATTAAAAAATTATTTTAACACAGTATTGAAATTGGTGGTGTTTATAATTTTCTTGGATAGTTTTCAAGCCATACTCGATTAGTTGTGGATAATGTCAATACACTATGGAATTAAACACCAAAAAATGCACTACACCAAAGGAAATAATTATGGCAGAAGATAACAAATAAGAGTAGCAATATTTAGCATTCCATGGTGTGATAATTTTGATTATGGAATTAGAAAATAAAAAAAACTAAACCAGAATAAATTGACTAAACTGAATTTTTCTAAACAAAAAATATTGAAAAAGTTTAGACACATAACATGAAAGTCGCTTAATAAAATCCAATTATAAGATACACAAGCTAACTCGGTTTTTAAAAATAAAAATCCGAACCGAGCCATTTGGTTTGAACTAGTTTTTCAATTTTATTTGATGCTATTTTTTTTAATTTTCAACTTGACAGGATATTTTAGTTTAAATTGAGCTAATTAACCCATACTCATCCTTATTAATAATAATTGAAAAAAGGTATGGAAATATGTTTAGATAGTAATTATTTTTAAAGTATTTTTTAATTTGAAAAGTATTAAAATAATTTTTTTATTTTTTAAATTTATTTTTGATATTAATACATCAAAACCATGCAAAAACACTGAAGAAATTCCTTTAAAACAAAAAAATTATCTTTATTTTTTTATATAAAAAAGGGTTAAAACTAGCTTCCAAGCAATATCAAAAAGCTATTTATATCTCATGTCCGGGACATTGCCTTCTACGACTAGATTACACTCTCCCAGAAAGAAGAAAAAACTCTGCAGAAGGCTGAGAAGAAAGCCTTGAGAAAGAGAACTGAATCCTTTCCTTAACCCTTACGCCTTCATTACACCGTTCCTCTCTCTTTCTCTCTCTCTCTCTGCTAATATTAACTCTCCCTCTCTTCCCTATATTTTTTCTCTCTCTACTTCTCACTTCTCATAAAAACCTCTGTTTTCTATGCATTTAAAACCCTCAGTCTCACACACCCTCGACCTCTGATTCTCTTCTATTTCACTCTATTCTCATCAAACTTCACCAGAAGAACCCTTCTTTTCTCTTTAAATTACCATTCTCCGAGAGGGTAAAAACAGAGCAAAAACAGAGTCATTGTAGGTGCAGGAAACAGAAGAACTAATCTTTTTTAGTTTCTTTCACTTTCTTTCTTGTTTTTCTTGGGATTTCCACCATGGATTCTTGTAAAGAGCAAGAACAACAAGGGTTTAACCAAGCAAAGTTCGTTAAGGTTCTTGGACCTATCATTGTAGGTGCAGGACCATCTGGTTTAGCAGTTGCAGCTTGCCTTTCCCAACAAGGAGTCCCTTCTCTAATTCTTGAAAAAAATGACTGCATAGCTTCTCTCTGGCAACAAAAAACCTACGATCGCTTAAAACTTCACCTTCCTAAACAGTTTTGTGAACTCCCACTTCGTGGTTTCCCTGATGATTTCCCCAAGTACCCTACAAAAGGCCAGTTCATTTCTTACATGGAGTCTTATGCTTCGCATTTCAGAATCCAGCCTAAATTCAACCAAGCCGTAAAAACGACAGAATTTGACCACGGGGTCTGGAGGGTGCAAACTGAAGACCTTGAGTACCATTCTAGGTGGCTTATTGTTGCTACTGGCGAGAATGCTGAGCCTGTTATACCTGATATAGTTGGTTATGACAAGTTTAAAGGTAATATTCTACATACAAGTGAGTACAAGTCTGGTTCTAAGTTCAAGAACCAAAGGGTCTTGGTTGTTGGGTGTGGCAACTCAGGGATGGAAGTTAGCTTAGACCTTTGTAGGCACAATGCAATCCCTCACATGGTTGTTAGAAACACAGTAAGTAATCCAATTCCATGTTCCCTTTCAGTTTCCAAAGAAATTGATGTTCTTGTACATTTAATTGCTCGGCTTTGTGATTGTTTTTAGATTTGATATGTTTGGCTTCTGATTATCTGTGTCTTATTTTGTAAATACAGGTGCATGTTCTACCCAGAGAGATGTTTGGCATGTCAACATTTGGAATAGCCATGGCACTTCTGAAGTGGTTACCTTTAAGATTGGTGGACAAATTTCTACTTCTAGTAGCCAATCTCATCTTGGGCAGCACAGACCAATTAGGCCTCAAACGACCAAAAACAGGCCCGATTGAGCTCAAGAATGTCACTGGAAAGACACCAGTGTTAGATGTTGGTGCATTATCACAAATCAAGTCTGGCAAAATTAAGGTAAATTAAGCGCATCCAAACAAATTAACCCTTATTCTTTTCATTCACATTTTTGTGCCTGCGTGTTGCTGCTTTTTGCAATACCTTTAGGCTTTTTGGCTAATGTTTGTTAGGGTTTCAGGTGATGGAAGGTGTGAAGGAGGTAACAAAAAACGGAGTCAAATTCATGAATGGACAAGAAAAGAAGTTCGAGTCTATAATCTTAGCCACTGGGTACAAAAGCAATGTGCCTACTTGGCTCAAGGTAGGCATCATACTCGTATAGATGACCTGTTTTGCATTGCTCTTGTTTTAGTTTTAGCTCCATCTTCTTATGAATCATCTATCCCTTTCTGCCTTGGACACATGCACAGAGGGCAGACACCTACAAATCTCTTCTTTTCTCCATGCAAAAAAGAATAAAATCTGTTAAAGTCTGCTTGAATTTATTATATTTCCTTTGTGGGGTTTTATGTAATGTTGCTTTCATGACATCATATCATTCGTTTTGCTAAATGAACCTAGAAATTTGTCCTTCCAGTTTCTATCTAATTGATTCATGGGAATAACCATATACTGATTAATCTCTGCCATGGTTAATGCAGGGATGTGATTTTTTCACAAAAGATGGGATGCCCAAAACACCCTTTCCTAACGGCTGGAAAGGCGAAAATGGACTGTACACAGTTGGTTTCACAAGAAGAGGTCTCTTAGGAACAGCCTCTGATGCTGTGAAAATTGCACAGGACATTGGTGATCAATGGAAGACAATCAAGGGCAACGATAAATCTTGCAATTCCCATGTTATCATACTTGGAAAACCATGGTGAGGCAGATAAAGACGAGAAAGGGGAGAAAATTTGGGGTAGATTTTCTTAGGTTAAGTTTTTAGATGGGAGATCGATTAATTGTTCACTTGATGAGGACTAGTTTTCAAATTTTCCCTTTTCTTTCTTGTACATTCGCCAATTTTGTATGGGAGGTTCATCTCCACTTCTCTTGTATCTTTCTAAACTCTGTACAAAATAATTTCTAAGTAGAGTGTATCTTGAATTTCAAAAATATTGTGACATGGATCCTTCTTTCTTTGGTTAAATTTATTTAAAAATAAAAAAAGAATAGTTGCACGTGCATTTAGTCATTTACAGGTAGCTAGGTTTTTAAGAAAACTAAGGTCTGCAGCTACCTTCTTGCTCACAGTGCCAGCAGCTTTTCATAAAAGCAGAATCAATTGATGAGGTCCTCCAAAAGATATTTTCCATCTGCAGAAGTAAGAAAAATTTAGTAGAATGGAATAATCTACTTCTAAAATCTAGTGTTTTCACCCGTTATCCATTAATGTGTTGAATGCTTTCCTGTCCAAAAAAACATGCAGGGTAAAACTGATGATGTCTGAGCTTAGGGGTGTGATGTTCATCTAAGTTATTAAATCCCGCTGTGAGTCATGGTTCGACCGCATTATTTTATTTTAAATTTTTCTCAAATCAAATCAAATTTTAATCATATCAACAATCATGGGTTAACCCTTTAGGACATTTAGTTTTAACCGGATCAATTTTACCTAGTTTTTTTATACTTAACTCGGGTAAGATCTCAAGTCGATCCACAGTCCCGGGCTATGACTGTTAGACCAGGAGATTTATTTTTATAAAGAATTTTTGACGCCACTGAAATTGAACACAGTAACTTCGTTGAAGAGAGAGTGTTTTAGACCCAACTTGAAAAGGCAAAAAAACCTAATTCCTTTGTAATTCCACCAAACCCATGTGAGAAAGATCAAATGATGAAGAAAGGTACTGAAAATGTGAGGGAAATTGAACATTTATGTCCACTTTCATCATGAGTTTCTATATTAAGAACAATTACTGAAAAGCGTTACTGTAAGTTATAGGCTTCTTTTGGCTCATGGCAAGTTCTAACCGTAGTGTACTTTGGACGCTAAGTGTAAGAATTAAACTTTACATAACCCCCCTTCCTTTTGTCTTCTGCCTAAAACTAGGTTTGTTTCAGTACCAGATCTACGAACCTTTCCCTGTTGTTTTACCCAGACAAAGGTTGTCTGTCTTCCTCACTGTGCAAATGGCAAGTTGCATCTTTACTACAGGACACCTGTCATCGTGTGATTGGCTGATTCAAATCAGACGGTTGACTAATTCACCCCTTCTGGGAACTAGTTTGCTTTTCCCTTATTAATAATTTAGTTGTTTTCTTTTTATTTCTGTTAATGCCCCCGTTTTGTTTTTTAGAAAATTTGGTCTGCGGGAAGTGTTTTTCTAGAAATTATTTTTTAATTTTTTTAATGTTTATTTACTATTAAAAAAAATTTAGTCAATGAAAAATATTTTCATTTAAAAAAATTTTATTTTAGTTTTTAAAAAAATAGTTTTTATTTTTTATTTTTGGTGAGGTATACTTTTTAAAAGTGATAGAAACTTCAAAAATATCATGTTTTTGTTGATTATATTAAATCTAATGTTTAATCTTTTGATTGTTATTTTTTTATTTTGAATATAAACTTTACTATATTATATATTGGAGCTTAATTTGCTTTAGAGAAATAAACTCATAATAATATGGAGCTTTCCATATACATTAATAATTTCGTAGAACGTGCAAATTTTATGAAACAAAATGGCATTTTAAAAAAAAAATGATAGTAAATATACTAGTGGATATTGGATGTGGATAGGAGGATTCAATTGAGAAATAATGGAAAGATTAGGGACCGAATTGATAAAATATTTAATTTTAATTGTGACAAATTGAGAATTGAATTGATATGTATGCCTGTGTTTGTTTTTAGTTTTGTCTCATATCAGCCATTTCCAATTTGATTTTCTAATCCTTATCCTTTAATTTCTCATTAATAATATGCTTCTCTCTTATATTATAACAAGAAGGAAGGAAAATCTTTTCAATGGAACCTCATCTCAAATATCTAATTTAATATCTTGTCTTTTATATTACAAAATTTAATTTATCATGTGTTTTCAAAACTAAGAACAGTTTCAATTCGATTCATAGATTAAATATAATTTTGTACCTTTTATTTTAAAAGTATTTTTTTCTTGAATTTCTTTTTAGATTTTTATTATTTTAATATCAGTACAAAATCATTTGAAAATATTAAAAAATATTAATTTAATATTATTTCAAACTAAATATATTTTTAAAATGTACTAATTAAATTTAATTTTAAATACAAAAACAAACACCCCCGAATCATTTTCCATGAATCGATCACCAAACAGGCAAGCTTAATGCACTTCATCTTCTTGATAAAAAAACGAGTCCCGTCGGCTAGCTCAATGGAATTCATCTTCTTGGTGAAAAACCAGTTCTAAAGCATGGTAGAGCTTCTTTCCATTGTCTGCAAACGCGGTACATGCACGTGACTCTAAATATTTATGCTATGTTTGGGAAGGCGGCTGTGGCTGCGTTTCTAAAAAAATTAAATTTTTTTGCTAAAATTTAATATGATTTATATGTTTTGGATCGTTTTAATGTGCTGATATCAAAATGATTTTTAAAAAATAAAAAAACATCATTTACATGTATTTTGATAAGAAAAGTCATTTGAAAAGCACCCATAAGCACACTGTCAAACACGCTCTTAGATATATATAGAAATGGACTTGTGTCCTGCACATCGGACAACCTTACCTTTGCTAGCTCTAACCCCACTCAAGCAAGTAGTATGATCACACTCACACATTGTTTTTTTTATTATCATTAATTTAAGTGTTTAGATGACCTTACATGTAATTTTATTAATTTTACGAGTTTTAAAATTAATAATTATTTAAGTCTTTAATGACTCTAAAATTTATAAGACTCAAATTAATAATTTATAAAAAATAAATTCAAGACCCGAAAAATCAAATTACTCCTGCTAGCCATTGTTTTCTTCTAAATTATAACAGCACATGTAATGATAAATGTGTGTGTGTGTATTACATATTATGATACAAGGTGCGTAAAAGGGTCGCTATTATATACCGATCAGTAGTTAGTATATATAGTTATATACAATACTGGCCAGCTGGTATTATCTCTCTCTCTCTCTCGCTCTCTCTCTCTCTGGGGCTGATAATTGAGACAATGATGGGGCTCTGATCCTTTTTCATAGACTATTTGTACGAAGCTTGCAGAAACGGATTGACAGATCTCCTCTGTTACTCTCTATCAGAACCAAAGAAAAGAAAACCCTATTCTCTTGCTCTTGCTCTTGCTCTTGCTCTTTCTCTTTCTCTTTCTCTTTCTCTCTGTACTGCTGAATGCTGATGATGGTGATGATGCAAGCCTTGGCTTGGCCTCTACATCTCTTTCTCTATCTGCCGCCATAAGACGATGGAGAAAGGAATAGGATAGGAAGGAGGGGTTTCTGGCTTTCTGCATTGAATTCGAAATCCGCATCACACGCTTCCAAGCACGCCTTCTCACGAGTGATGAGAATCTTGCGTCACTTCTTTTGCTTCCTACTGACCAGTTCTGATCATCCACCCAAAATCTTGGCAGAGAAGAAAGGACTGCCTGAGAGAGACGGGCAGATTGCATGGTTTTATGATACACCTTCTCTCATCTCTTCTCTTCTTGTATTCATTTCATCCCCTTTTTGCAAGCACCTGATGTCACAGTACCATACTTCGCTATTAAATATCTCTCCCTTCACCCTTCACTCTTCCGTTCCATATGCCTTTCCCGAGCTTCTGAAATTAATTAGACCTCAAATCGGAAATACACAAAAAAAAGATATACAAGAATAGGATAGAGCAAGACAAGATTGTCCATGGCAAAAATTTATTTTCAAATTCCGACGTAAACAAGGACCTGTTTTTTTCCCTTCAATTACAAGTAGGATAGTTGTCGGGCCGCACTTTGAGTTGGAACCGGTTTAAGGTTAGGGCATGGGTCATTGAATCATAGAGTCAATTTATGAGTAATTGAGTCAACCTTAACAATATTATTTCATTTTAAAAAATTAAAAATATTTTATTTTTAATCAAAAATACATTAAAAAAAACACTTTATTAGAATTGACATGAATAAACCTCATTTGAGCGTAGCTAAATCAATAATGTAGTGGATCAACTTGATAAGTAAATATTTAAAATAACTTGAAATAAACCCCAACTTACATGAGTTTTCAGGTCAAAAAGTCTAACTTATGAGTCATTGAGTCAATCTGAAATTAATTTTAAAACATATTTTTTTATTTTAAAAAATTGAAAAAATCTCATTTTGAACAAAAATATGTAAAGAAAACACTTTCTTATAATTAACCCAGATGAAACCTCATTTGAGTGTGACTAAAACAGTAGTGTGGTGCAATAACTAGCTAAGTAAATATTTAAAATGATTTGAAATAAACTTGATTTATATCAAGTTCCAGATTGATTGCTCTAATTTATGAATTACTAAGTTAACCCGAAATTAATTTTAAAACATTTTAAAATACGTAAAAAATTGAAATAAAATTTAGGATTTCAGGTCGACAAGTTCCTTAATAACTATGACCGAGTTAACCTCTGCAGCCCATCTCATCCTCGCTAGCTTGATTCTAGTAAAAAATTCAAAATTTAATTAATGGAATGTCAAATCGTAACAATACACGTGGACTTCTACAGGGTGTTTTTTCCTTCTTATTTTATATATAAAACAAAAATATATGAGTTTGGTTTATATGCAATTCAAGAGATGGTCTACAGAATAGATTTGTCTCCTTCCAAAGCAGGAGTAACACCGCTTATCTTTATCTTGTTATTAATAAATTGAAATATGAAAAAATATTTTTATTGATAATTTTTTAAGGTATTTTACTAACAGAAATATTCCCTCGATATATACTGAGGGAATTACAGTGGGAAAAAAATTAAAAGAAAGCAAAACAAATGGTGACGTTTCATTTTTTACCAACGGAATTACCGATGGAATAAATTCGTTGGTAAACTGTGAACATTGTTCATCATGTCAATTACAAAGAGAATCACCGACGGAATTTTCCATCGGTATTTTCCAGAGAACTCCAGAACTGTTCACTTTCCAATTGCACTGTTAATTGTTGTTCTTTACGGACAAAATCACCGACGGATTGAAAAGCCGTCGGTGTTATTTGACGGTTTTCTGAAAAAATTCAATTAATTTAAAATTTTTATTTAAACATTACACACGGAATCACCGACGGATTGAAAAATCATCGGTGATTGTTGGCGGTTTCTGAAAATTTTTTATGAAATTAAAAATTTGAATTAAATATTACAGGCGGAATTACCGACTGAATAATTAAAAAATATTGATATTTAATTATCCATCGGTAAAACCGTCACTAATGCTCCCCAATAGAAAGTCTGAATCCCTTTATTTCACAAGAGACATACTCATTTATTATTATTCTTCTTCTTCACTATATGTAAAAAACATCATTATCTATTTCTTTCTCTTCTCTTCTCTCCTCATCTCCTTCTCTTCTCCTCCATGCTCGGGTATGTCCTCATCTTTTTTTATCCTCTTAGTTTTTTTTAATTAATATGCTTTACGAAAAAAATTTCTCTTCTTAGCTTAACTTGCAACTACATCAAGGTGAGATTTTTTTTTCTTCTTTTTTCATGATTTTTTCACTATATTTATTTTTTATTTTATTTTTAATTGTTTTTATTATTAATAATTGTATAAATATTGTTGTGAGATTTTTTTTCATATGAAATCATTTTTTAGTTGATTTGTTTATAGGATTTTTAAATTTTTAGCAATTGCAACTTCATTTTTTTATATGAATTTTTTTAGTTGAATTTATTTTTTCATTTTATTCATTTGTTGCAAATTTATTTGAGTTGATTTTCTTACTTTTCTTAAGCATTTTGAGTATATATTATAGAATGTTGATTTATGTTAATTTAAATAATTACCGATAGTCTTTTTCAAGGGATATACCGACAGAATCAAGCGTGTAATTTTTTTTTACGCGTCTGTTCTGTTAGTAAACCCGTTGGTAATAATATTTTTTTATTATCAACGGATTTACCGACGGACTAAAAATTACCGATAAAAGATTCACCGACGGGGTATTTTCATCGATGATTTCGTTTGTAAATTAATTACCGACAGAATATATATCTTACACCGACGAAAAAATTATGTCGGTAAAATTGTTAAATATTGTAGTGGTTATTGAAAAACTAGATTATCAATTTCAAAACTAATAGTTTGGTTTTTTTTTTACAGAAAAAAGATAACCATCCATTAAAAAAAAAATCCAACGCACCACCCACCAGTTAATTAACCTATATAAATGAAATCTCCATCCTTATAAAAAAAAGCTTGGATTATTTCATCAACACGATGCATCATGGTACTGTTGATTTAGTTATAGCTCAATCCCTCACGCTGGTAGAATCCGCTGCCCTATCAATTCAAGATTTTTTATAGTAGCATGATTAATTTTTCCAAGATAAACATTGGGTAAAATTAACAGCATTAATTAATAGCCATGCAGTGGAGATTAAGCTAATTATGGGGCTTAATTAATTAATTGTATATTAACTACCTGGATGTTTAATATATGAAGGGAATTTAGAGGCATGGATGAGAGGTGCGTGCATGGGAAGATGGGATTAACCTAGGGGTGGATGCAGGCAGGAGGGCAGGGGGGCGTATCTATGCAAGTTTAGGCATGGCATGCACTTGTACTAATCAAAGAACTGATTGATGTGCATGCATGCCATATTGCTTCATGCAATATTACTCGTGAGAAATTGATTAACACTGCATTTGGCAGAGTACAAAACAAAACAAAACCCTTATTTTCTGTCGTCTACTGCTGATTTTGTTTTTACGTTTCAAATCTTTGGTAGTGATGAGATGATGATGATGATAGGAGAGAAAGGTCCCCAGAGAAAGAATTCATTCCCTTTCCTTCTAGTTTCTTCATTCAATTGGGTCCACTTGATCTCAGTGGTATGTTGCTTTAGTGGCAGCCCTTCTCAAGCTGACAAGCTAGCTAGCTAGCTAGCTAAGAGTGTAGAAATCTAAATAAAGAAGAGAGAGACCTCTCGATGCCCGCCTTCCGCGACTAGCTATGCATGTTTGCTTCAACATCGCTCCCTGCTGATCCATAACGTCCACTTCGATTTAACGGAGAAAAATGGCTTTCTCTGTCTAACATTCTTGCATTTTAGTTTTTGCCAAAACTCATGTGGGTGTAACGAGAAGGACGAAGACCTTACAGTGGCCGTCTTATTCTCTGTCTTCAACTTGGAATATTCAGGGATCTAGGCTAGTCGTGTATTGTATTGGGTGCGATATATATAGGCCACAGCTAGTCTAATCCATGAAACAACAGCATACAGGATAACCTTCTTCCAATGCAAATTGTCACCTTCTGATAACGATCAATTGTTGTGAGATGAGACTTCAGAGGAGTACTGGATTTCTTACATATTGGGATAGTGATAAAAATCACAATAATGTTGTTGAAAGGAGCATAATATTTTAATTTTCCCTAAATTAATCCTGGAGCATCTGAATTTAATGAGCGATGGAGGATGGACCATCTTTAATTATTGACCAGAGAATTGATTTTATTCGTTGGCTTTTCTTGGTAATTGTAATAGGGAATTTTCCCTCGAATCAAATCATGGTTAGCCAACAAAAATTGCTTTTAAATTTAATCGTTGTCTTTTCTAGACGGTAAACACTGGTCATGGCCTGTGAGCATGAGTTTGCTAGTGAGATAGGCCCACTGAGCCCAATTGCATTTAATCAGATGCATGCCTATAGGCTTAAAATCGTTGGTCGACAATCAGGCCTGTCTGATGACCCAATAACTTGAAGATGGTGTGATTTTCATTTGTGTAGTGTATTAATGGTGGTGGGATGTATTTTTTTCATTCCAAAGAAAAGGTTAAGACTTGAAATCTCTGATTAATAACGGGAGCCGCTAATATCAGTTGAACATAACAAAGTTTAATAACGCGGTAGTATGGTTAACTCGAGTTGATCAGATTAAAAAATTAAAAAATCAATTCGGGTTTCAATCAAGTTATGAATTGATTTAACAGATCACTTGGGTTTTATTAGGTTAACCTATACTTTGTTTTTTTAACTTAACTCCGGATATGATTCGAGTTGACTGAGTTCCGGTTCAATTCAATGGGCCAGGCCGACTTAATGACGCTGGAACGAGGAAGCTACTGAGAGCTCTATTTCAAATCATATGGGCTCGAAGTTTGCAGTTGATATTTACTACTTCCCAATCCAAAAGCACTTGAAGGCCCAACTGAAGCAAGATTAGACCTGGTTGATGGGCCGAAGCCCCTATAGGACATAGGCAAACTCCGTTCCTTTGCTAAAAGTATTTTTATTTTTATTTTTCTCTGTAAAGCTGCTAAAATCAACCAATTCCAAGATTTTAGTATTTTATATATATATATATATTGTTTCCTTTTTGTCTGCAGAGAAAGGAATGGAACAGCTTCAAGAATTGACTGAACTCTGAAGGGCCAGCTTGTGTGGTTTCGGTCAAAACTCAAAGAACAAAAACCACATCTAGCAATAAAGCAAACAATGAGTGAAATAAAATTTGATGGCTTGACTTGTCTGGCCATTTCCTTCGTTCCTTTTCATTTCTTTGCAATTTCATCATCTACTTTGTCTTATCAAGCTATTCAATCATTATTATATATAAAAGTGTTTTCATGTAGAGATAGTATAATCATACATCTTTTCAATTAACGGTGGAAAAATTACAAATTTTCAGTTTTTTATTATAATGGTACTGTAGCGTGGCAAAATTGTAATTTTTTCTCGAATGCATGTTTTTCTTATATTTTCTTTCTTTCTATACTTGATATTTTTAATTTTTTATCATCTTACACTGGACCTATTTATCGTTATTTTTCTTCTTATTGTTATTTTTTGTAATTTGTTTTTAGTTTTTCCTTTCTTTTTTGTTTACACACTTTTTTGAAAATAAATGTTATTTTCTGTTTTTTACACATTTAATATTTATCACCCTACACTTGCTCTATTTATATCATTCTTTTTGTTCTTATCTTTATTCTTTTGTAATTTGTTTTTTTAAATTATTTTCCTTTACACTTTTTTTAAAAAAACGCATTATACAAAGATTAAGAAAAAGGTATTTAACTGTAGCAATTGCAACATTGTTCCACTCTCCTGCTACGTTAAACATTAGCTTGAGATCTTACATATTTTTATTATATGTAAGCATTGACCTTTTGATTCACGGTTATATTTTTTACTCGATGTCAAAAAACATGTTAATAACACCTACACATTAATTCTTTTGCGTTAGAAAAAAAATTTCCGACTTGCAGCAAGGTGAGTTGAATAAAAGTGTTAACATTTTATTTTTTGTATTTATTGGTACAGATGATTCCCGATGTATTTACTTAAATGCATCTATAGACTTTTTGATTTATAATTAGAAATTTAAAAAATACATTTAAAAAGCTAGCATATTTTTTTGCCAAAAAAATTATCTAATTCGCAATGAAGCGCATGTCAAATAACTAGTTATATCCTAACAATACAAGAGTATAAAAAAATTAATTTTAAATAAAAACAATTCAAAAATTTTAGGAACGCGCGACCAGATTTGTTCCCAAACATGCTCTTATAAGATGTCACATTGACAAAATTCCACCAATGATTGCTTTTTTGTTATTTATTTTTTATTGGTGATTAAATATTTCGTTGTGATTTTGATATCGCGATGCACGAACTTGGAGCAATAAACTAAAATTTCCACATATTAATTTTTTTATATAATACATGCAAAGGCGCTTATTTTGTTAATAGTCTATTTTCAACTCTCATGGAAGCTAAAGATGCCGAAGATAATCCTTCCATCAAAGAAACATTGGAGTGAAATGATAAAATGTGCACTCATGTCAGTCACTTGAATATATATTATGTGAACCAAGTCACTCGCGCTCTGCACAATGCGAAAGTAATTATAATTCCCTTCGCACTGTTTTGCAAACTTTAGAAATGGATTAAGTGGGCAGGAGGAAAAAGGCTTACCTGGGCGAAGACAAAAACCAAGACGAGGGTAATGGTCTTACCGACCGGAGAATGTCCTTCTCTTCCCTCTCCTTTCAGTCTCTTCTCCCTCTGTCTCTTGTTTTTTTCTTTCCTTTGTATACTTTTTCTTTTCTTTTCTCTGTTCTGTCTTCTCTGTCCTTTTTTTTTGTATTCTGGATCCTCTTTGTTTTTGGATTTTTGGCTTTTTTTGCTTTTTCCCCTCCCTCATTTCCTTTGGAAAGCTCTGTATTTATAGGGAACATCCCTGGTTCTCCCTCCGCGCGCGGCTCTTTTCTTGATAAGCATGACTGGGAGGGAGGTGTTGGTTTTTTGCTGGGACTTGGATACCTAAGGTTCGATCCTTATATCCATGGGGTAGTAATCTTTATGAAGATAAGATTTGCAATTTGTGTTTTGGTTGAACTGGGATGCCGGCATTCCATAATTTTTTTCCCTTCTTTTCAGGCAGATTTGCAGCGCTAGAAAAAGAAGATGTAGAATAGTGCCTATTTGAAACGGCGCTGTTTTGGCCTAAGATGCCCTTTCTCAATTTGGTCCTTGAAGTTTCCAAATTTTACATTCAAGCTCTTGATCTTTTAATTTCAAATCTTACCCCCCTTAAAATTAGATTATAAAGCAAATAAGTCAAAATTGGGTTATAACAAAAATCTATTTTTCTTAGAAGGATTTTGATTAGAAGAATATAAGTTAATCCTTGATACATACTCCATATGGCAAAAACAAAAGAGCTGATATACCCTCACCTCCATCACTTTTTTGGACAATGGCCTTTACTTCTCTCCCTCATCTTAAGGTTAGAAGACATTGTTTAGGGTTGGATTCATAAAGACATGTTTAAAGCATTCCTTTTATATGTTTCATCTAACTACTCTATTTATTCTTGATAAATGAAAGAGAAAAGACCGCTTGTCTTTAAAAATAGACTTTTATTTTTGAGATTGAATAAATTAATTAAAGAAAAGTGAATGATTGGGTGATGGTATATTAGTAAATTGATTGAAAAAAGGTGAATGATTTCACACATTTTTCTCTCTTCCTATCGCACGTCCCCCGCGCGGCATCATTGGTGATTTTTGTTTGTTTACTGGTTTCTTGGAGTCGCCATCTAGTATTTGATTCAGGGTTACTAGGAAACCCGGATGTATTGGCCTTTGTCAGAGATTCAAGGGTAAGGGACTGGTTGTGGTTAGGGAAGGTATTAACACCTCTAGCGCACCCTACCTAAGGTAAGCTGCTTCATGATTTAATGTGATTTAAAAAGTTAAAATATTAGCCAAATTCTTAAGGCTTTAATAAACTATTATTAAATCCCAAAATATATGCAGAAACATGTTCTTGCATTTTCACGGGAAGTACAACATGATTTTATTCATCCTTAAGATACGTGACCATGTACAAATTAAAACATTAAATTGTTTTTTTTTTGTCTTTTTGATTTTATAATTCAATAACATACATAAAAAAAAGTACAAACACGCACACATCCCTTTTTATTATTTTTTTCTCATAAACCCACATTCACATGTTACAAATCACCAAAAAATCAAAATAAAACAAACAGTGCATTAAACAATTTGAAATTTACAAAATAAACCCCTAAAAAATTCAGAACAGTGCAGGGAAGAATTCTGGAATTGCAGAAACAGTGGCGGGGCATCTTCTCCACGCGTCACCACAAGCAACGCCCGGAAACAGGTAGATCTGGCCTGCTTTCCTCTTCTCTTCCCTTTCTCGTCGATGGTGCCCTGCAAAAACAACAAAAAACGCAACAAAGCAGTTGATTTTAATTTTTTTTTCCTTGTGCAGATCCGCAAGTCTGTTTTAGTTAGTTTTTAGATCTGTTTTCTTCTACTTTACCTTTCCAGATCTGCTTCTCTCTCTGCAGATCTTTTTTATTTCCCCTTCTTCTCTGTTCCAGGTGGCTGACGGTCTGTCCAGGGGACTGCTAGCAACTGAGTTTCGGTCGTGTCTATGATGCTGCTGGTGAGGAAGGAGACGCTGCTGCCCGGGGAGCGGGCCGTCGTTGCTAGAGGAAGAAAGAAGCATATCTAGATTTGGGGCCGAGAATGGAGTTGGGAGAAAATGAGGGGGAACGATGAAGAGGCTGGGAAGTGAGGTGTTATCTAGTTCATGAGGGAAAAAAACAATTGTGGCCGGCGTGTGAGTTTAATAGGGTTCTCTAGTTTTGAAAGGGAAGATGGAGATGGGGGACTAAAGGTCTGTGTTAATGGTTGGCTATAGGTAAGAGGAGAAGGGAATGACAGATCCATGGTCAACTAAGTGGAGAAGAAGAAGTAAAATAAATGGGAGCGGCCACCTCCTGGCAGATCTAGGGTCAACTAAGTGGAGAAGAAGAAGCAAAATAAATGGGAGCGGCCGCCTCCCTCTGGCTCTTGCTCTCTTTTTTTGGCAAAGGGAGGGGGGAGACGACCTCTTTTTGGCTCTCTGTTTTAGCCCCAAAAGAGGGGAGCGACCGATTGAAGAGAAAAGTTAGATGTCGGGGGGAGGGATGCTGATTGTTTGGGAGAGATGGGTTTTTGTTTTTTTTTTCAAAAGAAGGGGGGCAGCCGTTTTAGAGAGGGTGAGGTTTAAGGTTTTTTCTTTTGTTTCCCCCATTTTCTGCCCCACCTTTTTTCCCCAAAAATTTTCTCCCCTTGTATGACGTTGACATTTTCCACTGTATTTATAAATAAAATGTTTTTAGGTTTTCAAACTAGCCCCTCAACTTTAGGCAAAGTAGTTTGGTCCCCAAAACACATTGGTCTTTCAACTCTTTTTTTTTTGTATTTTGAATTTATTTTGAAAACAAACAATATCAACGTCGACTTAACAAGGAAAATCAGTGATTGTAAAATTAACGCGTTCAAAATACCTTTGAAAAATTAAATTCTTCTGAGATGACGTTGAAAATGCTAAAACAATGCAAATATATCAAAAATGCTTTTTGGGGGGGGTTTTCGTTGTTTTTTGCTATTTTTGGATTTTTTCTGAAAATTTATCAAAACATTAGGTAAAAAATTGTGTTGCAACACTCCCAACTCTATAATCTCAAGCTCTCACTCATCAAAAGGTCCATTTCAAAGCATGAGTTTTGGTTAAGAAGGTGATCAATCATAAATATGGTTAATCCCATGAATGCTGCTTACATAAATGTATATAATAGGTGAAATCCATGTAACCATAAATTTCAGGTTTTCCCTCATTCTATATAAGATGAAATTTATTTCATTAGAAATTCATAATCAAGAAGGAAAATAAAAAAAAAATTAATAACGTTGTTTATTTTTTTTTATTTTGCACAGGATCCCATACAATATAAATACATAAACAAAGAGACACAAAAGGGCCTACACACATAAAGATTAAGAGACACTCATGCAATAACCCTGGCCAACTAAAAACCTAGCAAAACTAAAGTGTAGAAAAAATAAAAAGAAGAAGGAAGAAAAATTTATTCAACCCTCTATTTCTTCTGCAGTTTGTCTAGGAAACCAAACTAAGTTCTTACTAAGATAAAAACACTGTCGCTTTTACCCAACCTCCATATAGCAATTAAGCACCATTCACGATAACAACCCCGGTCAGACCACCCATAACTGTAAATCATAACATAAACAACTTGAAAATTCAACAAAAAAACACCAACAAAAGGAGAAGAAAACAAACCAAAACTTTGTAGCCACTAATCTCCCATTATGAGCGCCAATGATATAAACTATTTGGGTAAGAAGCAGGAAGAAGGGGCAATTGACCCATTAGTTCACATGCTTTCCTAACCTACCAGTATATGCAAACAACATTCACAATCCAATATATCCTTTTACGCGTGTAGTCCACACGCCGATATTGCCTCTTTCCATTCTAGCCACTTTGGTTTAGTTCCAACCGACTCTCGCGACTCGTGAAAGGTCGATTCTGAACACCAATGTGTGGTATGTTTTTTTAAAACTATTTGTGACATGTGTTGAGTTTTGATTCGTGAAAGTTTATTTGATTATTGGTCTTTGTTTTTTTGTTTGGAGTGATTTGTGATGTGAATAATTATTTTTAGGTTAAATTATACTTGCTATGTTAATTTAGTTACATTAAATTATTTAAACGATATTTAATTGCATATGCGTGTGTGTGATTATATTGTGTTTTAATAGCAATTATATTGGTTTTTATAGATTTGGAGATGGTATGATCCTTTAAAGGGTTATATCCCCGCGATTTAAATTTTATCGTCTAAAAAGTGTGATTTGTTTTAAAAAAAACATGTAAATGAAATCTTGTTTTCATTAAGTAATCAACTTGTGGACATTATAATCTTAAAAGGATTTTGTCCTTGAGAAGATGAGTTTCATTATAAAAAATATAAAAATAGAATTATCTCATTTTCTTCAAGAAAAAAAGATGTGTAAATAAAAGTTTTATTTTTATTTGAATCAAATAATCAATTTGTGAGTGATATAATCCTTAAAAGGGCTATATTCCTAAGAACTTGAAACTTTGTGGTTTTCAAAATTAAAAATATATTAAATTTTATTTTTACCTAGGAATTGACCTAAGTATGGTAAAATTCTTAAAAAGGCTATATACTCGTGAAATTTAGACTTTACCATTTTTTCAAAATAAAAATACAAGTTGTCTAATGAAAAGAAACAACTCAAAACCCAATTTATCATTTTTTAGATCTTATACCCATATTCTAAATGTGAGGACTAGGCCTTGTTGTTAGGTTTAGATCCTAAATCACTATCTTAGACTTTATGAACATTTTACCATCAATAAGTAAACACATATTTATTAGCTTAAACAAATTCTTAGCATGTAAGCATAATATACATATATATCATTAAGAACAAACACGAAGCAACTTCCATTATATAACATGTTTTAAGATGATTTTCATCTTCTATTTAACATAATTAGCCCCTTACTTAAAAATCTATAAAAACCAGCTAGAGTTTCTAGTTACCATAAAACTAGGTGACAACTCTTTTTTTTTATTTTAACCCCTTTTACATAATCAATTGGTCAAGATGTCCCCCGCGATAACCTTGATCTATAAGATAGAGTATCACTACTAGTGACTTTGAAACCTCGTCTTCCTTTTCGATGTTTGATTTTGGGAATCTCGACTCGCCTTTAAATAGGCTTCAAGTTTAAAGGAGACTAACCAATTTACAAACAATAAGGCCAATGAAGATCAAATTATTAGGGGTTTTGAGTCATGTCTTTTCTAAAACCCTATGCTTCTCATGCTTTCTTCTCCTATATATGAGACTTATTAACACACTCATTATTACCTTTATTCTTGATAGTTCTAATTAATGTACCTAATAAAGATATTTGGGCTTTGGCCCAAATAATGCTGGTTAGTTGAGTCAAGCTCGAACGACCAGACATGATGGTTGCTTACCAACCCCGGGCCTGGTCGCCCAGGCTTCGCCAATAACTACTACAATTTTCTTTTTTCTCTCCATATATTTTTCTTCTCTCTCTGCCTTTTTTTCTCACATTTATTTTTATTGGTGCCCACAATTTAATTACACAACACATAATTTTTCTATCTCACGCACACAAACTTTTTGCAAGATATGCACCATTTGCTACATTCCTACTATGCTTATTAGCCTACATAAACACCGATAAAAATAAATAAACACCGTCAGAGAGATGTGGCATGCCAATTTCTTCTTAATCGTGTAGCAGACACAGAATTTATAGCACAACATTATACCAACCGATGAGCCACCTTGGTTGGCCAATGACATGATTCCCTCATCCATGAAGATATTATAAGTCTAGGTGTATAAATACATCAAGCTACCAGACCAAGACATGAAACTTTTTTTCTGGCATACTAAGTTTATAATCCTGCAACACTCATATATACTTCCCTGCACATTCAATATATTTTTCATGTCTATTATTTTCTCCACATATACAAGTACCAAGTTAAGTATCAAATGTGTCTTATATCCTAAAAGAGAACTTGTTTTTTAGGAACCACTCATCAGCCCGGTTCTCTAATTAAGAAATTTGATTTTTTTTTGAAGTTTTTTAAGGACTTCATCAGTGACGTTGTCTATAGGAATCAGAACAAAAAACTAGCTTATTTTCTTTCATTATTCATCAGAAACACTTTTCAAGGCTAATAAAACTCTAGAAAATGTATAAGAAAATCCAAATTCCAATTTCATAAAACATTATAATCATAACAAAGTAGTTAAGCTCATTAACAAAAACATTATTTACTTACATAATAATTTTAAAATAAAAATAAAAAATACATGAATCTAATAATTTTTCTAGGCCTACGCTACGCCGCTGGTCGGGCAAAAATTTTAATGTTCAAATGTTGCAACGTGTTTTCCAGTGGCAAAAACAATTCTCAACCATTAATGCAAAATCTAATGTGCATGTTTAATAAAATAGATTAAGGATTATATGCGTCTATAAATACTAAAAATATAATCCTAACAATAACTAAATATTACATCTGAAGTTAATAAATAATGTAAATAAAAATATTTGATCATGTGCTGTGGAAAACCCTTTAAATTTCTTAACTTCATTATATGATATTGCTATTTTTTATAAGAAGAGCAATAATTTAAATTTCATTGAAACAAAATAATTTGTAGAAAAAGTATTATTATTTTTTTATTATCTTTAATATTACAAAAATATTTTTTTCTATGTCATTAATTTAATAAAAAAAAGCATTAAGATGTCATACACATAAAACCAGGATGATTTAAATATAAGTATAAAAAAAACCTCTCTAACTAAAACCCATTTGTCATATCATCATGCTCTTTTTTTTCTTAAAAAAACATTTCACCAAAATATTTGTTTGAATCTATCATTTTAAAACAAATGAATAAAATAAAAAGGTTGATTATGATGGGTTATATATATAAAAAGGATAGTTCGAGAATGAATTAAAAATTAAATGGAATTTAATAAAATAATATCTGAAAAAATATTCTTAATTAATCTAAAAATTTAAAAGAAATTATATATAAGTTATTTAAATTTTAAGAAAGTAAATATTAATTGTTGGAAAATTAAAGTGAAAATTCAGGTGAAGTGTACAACTCTAGTGGCCCAGTGCGTCTTGACCTTTAAAAATAATCCAAACATGTTATTTGCCAAATTGTTTTCAAGAAAAAAGGAGAGTCGAGAAAAACCCAGTTTTTCTACCTAGTAAAGTGCACAACCTTAGCTTTCGCCCACCACAAAGGTGGCCAAACAACTGGGTTATGGAATTTTTTATCCAAAAACCTAGTTTTTAACATTTTCTCATGAAAAAACTCCTCTATAACCTCAAAAACCAATTTTTTAGCTAAAAAACCCAAAACTTGGTTAAAAAACATAAAATCAAACAAAAAAATCTCTCAATCATGATCACCTTTTTCAACGACGTGAAAGTCCAAAAACACCTTAATGACACTCTTCATATTGAGATAATACTTTAACACCAAACATGACCATTTTTTTGTATGAAATCGAAACAATCGACTTCTTTCTTTTTTATTCGTTGTTTTTTAGCAACTCTCTCTCTCATTTCCTAGAGTCGGAGATTAAAATATAAATAAAATAAAGTTGTATACTAAATTATATAATTTTCAAACTAAAAGTATAGAAAAAAAGAAGAAATTAAACAAAATCTTAAAGTAAAAGGTACTTACACCAATTTTTTTTTAAAAGGCTACTATTTTACCAAGCTTTTAATTATTGTCCTATCTATTTTAACTTTATTTTAAACATCAAAACTCAATTATTTTATGTAGAACTGAGAAACAATCTAATATTGAGATTTTTTTATACTGAGATAACCCGAAAAAAGTAATACAAAATAAATTATCAAGTCAAATCACCAATCAACGCAATATTAAAAGATAAAATTGAAAAAAAATAGACAGTCCGAGTAAAAAATAAGGAACAAAAAGAAAAACTTTTGGTTTTAAATAAAGGGCTGCGATTTAACCTTACTTTCAATACTAATTCTCTCATTTTAAATTTTATGCAAACAATTAAATTGATTTTTTTTTGTTAATCAAGATCCTCTTAATGCAATAACTTTTTGGAGGACTGCAAAAACCTAAAACAAAGCAAACATTGAACAAATTATCAAGCCCAATAATAAATCAAAGCAATGTGGAGAAATAAAATTGTAAAATTGTTCAATAACCAAAGCAAAAAAAATAAAATATTAAAGAACAAAAAATAAGAAAACATCACTAAAATCCATAATATTTTCACTCAAACGCTGTAGTAAAACACTAAGGCTTGTTTATTTTTTAAAAATTTTAATTCTGCATAAATGTTTTGAATAATTCATCCTAATGTTATGGAAAGAAAAATTCACACGAGTAGAAAATCTTTAAAATTTCACAATTGAAGCCAAGACTAGTGATTGAAGATGAGTGCTCCTTGCTCAACATTGTTGTAAAACTTGGATTGACTCAGCGAGTCAACCGAAAATTCAAAGTTTGAAACAGTTCAAGTTGATGAAAAAAAAATCTAAATGACTCGGTAAAAAATTCAAGTCGAATCACTAACTTGGTTGACCAAGTTTGATCCAATAAAAAAAAGACACATAACCCAATGATTTTTTTTGAGTTATTTATTATCACATGACATTGTTTAGAATCTTAAATCTAAAATCAATCTAGATTAACATGAATTAAATCTTTTAATTTATGACTTGAGCTTATTCTTTAATAACTATTTTGCTAAATATACATGAAGATATACATGAAGTCAGCCTGAAATTTTGGGTAACATACGAAAATTACCAAGTTATCTGGCTAGTTCATAAAAGGAAGAAAACCTGAGTGCCTACATAGAAAAGTGTAACAATTATCTAACACAATCAATTTACACAAAACTCCTCCATTGCCTTGACAAACACACGCACAATGATGCTCTAAAATTACCAGAAACTTTACTAACGTGCAAGGTTATTTCAGCCATTCAACCCTAAAGTTGTCCAGAAACTTGTGGTTCAGACAAAATTAGACAAGGTCCTAAGGGTTTATTAGTAAATTGAGCCAACCAAAGCCCTTATGTATCTGCAACAGCAACTCGCAATCCACCAAAAGCTACAGAGATAATTTTTTTATTCTCAACAAAATATAGTAATTTTCTTTTTCGGGTTTTCAGGTATCGCGATATTTAATTTTCCTTTGATTTCCCATAAATATTTTTTTTAAATTTTTTTTAGTTTGGTTTTATTCAATTAATTTTAAAAAACTTTTTTTTTTAATTTTCTTTCTAAATTTAGAGGTTCTATTTCTCTTGCACTGATAGATTCTTCATTGCTCTTTTTTATCACTAAAAAAGTAAAAAAAGTTTGGAACTTTATCGCTCCTGTTTTTTTTTTTTTGGGTTCTATTAGTGATTTGATTTTATATATTGAAGGCGAAGTGTTTTTTGTACTAATAAATTTATTGTTTTTATTTTCTGGGTTGCTATTTTTAGAGGCAAAGAGAGCTAAAGCAGTGTGTAAGTAAAACAATCGTTTAAGGTTCAAAAACATGTCTCAAACCAACTGGGAAGCTGATAAAATGTAAGTTCATTTTCTCTATTTATTGTTGGAAGTTCACATTTTTCTGTTCTAATGCTCTTTTCTTTCATGTTTCTGTTTCTTGATTGGTGTTTCTGGCATGTGGGTTCTTCTGGGTTTTGTTTCTTATGTTTGTTTTTGGACTAAAGTTTTGTTCTTTGAAGCTCTTTTATGTTGTTACTTGTACATAACTAGAATTTTAGGGTTTGTGTTTCCCTTACTGTTGGTTGGTTGTTGATGTTTTTTATTTTAGAATTTGAATTTCTGCTATATTTAGGGTGTAAATACCTTTTGCGTTTAACTATATTCTTCTTTTTGTGTGGATAAGCTAAGATTCTGTATAGTTTTGAGGTTTAATCACTGGGGTTGCGGGTTTATTTCCTTTTTTGGTTACTAAATTTGGGAATCTTGTATCTGTGGTCTGGATTCTGTCCTTGTTTTATACTTTTCTCCACACGATTCACTATGATGTCTGCTTTGGGTGAATAGTTTGTACTTATTACTCCGTTCGCAGCTATTAGGTTGGTGAAGCCTTTTTCTTCTTCTTTTTTTCTCGATATAAATGAAATCGAGTAATTTTTGGGATAAATAACAGGTTGGATGTGTATATCCATGATTATTTGGTAAAAAGGGACTTGAAGGCTTCTGCTCAGGCTTTTCAAGCTGAAGGAAAAGTGTCATCTGACCCTGTAGGTAAGTGTTTTTGGATTTATGATAAGGGCAAGAGAAAGCCTTTATGTTGGCTTCGGTTGTTTATTATTTATTTATTTTTAATTTCTTGCATGGTTTTGACTTTTTACCGTGGTTTTCCAGCTATCGATGCACCTGGAGGCTTTCTCTTTGAATGGTGGTCAGTGTTCTGGGATATATTCATTGCGAGGACCAATGAGAAGCACTCAGAGGTTGCTGCGTCTTACATTGAGGTTGGTTTTCAGGACTTTCTGCTGTATCTCATTCTTTACTTAAGGTTTATTTGTGTCAATGAGTGCTACAGAGAAAAGGAAAGTTGTGATTGTACAAGAGGCATTGAAGTGGCAAATCAATGACTTCCTTCTTTTGAATATCTTATTGTCGCCTGCAAAACTATTATCACAGTATCTGAGTCAAGGGTGAGGCTTCTCCTCTGCATGCAGTGAAGCATTGTTCTTGAAAATAATGTTAGACTCCTCTCCTAGATGGTATGATAAATTGTGGTGGCATCCAAATCTTCTGTGATGCCAAAAAGCCTGAATCTTAACTAGTTGTTGATTCTGTAGTTGGATGAACAACTCATTGCAAGCGTGGTGGCGTAACTTCAGCCAACTGCTGGTCCAGGGGTTGCTCTTTGGGATTTTGTAAAATATTTTTAGATATGTATGCTCATTTAAATCCTCAACTGAATCAGCCATTTGGTGCTCTTGTAACATGGGTGCTGGACTTTAAAATATTTCTTGCAAATTTCATAGAAGTTATAACTTTTGGTACTCATCGAAAAGTTTTGATATATTGAAACTTCAGACTCAGTTGATTAAAGCACGGGAACAACAGCAGCAAGGTCAACAACCACAGCAGCAACAGCAGCAGCAACAGCAGCAGCAGCAGCAGCAGCAGCAGCAGCA
>Ga0325411_1001225_pt1 | contig 28402 bp, 17 predicted proteins | sample PopdelMetagenome_13_FD_206181 | JGI IMG/M metagenome (GOLD analysis project Ga0325411, IMG submission 206181) | Populus deltoides microbial communities from Bellville, Georgia, United States - Xylem-PdIQD-R4 | ecosystem: Host-associated > Plants > Phyllosphere > Stem > Wood/Secondary xylem...
TGTGATATAAACCATGTTTCTATGAATTTTGATTTTTGTTTATTTAAAATATTTTTTTATGTTTTCTTATCATTTTAATATATTAATATAAAAAATAATTTAAAAAAATTAGTTTTTAATTGGTTACGGCTGATGAAGCAATATAGATAGAGAATACAAATGCTTACGGCATTGAATTTGAGGAATTGCGGCATAGCATTAAAGGAACAGTTGAGGTACTTGTAATGGAAGATATTTGGATTGAAATCATGAGTTTCCGTAGATTGAAACTGATGGCAAGATATTTTAAGATATTTGTCTGAGACCACATTATCTGATAATCATCCTACTAGAGCAAACAAAAACCCTCATTATCTTATTACAGGCATAGTTCCAAACATAAAAAATCACATGTTCATCAAAGCACAGCTTTAAATCCATACATGGATCAATGAAATTTATTATTGTTCAGCAGAAATCCTTTCAAGACTCAAAACATCTCCAATTGACGACTTTACATCCTGAAAGCCCTTTGCTTTAAGTTCCCTCCAGCAAATCTGTGACGATAGGTAAAGAAAAGGGTAAGCTATCACAGCTTAGCAAGTATAAACTCACACACTCAACTGGACCACGTAGAAAATTTCATGTGTTCATGATAATTACCAATTAGCTCAATAATCGGAAAACACTTAACCAGAGAAGAGTAAGGAAACTTCCTTAAGCCATAAAGTGAAACATTGGCACTCTTACTTCTAATAACTGCTACGGGCACATCGAACCAACAGTTTGTGCCTAAGACCAACTATTATGCCCAGTGGCCCTTCTCACAAAAAGTACTTCAAGTACTTACCCAGAGGTTACTGACATCCATTCCCAGCCATCTGAGAAATTGAAAACTCATCTTTGAAACATTAGTCTTTTTCCATATAACATTGGCGACTCTTTCCCTCATAATCTCTTATTTTGAGTAGACAGCAACACATTTTCATTTCATAAAATACAATCATTTGCTTTATATTCATAAAAACATTCCATGTATTGCAAATCATGACCTTCATGAAATGTTTCATATAAGCAAAACTTTATTCAATCACCATAACATGTGCTTGACCATATTTAACAGGAAAATATTATCATGCTGTTACATCAAAGTGTCAAGTATAAAAAGGTATTTCTGAAACAACAGCATGCCACATTCAACTAACTGCCTTCCTTCTACATATCCCATGTTGTCAAATTCCAAAGCTTGGAAACTTAACCATAATCATATAGTATTCTTAGACACCTCAAATTAACTTTTTGTGCATTAGTTGATTAATGAATCATAACAATTCTTTATAATCTCAGATAGATGTAACCATCTTTCTATCCATACATGGCTCAACCTGTGTGATTAACTCCATGTAAATCATTAGAACTCCAAAACTGATCCTGTACAATGCTGCCTGGCAGCACATGCACTTTTCAGAATTTCATTTGTATCTTATTATAAAGAAATCCAATTTAGTGTATCACTTGTGGCATCAACAACTAAACTTAATAATCTTTCCAGTAGCATAAAAGTTGTACTTTTTTGGATACACAAACCAATACAGTTTTAAGTTTGAAATCAGACCAATAATCAGATCCTTAAACTCAGAAACGTTCTGGCTACTGCATATTTTGATTTTATACCCTATAGCCTCCCATCACTCACTAATCCAAAAACATACTTGATAAGAAAGACATAAAATACCTTTCCAATGCTACAAAAAATTACTCTAGAATCACTTTTGATCCAAAACAGTCCAACCTTGAATGTGATGGGATAGTGGGATTGGAAATCTTCCCAATCTACAAGATATTACAACTTAACTATCCTCTCACACAATTCTCCAAAATTACGAGTCTCGCTTCCTCTCATACAATGTCTCTACACGCATCACCTAATGAAACAAACCACCTCTTATACTACTTTGTTAGGTAGGAAAGTTGAGTGTGTAAATACCTAGTTCTTGTACAAAATTCAGCTATCATAATATAAATGCACTATCATGTAGATGTAGAAACAGATTATTCTGATACTACGAAGCAGGATGCGCTATCTGATTTAATTCCAGAATTTCCTCAACTTGTAGCTTGAAAGGAGATTGCGAATGTTAGTAAAACCCATCGTCATGTCATCAACCTCCAATATCCACATCCAACCAAAATCCACAAATCCCATCCCTGATCAAATAGAACCAAAAACACCACCATTCATTCATTGTCTAAAATCTACAATATACCCATCACTTCCAAAATCACTACCAAACAACTACAATCAGCAAAAAAACACAACTTACAAATGAACACCCTAAACCCACCATTCAAATCCTCAAAACACACAAAACCCACATCCCAATTCTTGTCAAAACTAACAAACAAACACATCCAAAAAAATGATCTAAGTTTCCTTAAAAAAAAACTCACCAACCATATTACTTGAATCCTGTTTCATAGCCTCCACCATACGCATTATCATCCTCTTCAACTTTAGCAGTCAAGTAAGGGATAGGAAATTCAGTGACATCAAAGCTCTGTTTCTCCTTCATCAAGTTGACCACATCAGATTTCTTCAAGACGGTGCGTTGAATGGGAGGCCTGTCGCGGCGCTGATCACGGACAAAGTACTTGATGTCGTAGACAGTTTCTGGGTTTGAAGTGGGCACCACAGGCTTGAGTTTAGTGGTGGCAGGACATTCGGGACGGTACTCAGTGGCCATGGGTAAAGCGGATTTGTATTCCGGGCTGGCACATGGCCCGGTTATTTCCCATGGCTTTTTGAGGTATCGTTTCAGGGTCTGGAAGAGTGATGTGGTAGCGCTAGAGATTGGTTTCGCCATTTGAGACCAAACTATAGGAGATTGCTAGCTACTGCCTTGTTGTTGTTGGAGAAGGGAAGGAGGAGACCTGATGGAGATAGAGGAGTATGAAACGACGTATCGTCTTGAAAATGGTTGCCAGCCCGGTTATAAACCAAATATACTTCCATATTTCTTTTTATTTATTTATTTATTTCATCTTTTCATTTTAGTTACATGTTTCTTTTTCTTTTTTTTTCATTTTGTAAAAAAAATTTTAATTATATTAATTTAATTCTTTCTTCTTAATTTTCTTATGAAACTATGTTAAGATTTAGATTCATTAACCTGAAAATAAATAAATAGAAAACAAAGAATATGTTTATTCATTCGAAAATAAAAAGGATTATTTAATAAAAATAAATTTAAAACCAAATTAAAGCAATCTTTATAACTATTTAAGTTTTTTTTTTCTATTCATGATCCAAATTTAATAAGTTCAAAAAACCATCTAAATACCAGATTTAAAAACTTTCGTCAGGTAAAACAGATCCAAAATATTGTCTAAATTAATTAGGTTCATATACTATGCTCGGATCTAATTAATTAGGGGTATTGGGCGTGCCAACATTTAATTTTTTAGGGGTGTCGAGCGTAAGTCCAACACTTATTGGTACATAATTTCCATAACATGTATTTATTTTTTTTTTTTCAATTTATACATTATTGTTGGCTTAGACCTACAATAATTTATTTTATAATTTTAATTGATATTATATTTTTTTCTCCAAAAATAAATTAATCTTCAAAAATCTATATACAATCTCAAGATACCTTAAATGAATAGAAAAACACTTGTAGAACATGTAGGAATAAAAATAAGATTCTCAATGTATAAATATTCTTTTTAATTGACCACTTATCAATTCTAGAAATAATATAATAAAAATATTCTTTTATCAAATTTCATATTGATCCCATGATTTCCATTACAATCATTATTTATATTTTAGTTCGACCACTTCCATGATATTATTACCAATACTTTTAGTTCATAGTCCAAAATAATTTAGAATTTCATCTCCCGTGATCATATTTTGATTTCAACATTAACCTCACCAAACCATTATAACACCTTTAATATTTGGGGTCATAATCTCAATTCATACTTGGTTTCAATTATTTCAATGTATATAAATCATTTACATTCATTTAATTACACAGTGTTGTTTTCAACCCATTTACTTTTATTTGATTATTTTGACATCTCTTATCTTTTCAATCTCCACATATAATATCTTAACCAAACTTCACTCATATTATTCTTCATTATCCATTATTACTCATACTCATTCATAGCACATTTGTCATGCTTATTCATGGCTCATTCGTATAATTTTCATCCTCAATTACTCATTATGCCATCTTATGATTCATCTATATATTTTTATATTTAATATTTATTTTTCTCGTTTATGGCACATTTATATATTCTTTATACACCATATTCATTTGGTCTATTTGTGGTCCATTTATAGTTTATTCACAATTATTCCATTAGCCTATTTATCAAATATTCTTTTTCATTTTAGATATTTCTTCTGTCTAAGGCTATCATTGTGACCGAATGAATTTTACATACTAAACTCTATCATTATGGTCAATTTAATCAAACTCTCTTTGCTGGGCTTTATTTCTATTTCATGTATTAAATTCCACCATTGTAGTAAATTCTCCTTTTTTATATACACTATACATCATTGTTGTGGTCCATTTACTTGCATAAGATTACATTCCTCTCATGAAATAAAATTTCTGTTCAAATCATTCTTCCTTGCCCCATAGGTGTATTTCTCACTTAACATTTATTTTAACAATAGCCCTTATCCACCTAGTTGACTTATCTATGTATTTGTATCATATTCATAATCTTAGTCACCATCCACATGGTCGACTAAGTATTCAACTTCATAACCTTTGTTTCGTTACATGGCTAATTAAGTAATCAACACCATAACCTTAGTCCCGTTACATGATCGACTAAGTAATCGATACCATAATTTTATCCCTGATTGACATCCGACTAAGTATCTTCACCATAACTTTATTCCTGTTACATAGCCGACTAAGTAATCAATACTACCTTAGTCCCATTATATGGCTGACTAAGTATTTTTATCATAACCTTAGTCCCGTTACACAGCTGACTAAAGTATCTTTATCATAACCTTAGTCCCGTTACATGACCGACTATGTATCTTTACCATAATCTTAGTCCCGTTTCAAGACTGACTAAGTAACCAATACCATAACTTTAATCCTGTTACACGACCGACTAAGTATCTTTAACATTTTCACTATTTTGATCTATTTAAGATTCATACAATTCTTTATAATGTTATAATCATTTATAATTTATAGGTGAATATCCACCGTTGTGGTTGTTTGTAATTATATATAAACACCCCACTGTTGTGGATGTACATAATCAAATACTAGTTTCCACCGTTGCAGTTGATTACAATATATACATAGATTATTTTCGTTGCGGTTGTGTTCAATAAATTAATGCCCAATATTTATGTTATCAAATTAAATCCCCACTCAAGAATTCAACACCATCAAACTTTATAAATTAATGTCCAATAAATCATAAACCAATAATTAATATTTAATATACAATTTTCCACTTTTACATATCCAATTCAAATTTCAAACATGCACACTTCCTTATATTTTCCATATTCTCAATCTATCCAATTATGCTCAAACACATTAAATTTATATTTTCTTCACATTAATACATATCAATGAAATTCAATTCCCAACTTAACCTAACAAAATCAATTTAATTGAACATGTAAATTTTCAAGACTTGTATACTTAAACTTTTTCTAAGACAACCCATAAACTCTGTCAGCATACAGGTTTTGTGAAGAAATAAATTCAACTTACTTTCCAAGCATCTAAACTGACATGACAATTATTTCTTCGTATGGAAAGGGTCTTTATTTGGGCAATTTAAGTTCTCTAAGTCCAAAATCAAAGGTTAAAGATTTTATACAAGATAATTTTTTTTTAGGAAAGTACTTATTATACTACTTAAATCTAGATTGTCTACTTTAAAAATGGACTATTATTATTTTAGAGGATACAAATGGATTGAAGGGGTGTAGGGATTAGGTTTTTCTATCAAATAAAAAGAAAGAAAGAAAGAAAAAGGGTACGACCAAAAAGAGAAAGAAACTCTCACCTTTTTCTCTTATACCTGAAATTATATTTTCATCTTTTCTCTTTCATTAGTTTTTTGATAGACATATAAGACTAAGTTATTTTTCTTAATTGAAAGGATACAAAAACTTTCAGATTTAAAAAACAGTGAGATCTATTCTATCTTTTCTTTTCAATTTATATGATGAGTATGAATGTTTTCCGATGCTTATTTCTTATTATTGTTTAGTTTGATTGTTAGAGCGAACTCTAAGTTATTATTTTAAACCAATCTACTGCTAAGTTTGCTATTAAAACCGGGGTTGTGATATTTAAACTTGTGAAGTGACTAAGTTTAATAATTATGGCGGATTTATGTTATTAATTTTAGGGAAAACATTCAATTAAATCAAACATAGACTGCAAATAGTTATGTTGTCTAGATTTATCAACCTATCTAGTTCTTATGGTTGCCATTAAATTAAATTACTATTGTGGACATTATGGTTGTTTAATTGTTAGGATTAGTTACACTGCAGATCGGTTAACTGACTAATATTAAAGAAAGATAAATATTGAGAATATAAATTGATGTATCATTTCAATGATCAGTTTTGATTTTCATAGGTGGATGTTTACTTGATACCAAGGTTTTTCTCTTAATAAGTTTCAGTGTATTTAATTTAGTTTGATTACTTTATTTTGTTTACCATAGTATAGCCTAGATAAACTCAAAACCCCTAATTTTGAAGCATTTAGCAAAAAGACCTGAACTAGATCTTCCTCATGGGATCGACCCTTTAATTGTTCTATACTATCTTATTTGTTTAAGCTAGGGTAATTAATTTGTGTGACTGCGACATCACAACAACAAAGAACCTCAATTTATGGTATTGTTACACCATTGCCCACTCTTTTTATTTTGATAGAGAAATAATGCTCTATTATTTTTACTTATCTAAAGAAGTTTATCAAATTATTTATTGTCGATGATTGTTGTAAATTGCCCATAACTGATGCATTCATGTGATAAAAGTTTTCATGTATCATAATCATCCTTCAAAAGGGTAAATCAGATTTTTGGCCATCAAGATGCCCCTCAAGTGTAGCGTTACTCTCAACTACTGCTGGAGTTCACCAAGTGGTCTATTGTCTTTGAGCAAAGTTTACATCATCCTGATCTAGTTGTGCTAATTCTTCCAATTATCATTAAGAAGCACTTTTTATTGTCAGATGTCATTCATAACTTTAATGGATTTTGCTGAATCATCATTTGATTATTGTTATCACAATGGCTTCTTTTCCCCTCAGTTGATTTGGATATCATCAGTTATCCCTCTTAGGATCCACTGTGTTTCCCTTCAATTGCTCAAGTTTTCAAGGACAACTCATAAGAAGTGTCAATGACTTCTTTTGTTTGAAAATTGCTTTTTTTTTTCAATCAACTTATAAATTTCAAAGATATAAATCCATTCAAGTCTAATTAGTATAAAGAAATTATGAGATGTAAATTTAAAAATTTTTCTTTGATTGTAACCCTAAAACATGTCATTCAACATTAAGGTGCATCTTTTGTGCGTTTTTTGGTTGAGAATTGTCAGGGTAAAGTTTGAGAGAAAGTGTTAGCTCAAAATTGGGTTATCCATGGCTCAAATGATTTTTTGCATTTTTGAAGATAGAAATTTATTCGATATAAGCTTAGAAAAAATGTTTTGAATTTCTTACAATTCCTAAGGGATTTAATCTTTAGGAAAAAAAAAAGAATTTGATCCTTTATTTAGGTAAGATTGAAATTGGTGAAGGTACATGATGAGGTGACCTTCTATTTTTTTAGGTTTTAAAGCAAGAGACTCGAGTAAAATCTTGAGGTTTTGTTTGAAAAAAAATATACATTTCTTTTCACTTATTTTATAAGCATAAATAATAACGAGTAACTTTGTTTGCAATGTCATGATTCTTGTGAAAAAAGTTTTTTGCATTTTGAGAACTTTTATTGGTCTAAGTTGCTTGCATGCTTGATTAGAAAGAGTTTTTAAAAGGCACATAATGCAAGTTAGAGCTTTTTGTAAAGAAAGAAAGGGATTTTTAGGCTCAAAGAGTATTTCAAAATTATAAAGACTTAGGATCACTACCATAATGTCTTTCTTTTATTTTATCATGTTTCTTTAATTTACCTTTTTTGTTTCTTTTAGCGGGGCATCCTTATTTTGTTTTGACCTTGACTTGATCATTTTTTGTTTCTTCCATTTGGGTATGCCCCAACATTCTAATTTCTTGGGCTCTTTGGCTTTTTCACAACCTCTCTTTAGCTTTTGATCTTTAATTTTTTGATTGCCCTTTAGTATGGGGGTATAATCTTAATTAAGATCAATATTTGACTTTTGGAATTTTCATTTGTCCTTCAGTGTGGGGTGTGATCCTAGTTAGTATCAATTCTTGATCATTGAAATTTTCATTTCCCCTTAGTATTGGGTGTGATCATATTCAGGGTTTTTACAAAGAAAAACTTATTCAAGCTCAAATAAGGACCACAAGGGATATATTTTTAAAACGTAAAGTGATAACAAATATGATCTTTCATCATTTCAAGAACAAGTAATTAGAATCGATAAATTTTATCCTTGTCTGGTATAATGATTTTGGAACTTTTTCATAAAGACTTTGAGTTTTTATGACTTAATGACTAGCAAACAAATTACATGTGATTATACATACAACTAAAAATATAGCCCAAAAGACATGGGACATGAGTTTTTCATTTTTCATGTCTTGGTTTAAAATTCTTTGTTCACCTCAAAATAGAAATTGCTTGAATAATTTGTTTGCCACTTTAAAAAAGGGTGTCTAAAAAATTTTTTAAGCAAACATCAAATTATTTTTTTAATTCAAAAGGAAAATTTATTTTTTCAGGATTATTTCGGCAAAGAGGATTTTTACAAACTAATATGGTTAAAATATTTTAAATAAAGCTATGGGATCAGTCATACAGGTCAATTTTATGAGTTTCTGTAAACTTGTTAGAAAAATTAAGTTAAATTGAGTTATAGTAGTACATATAGTTATTAAAAAAACAAAATTGACCTGATACCCACTCGGAAAAAACATGAGGAAACTAACCAATGTACAACTTAAAAAAAACACTAGGATAAAAAATACAACACCTAAAAATGGCCTATCCTCATTTAAGAGGGGTTATAAATACATTGGGAGAGAGAAAAAGGTGACTTTACTTCTCTCCCATGGCTGACTGAAACAGCCATAGCAACCCCTTCTCTTACAAGTTCCACTAAAAAAATTCCTTGCATGTCACCCATACAAGATACTTAAGTGAAAGAAGAATAGAGGTGAGGTGAAACACCAAAAACATTGAAGTGGTAAGAGAGAGAAAAGGCCAGTAGGAATAGTAGTGAAGGAGGAAGGAAAAACCAAAAAGAAGAATAAGAAAATCACCAAAATACTCCCTCAAATTCTGTTTAATTTCATGTGGTAAGGATAACTTTTAATCTTGCATTTTTTTGTTTTGAATTTATTAGAATGATATTAGAGGAAAACCCCAAATGAGGTAACCTAAGGTTCTTATACCTCATGATTGTGAAAGACCAAATGAAGAGATTAGAAAATTGAGATAAGAAGAGGACATTTTTAGATTCTATAACAAAAGAAATTGAAATATGTTAAAGACAAAACCCTAACTAAGGTCGGCCTATTGAAGAAGTGAAGAGAGAATATAATTGAAGGATACAATTTATCAATTAGTGACCTTGATAAGTATTTTAAATGAAGTACCTAGGTTGAAACAAAATATTTAAAAGTGTTAATATTCTTGTTTTATATCATGAATTGTAAAACTTATTTAATTATAAGCTTATAGTATTGATATATGATTATTTCATATTAACATACACATATTTGGAATGAAAGTGATGATTTACATAAATGAAAGAATGGAGACAATATATTAAGCCAAGAGAAAAAAATGGAAGAAAACATCCTTGTATGATGAACATCTTTAGATAAACAAAAAAGATAGTGCAAATTGAGTTTATACATAATGTGAGGATAGTTATTAGTTTGTGTTTAATGATTTGAATTAGAAATGATTGTGAATGATGGAATGAACACTTGGAAATAATGGCATATGTTTCGGCCACCATGAAGATTTAGGAAAGAAAATCCTTGAAATGTAAATACTTGAATTAATTGAATACTACTTAGCAATATTGTGATAAATTAAATGAAATTATAGAATAAACATGATCCTTAAAAATGTCTAGCAAAATTACATAAATTGAAATACATAGAACACATTATGTCATGTTATAATATATGAGAATTTGATGATATTATATTGAAAAACACAAAAGTATGCTTAGTAGAGAAAGAACATAGGTTTCAGCCATCTTGGAAGAAAATAGAAAAGAAGGGTCTTCATGAATATAATGATAATTAATGGATCCTCCTTAACAATATTTGACGATTGGGTGAAATTGTAATAAATTAGAGATATTAAATGTTAATTTTACTTCATATTCACTTGAAAATGAATTGTGATGTGGTCAATGTCCATAAAATAGGTTATTGGATTTTAAGCATGAACTTGGGAAAAGAAATACCTTAATAATTTAGTTCTCATTGATGATTTTCAGTGTCGTAATGACTTAGTTTTCGTTGATGATTTTTAGTGTCATAATAACTCAATTTTCATTGATGACTTTCAATGTCATAATGACTCAATTTTTATTGATGATTTCTAATGTCATAATAACTCAGTTTTCATTAATGATTTTTAGTGTCGTAATGACTTAGTTTCTTTTGCTAATTTTCAATGTTGTAATGACTCAGTTTCCATTGAGTATTTTCAGTGTTGTAATGACTTAGTTTTGGTTGGTGATTTTCAATATAGTTGGAACGAATGTTTTATTATAACATTGTTACCATGCAAAGATATGAATAATACACACACATATATATATATTTACATGTGTGCGAGTGTATGCATATGTGTGTGTGTGTGTGTGTGTGAAAATAATCTTTGATGATGTTTAGAGATAATATATTAATTAATAGCCTTTTTATGGATCAAGATGTACAAAAAGAATCAGATCTTCAACCGAGCAAGGACACACTACGAGAGGAGCAGGTAGGTGATTTTCACCTTCATCTAATTTTGTTAAATTCATAAGGTGCATTTTTAATAATGTATTATTGTCTAAATTATTTTATTTGATTAACCATGAGTAATAAAGAATATAAAGATTAACTTCGTCTAAGGATATTCGTAATTGAGATATCTAGGAATAAATAATGAAATGACCTTGGTTAATGGTATTCATGTAAGGACAACCAAGAATGAATGATGAAATTAACTTTGGCTAATGGTATCCATATTGGATAGCTGAGAACAAATTATAAGATTAACTTTGGTTAATGGAATCCATATTGAATAGCCGGGAACAAATGGTAAGATTAGCTTTGGGTAATGGTACCAATGTTGGATAGCCAGGAAAAAAAATGATAAGATTAGCTTTGGCTGATGGTATCCATATTGAATAGATAGAACAAATGATGAGATTAGCTTTGGTTAATGGTGTTCATGTTATGACAACCGAAAGTAAATACTTAGAATAGCCTCAGTCGATGATATTTATCGATATAATGAAAGGACAATTATAACATATTATTATTGACTAGAAATCATGCGAAATTGTATTAATTGATTATGGTCAAAGATGAACCATCTTCATAATGAAAGATTCTCCATATGTTAATTGCTAAATCATAATATATAAAATTGGTTGATTGTTGGACAAAGACTGAAATAAAGTGACGAGAATTATTATTAAATGAAGATATGAATTAATGTATTTAAAATAGACTTGGTAGAAAATGATTAATGTGAATTTACTTTGTTAAATATTAATCTTTATCGTGATTGTATGCTTTATTACTCCTTTGTACCATAATTAATGTTTATACACTCACATCAAGTTAATTGTAACAGGACCATCTCATGACCATGGCGTCTAGCAATATAATAGTATACACCTTGTAAAAAAATCATGTAATAATCTAAGTGGTAGTAAGAATAAACAATTTATATTTTGTAAAATTTTATGATGTAGATGTCTGAATTTATGATATGTAAATTATGGTGTTTTTGTAAACTTCATATCATGAACATAATAAATATGTATCTTTTCTTTTTATGGTACTATCACATATATATATATATATGTGTGTGTGTGTGTGTGTGTGTGTGTGTGTGTGTGTGTGGGGGCGCGCGCGCGCGCTTTAAAATGTTGGGTTATTGAAATGATAGATGATATCATGCAATGCACAATTCTAAAAAGTTAAAAATAGAATTCAAGAATTGTTTATGTTAGACCTTATATAAAGGACTATAATATTTTTTTTAAAAAAAATTACCCTCATTTCTATCAATTACAAATGAATAATATGTTGAAAATATTTGTAATTTTGTAGGTTATTATAATTTCAAAGGGGTTGCCTCTTAGTGTTTTGTATAACACGTCTTGGAATTCAATTATTTCTGCCATTATATTTATTCAAAATGTCAAGTAATTACTTTCATAAAAAAAACGTCTTTTGATTTCAAAATAACAAAAAGATGGAAAAGACATATTTCACTAAAAAGATGAGAAGCAATCTAAAATAAAAATGCAGAATAACAAAGTTTCATAACAAAATAATTGACAATGCAAAACCTTTCTTAGATCAACTTCCCGTTAATATATATGTCTCATCAATAACCAATCACTTGTTATGCTGAAGATGATTCGGTGATAATGTGATTTATGACCTTATTTTTTACAAACTTAACTTGTCCTTTTCTCATCAGCTTACCAACTTGATATTTTAAGATTATTGTGATTTTTAATTGAGTGGCTTTAGACAAAGGTGAAGATGTTTGATGTAATTGGTTTGTAGCAAATCACAGTGAATTTTAAGGTAAGACAACATAAATCTTTGAAGAACTCAAGACGTTAAAAGCAATAATTTACAAACTTTGATTAACCAAATAAATATAAGAAATAATCTTTTGATGAAGGTGTGAAAAAAGACAAAGAGACATATTTATTGTGAGCTTCTTTACATCGCTTCCATGTATGGGGCTTCCTTTCAGAGTGAATAATTTGTCTTATCAGATCAATTAACTGAGCCATCTTATTTCTCAGGAAGTTATCTTACTTTTGTCCAAGTTGAACTCTCGTATTTGCTTCTTGTAGATCTTGGTAAGGGTTGATATTTAAGGGTGATGTTATATTTTTTCTGCAAATGAAAGACATATAATGTTTGCAAAGCTAATAAATAGGATATGCATGTGAGAAAAAAGTTGAATTGAATACGAGTTCGCTTTTTAAGGAGTGACAATGGTTGTTACCTGGTGTTTTATTACACTGACGAGAAAATTCATATTTGTCTTAATAAATTTGCAATAATATAAACTCTTGTAAAATCTATGTGAAAACTATTTCCTACCAAAATGATTATTCAGTTTCTTTTCTAATCATTCTCTTAATTACATTATCATTTCAATAACATCTCTTAATATTTTATATCATTTTTTTTTGTTATTATTTATTTATTTTTATTAAATTATCAAATTAATCAAGGTTTAATTCAACTTTAAAGCCTTTTTTACTTCTTTAAAAGCATTACTGTCATCTAAATATTTTTTTATAAATTAAAAAAGTTTAATTTAGCTCGTGGTATGACGGGGAACACCAATCTAGTAAAATCCTAAACTTAGTAGCAACTGTTAAGCCAAAAAAAAAAAAGAAGAAGAAGTTAATTATACTTTATTCCTCAATGATTTAGTAACCCTATAGTTTGGCAAATAATAACTCGATTCTTCAGCCTTTCAAAAACTAATAAGAAATTAATGACATTTCTTCAATCACTACCGGGTTCCTGCAATAAACTTCCTTCCTAGGTCATTTCTTCAATCACTACCGGGTTCCTGCAATAAACTTCCTTCCTAGCCCCTCATCATTTCTCTTTCTCTTCATAAATCCACCACCCAGAAGTGGATATAAATAAATATTAATATTAATGGATTAATTTACAGTTTATTAACTATAGGGACTAAATTACTAATCTCTTTAAATAAAATAATTAATTATAACTTATCACAACCAAAATCTCACTCTATTAAAGAAAAAAAACAAGTCATTGGTGCTTCATTTATGGAGGGGTATCTTAGTATTTGTAGTTTATAGAGATTAATTAATTAGTTTCTGTAAATGATTATCACTAATGGTTATTAGAGAGAATACACAATGTTTGTTTTAGTGGTTTAATTGTGATATAAAAAAATATTTTTTAATTTTGATATATTTTAAAGTAAAAAATATTTTGAAATGTAATTGTTATTATATACTCTTAGTATTATGTAGCTTTTGCGGTTAAGATTGTTTTAAAAATAAATTTAAAGAAAACACTTTTAATTGCAGTTTTAAAAAAATAGATTTAAAAAATATATATTTAATTAAAATTAAATAAAAAACATGTGATAATAATTATTTATTTTAGCTTTTTTGATGAGTTTTTGCACACAAAACTCAACTTCCACCTCTAAAAAAATGGCTCCCCATGTAAACGGATTAAAAATCTAAGAATTAAACATATAACTTCTCAAACAATGAGGATTAATTTATTAGTTATGTTAAACTAAAGGGATTGAGTTCCTATTTCCTCTATTTGTTGCCTGGAAATTGGAAAATGCCGAGGTTACTGTTATGACCACTCCTTTCCTCTCTCTTGCCCAAGCTGCCTTGCTTGCTGTTTCAAACTGCCCAAGCTGCCCTATGTTGAACACTTTCCCTCTTTCTCAAGCGCGTCTGTCTGTCTGACTCTCTCTCAAAACTCCTTTTGACTAAACTTCACAACTGGGCATCACTGATTTCCTCTCATAATCACTTATTTTTCTATTTTTGATGGTTTTGATGATTTAAAGTTTGTATCTTTGAAATGGGTTTTCTCTGTTATGATTAATTTGACAACTTTTGATTGAGTGTTTATATTTATGAAGATGAAGATGGGTTTGAGTCCAGATTCAGTAAAGGTAAAGAATTTTAAGGAGAAATCAAAGAGCAAGAAAAATAAGAAAAATCAAGGAAATGAAAAGGACGAGGAGGATATTGGATGTTGGTTTAAATTCAGGTCGACGGGAAGCTGCATGCCTTCAAGATCAAAAGTTGATAGCTCTTTAAGTGGCATCTCAACTCACTATGGTAGACATCTCTCTGTTGTTTGTTTTTTTCCTGTAATGTTTTGATCAACTGATATTTTATGCAGAACTATATGTCTATAGGCTTGTGTGGATATTGCTTTCGATAGTTTTTTTCTTAATTTTTTTAATGTTATGTTGATTTGGTTCAAGGCAAATTAAGAAAAAGCGAGTTAAAAGTGTTCCCGAATTTTTATCCTTTTAGTTGGTACCGTTAATTAAAGGGCGTGTTCAAATTGATGGACCCTTTTTGAAGATTGTCATCTCATGATGATTTTGGTGTGGCATGTTGTTCCTTGATTAACAGGTCTATCGTGATCAGTTACTATATTATCCATGCATCGAATAACATGACTGCAACTAGTTCTTCAATGAACTAGATTAAAATTCAGAAATTTGTCACCTTTCAAATTAGTTCTTTTGAGAACGTTGTTAATAAGTTGTTATGTATAAATATTAAGAGACAAATATACTTCTGGATTTGAATAATAGCAAGTAATTGCCCATTACTTTGATTTTCAGTGCCAAGTAAATCTAAAAACGAGAAGAACAAAGACCAACCTATTGTTCCAGCTATGTCTTCTACTACCACGACTAGCAATGCAGAGAGTGCATCCTCACTTCCAACATTCAGTGAGGAATTGAAGCTTGCTTCTCAGCTCCGAAAATTTACATTTAATGACCTTAAATTAGCAACTAGGAACTTTAGGCCTGAGAGTCTTCTTGGGGAGGGTGGGTTTGGGTGTGTCTTCAAAGGTTGGATTGAGGAGAATGGAACTGCTCCTGTGAAACCTGGCACTGGGCTTACCGTTGCAGTCAAAACCCTCAACCATGATGGACTTCAGGGTCATAAAGAGTGGCTTGTATGATCTCTCTCTGTTTGTCACTTCTATCTTGGTCTTTCAAATGCTAGATGATTTTTGTTCTTGGAAAAATAAAAGATGATTCTCTTACTTTATATTATTAGTCATGTTTTTTCACAATATTTCAGGCTGAAGTTAGTTTTCTTGGGAACCTTCTGCATAAAAACTTGGTGAAATTGGTTGGTTACTGCATTGAAGATGATCAAAGGTTGCTGGTGTATGAGTTCATGCCTAGAGGAAGTTTGGAGAATCACCTCTTCAGAAGTATGTAACTGCAAAGCTGTAGGCTAGAATTTTCCTAATATATCCCAGATGTAATTGCTTATCAAATTTTTTTTCTTTGTGCCAAAATTAGTGTATGTTACCATGATTTTCTATGCACATAAAACCAATACCTTTCTTATGTTGATACACCTAATGTTTCAAACATAATACATTCATGATATGCTTATTTTACCACAGAAAAGAGAAGATCTCCGATGCACATAAATTAGCTTATACAATTGAAGTCTTTTAGAAAGTGTCAAGGTTCTTGCTATGTACGTGATGTGCTTTTCCAACACTTATTCCATAAGTCTTAGAGCCTTCAAATTTTATTGACACAATGTTGTAGAACTTTGGAGATTAGCATCCTTTAGATGTGCATCAGTCCACTTGACAGTAAATAACTATTAGGCCATCACTTGCACTGAGATTAGCATCTTTTAGATGTGCATCAGTCCCACTTGAAGGTAAATAACTATTAGGCCATCACTTGCACTGGTATCTGTATAATAATTTCCCAGTTTAGTGGTTTTTTTCTTGGCCAAATGAACAATAGGTCCAACTGTCTGAAGCAGTGTCTATGGCTCTGCCTAAGAACCAACATCACTGTAATATTGTTTATTGCATTCTAGTCAGGTAGATAGATGTTGCGTTTGGTAAAAGTTGATTTAAGTTTAGGAATTAGTATTGACTTTACGTAGTCTTGAATTGTAGGAGTCTGCCATTGGGCGTACTTCATTTCTGTGAAACTTATCAGCTAGTGGCAACATATTCCTCACAAAACCTATAAACCTCCTCTAGATGGAGCGCATCACTACCACTTTGGAAGAAGGATCTATTAATGTATCATGTAGAAATAGGTTTCAGAAGATTTTGAATGTTCAAGGGATTTATATAGTGGCTTCATTGGTTTTTTCCATTTATTAACATGGTTTGTAACCTTTTTTTTTTCAATAAGTAAAAGGTAACCAGGAATTATTGCTCATCTATGATCTAACCACTTCGAAAGTCTGCCTGTTAAAAACCTACTTCAGATGTTATCTTTCTTTCAGCAAATGATTTTAGAGCTCCCTACATCTACACATATTCTCCTTTCTCTTATGCTCTTCTTGCTTAAGATATTCATCAGCAATTGATATTTAATGTTCTCTGGTAACAACCATGTTCTGTGCAGAAGGGTCCTTGCCCCTCCCTTGGTCTATCAGGATGAAAATTGCTCTTGGTGCTGCACAAGGTCTTGCTTTCCTTCACGAGGAGGCTGACAGACCAGTAATATATCGTGATTTTAAAACATCTAATATATTATTAGATGCGGTATGTGGCTTAACATGTGCATCTATTGGAAAATTACTTCACTAATCATTTCCTCTTTCCAGTCCCTTTCTGATTCTGATACAAGACATTACTATTTTAGGACTACAACGCCAAACTTTCTGATTTTGGACTTGCAAAGGATGCTCCTGATGGAGGTAAAACTCATGTATCAACCAGAGTTATGGGAACTTATGGCTATGCTGCCCCAGAATATGTGATGACTGGTGAGTGGCTCTATTTCTTTTTCCTTGCTATGTGTTTATGTATAGATGTATGCATGCCTTTGAATGAATAATTGTAGGCTAAATAGTAAAATACCCCCTGAGCTAAAAATTCCCTGATTTTCCATACTAAACAATATGATTTTTGAATGTAGCCCTTATGTTGGGGTTTTGTTGGGACATTGACAAAAAGGAAAAAAAAAAAAAAAAAACCTCCCTATTCCTCTCTTTTTATCAGCAATAATGATAATTAGGGACTTCTTTTTCAGCATCTGGCAATTGGAATCAAAGATGACCTTATATAATGGCTTCATTCTATTGATATAATTATCACAACACCACCACACATCATAATATGAGTGAAAGGAAGAACATGTTCCAGTGTATGATGCAAGTGGGTTTGAAGAGGCCACAAATCCTATATCACTGAGAGAGGCTGGGGGGGTTGTCTTTCTGTAGAAGAGAACTCCCTCCAATGTCATTGACTCTAGAGAGTGAGTGTCGTGGTCCTCACTATGTCTGTTACCACTCAATCTTGTTAGTCTGATAATTAGGGAATTCTTTTTCAGCTTCTGGCAATTGGAATCAAAGATGACCTTATATAATGGCTTCATTCTATTGCTATAATTATCACAACACCACATTGTAATATATGAGTGAAAGGAAGAACATGTTCCAATGTATGATTTAAACAGCCATCTTCTGGCCTTTAGTCATATGGACTCAAGCTTGTCGAGAAAGGTAGAATGTGAGATGGAATTTGGATTAAGTTTCCAATTGAGTTCGAACTCCTGTGTTTCTGTATCTCTTGAAATTATAAGATTAGACACCCTGGTATCAAATTATAAGATTAGATACTCCGTATTTCTAGAATCAATCATACAAAATCTGCATAATGGACGCTATCACTGAACTAATTTTCATAACTGGCAACTTGCTGTCTTTTACTGGAGTCTTGCTTGTTGATCAGTACGTATCCTTGCCTGTTGTGTTTATTTAACTCTTAGGTCTTCCACATTGGTTTAGGACATTTGACATCAAAGAGTGATGTCTACAGCTTTGGAGTAGTTTTACTTGAAATGCTCACTGGCCGAAGATCCATGGACAAAAACCGACCAAATGGGGAGCACAACCTCGTGGAATGGGCAAGGCCACATTTTGGGGACAAGAGAAGGTTCTACCGCTTATTAGACCCCCGTCTTGAAGGCCATTTCTCAATCAAAGGAGCTCAGAAAGGCATTCAGTTGGCTGCCCAGTGTCTAAGCCGTGATCCCAAAGCCAGACCCCAGATGAGTGAAGTTGTTGAAGCACTAAAGCCTTTACCAAACTTAAAGGATATGGCTAGCTCTTCGTATTACTTTCAAAGTATGCAAGCAGATCGTAACAAGTCAAACATGAATGCTAAAAATGGCACTAGAACACAGGCTGGATTTGTAACAAGGAATGGACAGCCATTGAGGAGCTTAAGTGATGTGCGTGCTTCTCCATATAACCAGCCTCAGCAGTCACCAAAACCTAAAGGGAAAAGTTCATAGCACTACACTATAATTGCATTTATATTGTATCTGGTTTCAGCTTTTTGGCAGTAGCTTCAGCAGTTTGAAATAGCACCGAGGGTTGTTCCATCATTTGTCGGAGCAGCCAGGGGTGGTCTTTAGTTCTTCATCCACCATGTTCTATCAGTAAATTGATGGAACGAGCCTCCTGCATTGTGTGGTTGGTAAGCATCGAATCTGGGGAGGTTCATTCTGCTTTACTCCATGTTTCTTACCTCTCAAATGCGTCGACTCTTAAGAAGTCATATATTGGAGACTGGAAAGATATTGAAGTCAAGTTGAGATGTCGATGGAGGTGAGGAGTATGAAGAGATTTTAGTAAGCTTGATTGTACATTGATGAGAAGGGAAGTGAGGCAAATTTATGTAGCTATTTAATTCTGACTCATCATTTAATGATATATATATATATATATATATATATATATATATATATATATATATATATATATAGGATGCTGTACTCTCTACCCATCTTTAATTGCTTCTCTTTTCACAGATAGGTTTCTTTATCACAGTTGATGGAAAATTGAAATTCAAGTGGATCTTGAAGAGGGAAACACAAGGTAAATATAATGTAAAGATAAATATATAAAAGGTCTCGTTAGGTTTCACTTTGAAGTAAGAAGCAAATCACCTGCTTTATGGGCAAGATTATTAATATTTGAGCATGTTTCTTGGTCTCTGCTGAGTGCTGACAAAATGGAAATATTTTAAATGCGTTCAATGTTTTTCAAAAAAAAAATAAAAAATCACTTTGGTGATCGTTGTTTGGCTCTTTGGATGATGAGTTGAAGGTGGGGATAAGCTATTGGATGTTTGGCTCCAAGGAGGAGGATATTGTGAAACCAGTTGCTTGATGGATTTGTCTTGCAAGTGCAAGAAAAGGTATAAGATGGCCATGAGCCATGAAAGGGAGCATCACAATTTCTTCATTGGATTTAGTGGTCGTTTGTTATTGTAGCTGCCAGTGAACCCAGCCATAGTTTCTCTTGTTTGGTTAAGCAAACGCCACAGTTTTTCTTGTTTGGTAGGACCCACTATTTATTAAGGTTGTGTCGTAGGTTTATCAAAAGCTGTTTTTTTGCTGCTTCTTGCCTGCGGAGAAATCACTTAACATTGTAGTTATGCTTCACTGTTTACGTGAACAGTAAAGCATGCCTCAACTGAACAATAAAGTATGGATTCATTGTTCACGTGTTGGCCGGACTGAATCTGGTTGAAAGCTAAAAATATATTGAATTGGATCCGATCTAGTAAAATAAAATAAAATAAAATAAAATTATTTTTAATTGTGTTTTTTTAAAAAAACTAGTGTTAAACATTATTCAATGACACTACATAAATTAGACGGAGATCGCTTAATGATGTAGCATTTGCAAAATTTGATTGCAATTCCAATTTTATTCTTGATGATATTTTAACTGTTGTTGTTGTGCTCTTAAGAAACCATGATAAATATAGTTCTTGTTGGATAGATTTCGTACGTGATGAAATTGCACATAGTTTAATGGAACAATAAAAAATATTTAATATCAATATTATTTATTTCATGATTTAATAAGAGTAGTTAAATTTATAATATTTAAATTAAAAACTATCAATATTAATATATATATATATATATATATATATATTTTTAATTATTTTATAACTTTAATTTGAAAAGCATTCTTTTAATCAAACATATTAAATTACTTTTTGTTTAACTTTAGTTTTAACTAAATATATATTTTTTTAAATTAATTTTAATTAAAAATATATTTTATAAAATAATATTTTTTAAACTATAATCACTACCGCAGGAGTAACAATGACACTAATAGACTCCAGTAATTATTTTGTTGAAGTTTGTGCTCCAACTGAATACGGCTCGAACTTTTGGTTCAATTGTGAGGGGAGAAGAATGCTGGCCTCCAGATAACAGGCTTTTGAAGGGAATGAACTTATTATTAATTAAGACAATCCGATCAAATGCTTAGGTCATGAAATCGCACGATTTTTTTTCTTTTTTCTTTCAAGTAAAAATAGAGAATATATATATATATATATAAGAAATCAATTCATTGTCAATTCATTGGCACGATTTTTTTTCTTTTTTCTTTCAAGTAAAAATAGAGAATATATATATATATATATATATATATATATATATATATGACACAATTATTGAATTTATCACTCCAAAAGGCAACCCACCCCAACTGATTACAAAAGTTTGAAGATAGAATTCTTTTTTCCAAAAAGATAAAATTCACATTTAAAAACTTCTCAATCGATATCTTGTTTAGCGTTAAGTTTAAAATTAAATTATATAAAAATTATTCTGAGAGGATACAAGTTATCTAAAATTAACTTGAACAATTATAAAAAAAAAGGATAATGATAAAATTAAAAAAAAATTAAGAAAAAAATAAAATAAAAAAGAGGTTAAATTAAAAATAAAAATAAAAAGAAGCTTCATTGTTTATATAAATAGTAAAATTCCATAATATTTTTCGCATCTTTTACTTGTATTAGATAATATTTAAAAAGCAATTTTCTCCTAAAAACATATCAAATTAATACTCAAAACATCATATCCAACTTTTTTTAAGTATATTTTTTTAGAGCAGTTAAAAGCAATACTGAAAATTAAATTCATAGAAGACAACTACTGTATTTAAAAAATATATATATAAAACTAAAGTGAAGAGAGTTAAGATTTTAAGATAGAAAACTTAATAAATTATTAAAGTTTTTTAATAAGGATAACTTAAGAAAACTAGGGGTAATTACGCTAAAAAGTCAATAATAAATAAAAAAAAAGTAAACAATAGATCAATTGTAGACATTAAAAATACATCATTGTCCAATTTTACCTGCAACTTTTTTTAATTGACAATTGTAACCACTTTATGTCATCATTAATGAATACTTAAGATGGAATGTAATAAATTAGTATAGTAGTCATTTTATATCTTTTTTTATATATATACAAATATAAAAAAGGATGAATTTTAATTTTTTAATCTTACAATTTTAAAGATAAATATGTTGTGTCATTTGAAATTTTTAATTTAAATGATGTATATTGTATAATTTGAATTTTTTAATTGAAATAGATTATCAAATTATAAATAATTTTATTCAATCAACTTTCAAGAGTTTAGTACTTTAAATAATTTATGTTAGTTTGGGTAACCTGAAATGAAATATTGCTAAGTAATTGAAACTTTATGAAAGGCATTGATACAATTGAAATTCCAAAAGTAGAAAATAGATTTACTCAAAACTAAACTCATGAGAGTTAATTGAAATTAACTCTCTTGTGAGGTGGGGTGCCTTGCTCCATAGATTTTTTTTTTTAATTTCAATTATTTTTTTAATTGCAATTTCATCCTTTTAAATTATATGATCATAATATTATAGGATGATATGTTTTTTTATTTCTATTTTCTCATCCAAAGTATTTAGGGATTTTTTTTTTGTTATGACTTAAATATCAATTTTACAAAATAAAAATTAGTAGTTAAAAATAGAAATTAAAAGAAAAAAAACCAAAATCTATCAAAAAAGACCTCAGTTTGATAATTGTGTAGAAATTTCATTTTAATCCCTATACTTTTTAGTTATCCTTTTTTTGGTCCCTAGAATTTTAGCATTTCACATTTCAATCTAAAATCTTAATTTTTTTTAACATTTCAGTCCTTGAAAGCTCAGAGAAGAATGAGAAGTTGTTGGTTCTTGACAATACGACTACCAAAAATGATGGTCATAGTGTCAATGAATTGAAATTTTTTAGAAAGTTTGATGGAGATGATTTTTCTCTCTCACAATGTTAGAAAAAGTAGATCAGAGTCTTTAAATTTTTTTTGATTATTTTTTTATTTTTTAGAGATATTAAAGGTTGTTTTGTGGTTGCAAATGAGGTTTTAAAAGCTTATATGATGTTTTTTTGAAAGTCATTTCAGGTGTAAACTCGTTGAAAAATAGTTTTTTGCTGTCCAAAAACTCGGATCTTGATTTTCAAGTCACTAGAGATAATAAAACTATGTTGTAGATTGTTGCACCTGACATCACAGCCACCACATCCTCTTTCCTATAGATGGCGAAAGAGCTTTTTGTATAGGGGGGAGATCTTATGTTAAAAGTGAGTTCTCACATAATATTATGCTCATTAAGAATAAAGTGTAACAACCCGAACTTTTAAATGTAATTTTCATCTTTCTAATTGTTAGATACGTGAAAAATAGAGAATTTTCTTTTATACACAACATCATAACAATAGTCTTATACTCGCCATTCATCAAATTCATCAATAAATGCGATGCTACATGATTATACATGCGAAATAATAAGGTTACAACACTTCCTTGAATTACATACATATAAATTTATTTATCAAAATTTTAACAGACATGATAAGGATCTACCCAATGTGTAAGGATAAATATCACAACAACACTTTCTGTAATGAGATTGAGATCTTCAAGGGAAAGTAATTGTATTACATGTAAAATCATGAAAATTAGAAGGAAAAAAAACATTTGTACCATCATGGTTACTATTATTTACCAAACCATATGAGCAAGCACAATATCTTTAACACATTTATAAACACATTAATTTTATGTCAACTTTTTGATTTAATACATTCTCTTCAACAATTGACAAACTCTCATTTTCTTTGTTATACTCATTGAATAATCATCATCATACATACAATAACTCCTTGATAAAAAGATCTAGTTCTTCACCCATCCCATAACATTCATCACTTATGTTTTGAATTATTGAATTTATGGTAACGTCACAATCATCTTTATTTGTGTTCTACTTTAACCACATTTATAAAATCATCATAAGTACTCTTTGTTCGTAGTCTAAACCAATTTAGGGTTCATTACCCCTTACCATACCCATTGATCATACTTTAGTTTAATTATAGATTCATCAATATCAATTTTTAATCTTAATATCTATTATACCAATTATGACTCATCCATATATTTCTCAATCTCAATATATTTCACACCTATTTATGGCTCATCCATATATTTTTCATTTACAAAATGCTTTATGCCTATTTATGGCTCATCCATATATTTTTCATTTACAAAATGCTTTATGCATATTTATGGCTCATTCATCTATTTTTCAATCTCAAATATTCTTTATTCATTTTTAGCACATTCAAATATTTTTTCCATTTTAAATATTTCTTATGCTGCTTATCCATATATTTCTCAATCTCAATATATTTTACACCTATTTATGGCTCATCCATGTATTTTTCATTTACAAAATGCCTTATGCCTATATATAGCTCATTCATCTATTTTTCAATCTCAAATATTCTTTATGTCCATTTTTAGCGCATTCAAATATTTTTTCCATCTTAAATATTTCTTATGCTCATTTTGGCACATTCAAATATTTTATGAATGATATTGAAATTCGTAGTTTCCTTGGGTTAGCGGGATATTACAGAAGGTTTATTGAGAGATTCTCCACTATAACTATTACAATGACCTGACTAACTCAGAAGGAGATGAAGTGTGAATGGAAGAAAGAGTGTGAAGAGAGCTTCTAGGAGTTGAAAAGAAGGCTTACAACAGCACCGATGTTGACACTTCCTTCAGGAATTGTAGGATTGGTGGTCTAAAGTAACGCATCAAAAAAAGGTTTGGGTTATGTATTGATGCAACATGGTAAGGTGATTGTTTATGCCTTATGACAATTAAAAACTCATGAGGTTAATTATCCAGTACATGATTTAGAATTAGCTATTGTGTAGTGTTCTCTTTAAGGGTATGAAGACACTATTTATATGGGTCTCGAGTTTGGATTTTTATTAATCATAAAAATTTAAGGTATTTAATGAAACAAAAGGAATTGAATATATGACAAAGATGTTGCATGGAAGTTATCAATAATTATGATTGTGTAATAGAGTATCATATGAGGAGGGCAAATGTTGTTGCAAATGCCTTTAATTGTAAAAACAAGGCAATGGATACGTAGAAGGATGATTAGGATGGAAGGGAATTACAAAAGTTGAGAAAGATTGATGCCAAAATAGAAATTACACCTAAGGACTCCTTATTAGCTCAGTTAAGAGTGAAGTCTGTACTCAGGGATAGAGTGCTAGAAGATCAACAAAAGATATCAAAGTTGGTAAGATGAGAGACAAAGTGAAGTCAGGAATTGAAACTTTATTTCAAATCTTGGAGGATGGAATGATAGTATTTAGAAGGCGAATGTACATGCCAGAAGACAAGGCATTGAAAAATAAAGTAATATGGAAAGCTCATGAGTCGAGACTCACAACACACCCTGGGAGTACAAAGATGTACCTGGATTTAAAAAGTTTTACTGGTGGCCAAATATGAAGAGAATATTAAGATAGATTGAATAAGTTTGAGCTAAATCAATATTTTTGTAAATTTATTTAGTTAACGTAGGTAATTAATACATGTTGTCATCATTATTTTATTATATAGGTTTGATATAAGCAATGGATGATCGTTCATGGATGTATAGAGATTCACCCCAAGGGTTACAAAGGATGGATTATTGTAATAGGATTCAAGGTTTTATTAATTATACATTATCTAATCCGAGAAATATTAGTGGAGGGGGTATTAGATGTCCATGCAAGAGGTGTAAAAATAAAAAGTTTCTCGATCTCGATATTGTAACGATGTATTTTCTATAAAAAGGGTTTATGGAGAAATATTTGTGTTGGTATGCACACAACGAACCATTTATTCCTCACGATACCATGATAGAAAAGATAGTTGGGTCAACTTCTAGTTTTAGCAACATGCATGGAGTTGTAGATGACAATAGCAATCCTTGAAGGAATATGGTTATGGATGTGATAGGAATGAATTAAGGCCATATCGATCAATGTCTAATCGTAGATGAAGAACCTAATGTAGACGCGATCAAATTTTTTAATCTTTTAAAATATTCTAATGAACCATTATGGGATGATTGCATAAATCACAGTAAATTATTGATTGTTGCATAGATGTTTACCATCAAGTCAAATCATGGGTTGAGTAAGGCATGTTATGATAGAATTGTTAAATGGATGAGAAACATTTTATCTGAAGGGAACAAACTAAAAGAGAACTTATATGCTACTAAATCCATAATGAAACCCCTCGGTCTAGGATACAAGAAAATTGACATTTGTCTAAACTTCTGCAATTGTGCTACCTTGAAAATGCAGAGTTGACCGAGTACAGAACATGTGGACATTCTCGTTATAAACCCAAAACTAACTGAGGAATGACTTTTATCGCACATAGAAAACTTAGATACTTTCTAATCACACCTAGACTGCAGAGGTTATTCATGTCATGACGACTGCTGAGCACATGACATAACACCAATTATATGATGCGATGGATGGAGTGATGGTACACCCTTCCAACGGTGAAGCCTAGTAATACTTTAACAATATGCATCCTTATTTTTCAGTGGAGACAAGAAACGTGCGTCTTGGGTTATGTACAGACGAATTCAATCGATTCAGGTCATTTGCTACTCTTTATTTTTATTGGCAATGATACTCCCAATTTACAACTTGCCATTAAAGATGTGTATGTGGTTTGACTTATGATGTATCGAGAAAACAAAATTTTCTGATGAAAGCAACTATGATGTGGACTATTAATGATTTTTCAACTTATGAAATGGTTTCTGGTTGGAGCACGCATGAAAAACTAACATGTCTATATTGTATGGAAAATAATAAGACATTCACGCTAGCAAATGACTGTTAAGCATCTTTTTTTTACTACCACTGGCAATTCTTGCCAACGGGTCACAAGTTCAAAAATGACTTCTTTGTTGGCAAAATTGAAAGGGATAATGCACCGCTAAAGTATTTTTTTGGAGCTTCCTTATTAGAAGACCAATCTCCTCAGCCATTACCTTGATATCATACACATAGAAAAAAAACATATTTGTGAATATTTTCAATACCATAAAAATATAGCTTTATTTTGTCACCATAAAAATATGAAGTTGTTTTATATTGGGTCACGGGTCACAAAGCCCAAAGCCAGCTTCGCTGTAGACAATAATGCACAATTACTTGTCTACTAATGGCTTAAAAGTTTGTATTTTCTTGATGGACATGCCTAAAATATATCAAGAATTGATGAATTTGAAGGATTGCAGATTATATGGAATAAAGAGCTATGACCGCCACATGTTTATACAAAAACTCATTTCATTAGCTTACCGAGATTTATTATCAAATACGATATGTGATGTACTCATGGAGATCAATCACTTTTTTAGAGATATATACTCCAATAAGTTGCAGACACAACACATGAAGAGGCTTAAAATGAATATTGTCAAACAATATGCAAACTTGATATGATATTCCCTCCATTGTTTTTTGTCTTGATAGAGCATCTACCCATAGATTTACCTTTTGAAGAAAAATTTGGAGGCCTATTCCAATATAGATGTATGTATCCATTCGAGATGTTAGGGATTATACATGCATTATAATTAAAATTTTATTGTCTTTCTTTGCATATTTCAAAACATTCATTTAATTTAATGCAGGTTTTTGATCAACTTGAAGAGAAAAGTAAAAAATAAGGTGTATGTTGAGGCTTCGATATGCAAGGTCTATATTGTTGAAGAGATCTCAACATTTATCTCGTATAATTTTGAGCTTCAATTGAGAACAAGAATCAACCATGTTCTAAGGCATAACAATGGTGGGGAAGTGCTTTCATATGGGAACTTGACAATATTCTCCCATCTTGGATAACTGACACGATCAAAAGATTAATGTCTTATCCCAAATACAGGAGTGTCGAAGTAATAAATAACCCGGCAAGACCGGTGTCGAATCATTGGAAGGTTAACTATATAATAATAATAATAATAATAATAATAATAATAAT
>Ga0325411_1001227_pt1:0-7500 | contig 28374 bp, 21 predicted proteins | sample PopdelMetagenome_13_FD_206181 | JGI IMG/M metagenome (GOLD analysis project Ga0325411, IMG submission 206181) | Populus deltoides microbial communities from Bellville, Georgia, United States - Xylem-PdIQD-R4 | ecosystem: Host-associated > Plants > Phyllosphere > Stem > Wood/Secondary...
GGCTGGGAAATTTCCTGGGTATTCTGCACTGTTATCGTTTATTAACTGCACATGGCAGCATAAAGCCAATTTCTCAATGCATGATTCGGGTTGGTTGATCTTTGAGTTCTCTTCAGAATCAGAGATGCTAGATGTTTTTGGGCGGGTCCATATGTTGTGTTTGGTAGACCTCTTATTCTGCAAATCATGCTTAAATTTTTTTATTTCTAATTTACTGAGCTTACTACAATGTCCATATGGGTGCGATTCCCTAATCTGCCATTACGTTGCTGGAGTCATATTTGCTTATCCAAAATTGCAAGCATGGTTGGTAAACCGATCCACTATGATGGCCCTACTACTCAAATGTCCCGAGTTTCTTATGCTCGGGTCCTCATTGAAATAGACCTCCTCTCTGATTTACCATCCACTGTCACTGTGATATTACCCAATGGTAACACTTTGGTGCAGCAACTGGTATATGAATCTCTGCCACGCTACTATAAGCAGTGTAAGTCTCTTGGTCATTCCACTCTCACTTGCAACAAAGGCCACGTCCCTCGTAATAGAAAGAGGCCCCATGGCACTTCAGCCTGTTCAACCAGCTCTAGTCCCTCTGCAGAGACTGCTGCTGTTGAGAAGCAGGATCAATATTGTGTAGGGCCTTCTGTTAATCCTCAAGAGGATCCTATATCCATAGAAGCTGCTGCAGCAGGTCCTATAAGCACCCAGTCTCCTGGTCGTAAGAGACCCAAGGCTGCTGGTCCTGAGCCCTCTAATACTGCAAAGGTGGGCACTACATCTATACCTCCCAAGAGGCAATATCTCACTCGAAGTAAAGCAGCTGTCATTCCTCGTATGGACCTGCAACCCACATCCCCTGCTGTAGTCTTTCAGTCGCTGCATAGCTCTGATGACTCTGCCCCCTCATCCACCCTTTGATGGTCTGTTCCTTTTGTCTGGTAGAGTTCGTGGTTCCTGCTGTTAGGTGGATGCCATGTTCATCTGGACTGTTTGTATGGTTGCTTGTGATTTTATGTCTTGTGCAGTTAATTTGCTGGTTTGTCTGTTGCTTGCTTTCTCTGTTCCTGCTTGTCAGGATTGTAGGGATTTTCTTATCTCTTGTGCAGCTTAATCTTTGTTTGGTCTCTGCTCTTGGCGGATGCTGGGTGTTTTCCCCTGCTTGGTTTGAGGATTTTGTGCTAGGCTAGCTGCTGACTGGTTTGCCCGGAGTTGCTGTTTGCATTGCCTGCTGCTTCAATGGCTGAGGCCTGTTGGTAGGCTAATTGCCTGCTCTGCTGTTTTGCTGAGGCAGCATGTCCCCTTCGCTATTTGGATGGTTCGGCTGGTATGCTGGATTGGCTTATTTTATTTGTGCAAGGGAGCATGTTTCCTTGTTCTGTTTTCAGTGTGCTTGTTTGGGGAGGCTGTTCCTCTGCACACGCCTTTTGTGTTGTATTTATGTTCTGTAAGTTCCACTTGCTTCGGTTCTCTAGGGAGTATGTTCCCTCCTGGTTCCTGCACATTGCTGTTAGCTTGTGTAGTTTTGGTTGTACTTTCTCTTGCGCTTGCTGGGAGTCTGTTCCCACATGCTTGTTCTGTACAGATGTATTTTGGCTTGCTGGTTTTCCAGCTTGTCTAACTTTTTGATCTATATATTTCTTACATTTGATCAAAAAAAGAAAGAGTTTTGATCTTGACTAGTTGATGGAAGCTGGAGCAGATGTTGTCTGCCTATAGCGGGGATCAATGAGGGTGAGGTCTCTCCCCAATGCTTTGATCTCCCCCAGTTCCTGGATTTTTTTCCCCTAGCCGATTATAGTTGGAGTTTGTTGGTGCAGTTTGCTCCTCGTCTCAGCTCCTGCTACCCTTCTTACGGCTTTGATGCTTGTCCAAGGGAGTCTGTTCCCTTTGATTGTTCCAGGGAGTCTGTTCCCTTTGCTTTTCTATTCAGCAGGCTTGTCTTGCTTATGGTTTGTACAAGGCAATCTGTTCCCTTTGTTTTTGTTCAAGGGAGTCTTTTCCCTTTGACTGTTCTATTTCAGCAAGCTTGTCTTGCTTATGGTTTGTTCAAGGGAGCATGTTCCCTCTGATATCTGTTCAGCAAGCTTGTCTTGTTTATGTTTTGTTCAAGGGACTTCGTTCCCTTTTTCTTGTATTGATGGTCTCCAGCGCATTTTTGATCTATAATATTCTTACATTTGATCAAAAAAAAGAGTTACTCCTTCTGTATGAAGCTTTTCCCTCGTGTTTTTGATCTCCTACCGTTGTTTGCTCTCTTCCTTCATTTGTTCTGTTGATTTTCTGTTTATGGCGAACAAAAAGAAGGCTGGGTCCCATAAATCTAGGCTTAAACAACAATCTTTGGCTAATTCTCAGCTTTTGAATGAATGCATTGTTCTTGCTTTAGCGGCCCCGTCTCAGTCTCCTACTGTTCATGCTACTGTTCCCTCAAATTCAAATTCAAATCCATGCCCGCCTGTCCCCTCCACTTCACATGGCTTTCTACCTCAGATCCCTGTTGATCCGTCCCTGGTATCAACCATGTGTTTGTGGAAGATTATTCTGATGATGATGCTCTTGATGACGAGGAAGTGGATTTTGACTCTTCTGGGGAGGACTATGCAGGAGGGTCTAAATTTTTCACCTCTTCAGTATTTGAGGCCCCTTCCGTCCCTGTTGCTTCCCCTATAGGTGCTCAGTCAGTCTCTGTTGCTTCCCCTGCATGCACCTTTCTAGATCTTGTTGCTTTCCCAGTACGTACCTTGTCAACTCCTGTTGCTCCTGCGGAGGAGAATGTCCCTTTGGCTGCTACAGTAAGTTAAACTCCTAATCCTTTTGAGCCTCCACCTAATGCTTGGCGTAATCTGTTCGCCCTTAATCGCATCAATAGTTTCCCCAAGCTCCTCATTACTCTGTTTTTACTGAAACTAGAGGTTGTAATTTGATTGATGATGATTTAGACAATAAATATGGCCTTTGGAAGCTGAGCCTTGTCGGCTACATTGATTTTCGTTCACCAGGCTTTAAAGCCTTGCAGAATCTCATTGTTAACTCCTGGCACTGTGAAGCATCCTTGACAATCCATGCGTCTGGTTGGTTGATTTTCCAATTTGCTAATGAAGAAGATAAATTGAATGTTTTATTTGGTGGCCCTTATCTTGTCTATGGCAGACCCCTAATTCTTAGGGCAATGCTAAAATACTTTGATTTCTCTTCTTTTGATATGCATACTGTTTCGGTCTGGGTTAAATTCCCTAATCTTCCTCTCAAGTGCTGGTCTCTCAAATGTTTATCTAAAATCACTAGTGTCCTTGGTAAACCTATTCAAAGTGACATGCTCACTTCTTCCATGTCCAAACTATCGTATGCCAGGGTGTTGGTGGAAGTTAACTTACTCTTTGATTTGCCTTACTCAATTGAGGCTACTCTGCCTAATGGCAGTATACTTCATCAGCAAGTTGTTTATGAGACCCTCCCACGCTTTTGCAAGCATTGCAGGACTCTTGGTCACATTACTTCAACTTGCACTCAATCTCAGCCTACCAATGTTTCTACCACACAACAGGCCCATGACTCTGTTGCTCCATCTCTAATGGCAGGACTAGTGTTTTCAACCGTTTGGGGCCTCAAGGTGGCGCTGTTGTAGTTGAAAGTCCAGAGGCAAACCTGCCTGCTGACTGTGGACCTAATCCTCTGCCGGTTGAAGCCGGGCTTGTTTCGGCAAAATGGTGTTGTTGTGCCTACCTCTGGTGCTTGGGTAGTTGTTAGGAACAAAAATGTTAAGCGCAAGCCTCCCCCCTCAAGGACTGCTTCTGAATCTCCGTCTTGCTTGGCCCAAGAGAATCCTCATTTGGTTCACAAGGAATGTCAGCCTACTCCACCTCTCCCTGCTGCCCGCAACACCTCCGCTACAATTTTAGCTGGTCATAGGACTGACAAGGGCAAATCTGTGGTTTCAGGCGCATCAGGTCATTGCCCACCTAGTCCAACCGGTTGCCCATAAGGAGAAGGGCTCAGTAACACATGGGTGGTGTCCTTGGCAGGGGCGAAGGGTTACTTACCACCCCCTCCTCTTTATGTTAATTCGCAGTTGGAATATCAGAGGGTTAAACAGCCCTCTGAAGCAACATGAGGTTGGCAACCTCATGCGGAAGAATAAATTAGATGTTTGTGGTCTTTTGGAGACCAAATTGGTTTCGTTTAAAATGACTTCGATGCAAAAATTTCGATTGAAAAAATGGAAAGTTTTATCCAATGCAGCTGCGGCCTCAACAGCTAGAATAGTTGTTCTCTGGAACCCTGCTACGGTCAATGTTGACTTAATTGATTTTTCGGCTCAAGGCCTCCATGTTCTAATATATAGCTTGGTTCATCAGTTCAGATTTTATGCTTCTTTTGTTTATGGGCTTAACACTGTCACTGCTAAGAGATCTCTTTGGACTGACTTGAGGAACTGGAGTCCTAATTCCCCTTGGCTCATTTTAGGGGACTTCAATTCTCTTCTTTCTCAAGCAGACAAGCATCATTTTAGGGGACCTCAGGGCCGGAAATTAATGCCAGCAAATCCTTCATATTTTTTGGCAGCATATCAGCCAATATGAAGCATCTTCTTCTATCAAATACTAGGTTTGTTGAAGGGTCCTTTCCTTTTCGTTACCTTGGTGTACCCCTCAACCCTCACAGACTCCTTGCCAGTCAATACTCTCCTCTTCTCCATAAGCTTGAGTCGGCAATACAATGTTGGCTAGGGAAGCACCTCAGCTATGCTGGTAGAGTGGATCTGCTTAAGTCTGTTTTATATGGCATGGTTCAATTCTGGCTAAACATTTTTCCTGTTCCTGATATTGTGCTTAAACAAATCATTTGTATATGCCGTAATTTCTTGTGGACTGGTTCTGTCTCAAGGAACAAATCTGCATTGGTCGCTTGGAGCATGGTTTCTCCCTAAGAATGAAGGTGGATTGGGTCTTTTTGACATTAGAGCTCGTAATAACAGTTTTCTTGCTAAACTACTCTGAAATATTCATCTTAAAGCTGACTCCATTTGGATTTAATGGGTTCATCACTACTACTTACACGCTCAATCCATTTGGGACTCTACAGCTCACCCATGTCCATCTCCTTTGTGGAAATCCATTCTTAACTTTCGGGACAAACTTGTTGATAAGGGTGACAGCCAGTCTCAAACTCTTTCGTTGTTGGAAAGCTGGAGCTACTCTGTTGGCCCTTTCACAGCTCATGCTTATGATTTCTTGCGGTTTCGAAGCACTCCAGTGCTTTGGAAAAAGGTTGTTTGGGAGTCATGACCCATGCCTAGATACAGTTTTACTCTATGGTTGGCGGTTTTGGGAAGGCTGCGTACAAGAGATAGGCTCTGGTTCCTTCAAATAGACCCATCATGTGTTTTTTGCCAAGTGGATGAGTCGTCCCACAACCACCTGTTCTTTAGTTGCCATTGGACCTCTCTTCTCTAGCAGTTGATTAGTCCTGGCTGCGTATCACCAGGCGCATGTCAACCATAAGAAGTGCCATTCAGGGGCCGTGTCGGGGTGGAAACAATGCTGATGGAAGAATGAGGCGTGTCTCTCTTGGTATCCTTGTTTATATTATCTGGGAGGAGAGGAACAAAAGAATTTTTTACAGCACATGCAGCTCTATTGCTTCTCTCTTTCGCAAATTCCAGACTCTATTTTTCATGGTTTTCCATTTCCACGACAATGATCATTTTTCTCTCCATGTTGGCTGCTGACTAGTCTTTTGTCTTATCTTATTCGCTTGGGTTGTTCCGGTTGTGCTTTTCTGGTTGTGCGCTGATGGTTTGTTCGGTGGGTTCTTCTTTGTTTGTGCAAGTTGTTATTTATGGTCTCTTTGGCTAGAGCTATTTGCTTCTTTGTGTTCTGCATGGGATCGCATGAGCTTGCATGCCTTTTCACATTCTTTTATTTTGATCCATTCTTGGTATTTCTGTTAGGCCTTGCATGTTGAGGGCTGGACGTGCATGGTTCCTCATTTCTGCATGGGTGAGCTGCTGTCCACTGTTCTTGGTTGTTAGTGCTTTAATTTGCTTTGGCTGTAATTTGGATGGTCCTCCTCTCTGCATGGTGCCTTCAACATCGCTTTGCTAAGCTGCTGGGTTGTAATACGTGGTTTAGGCATTCATGGGCTTCTGTAAGGTTTCTAGTCTCTGCATGGTCTTTCATTTAATTTGGATGGGTGGGAGCTTCTGATTGGCTATACTTCGTTCTCTGGATGTGATGATGAAAGGGCTCGGCATGCACTTGCATGTGGCCTTATTTGCTTGGTGCTCCAACTGCTGGTCGCTTTTGTTGACACTGGTCCTGTGCTTTTTGGCTGATCTTTAGACATCTGTCTACCTTCTCTCGTGTTCATTGTTCCTTGTATCTGCATGGATGAGCTGATGCCACTTGTTCTTGGCTGCTAGTGCATTATTGTGTTCTGGCTGGAACCTGGTTGGGCTGTCTCTGTCTCTGCAAGGATGGCTTTCTACGTCTCTGTATGGATGGGTATGCTTTGCATGGATGGCTGGCAATTGTCTCTACATGGGCGGCAAAAAGTTCTTCGTCCCTGCATGATAAGCCTCCAAGATTGCCTCTGTTATGGATGTTGTTGCATGTGGTTCCTTACCACATGGGGGGATCCTCATGGTGGCTTGGCTTTTCATTTATTGTTGTAGCCTCTCTTAAATGCTTTATACTTTGTCTATCGCTGTTATGTGCACTCCCCATTGGCTGGTTCCACTTATCTCCATTTGTTTGCTTGAGGTCCCTTTCCACGTGGGGGTATCTTTATGGTGGCTTGTTGATTCTTTATGGTTCCAATCGTCTGGCACCATTCTTTGTTTGTGTGGATTTGCTGCATGGCTTCCTCTCATGCTCATCGACTTGTCTGCTCTTCGCTCCAGCTTGTGGGTTCTTGGCTCTGGTCTCTCCTGCTTAGAGTTTCATTCATACTTTTGTCCTGTAGCTGTAGCTGATTCATCCTCGTCGGCTTGCTGCTTGATATCTTGGGTGTTCATCTCTACAGCTTAGCTCTTTGGTCTTTCATCACTGTTGTTTTGTTTTTCAGGATGTTCCTTTGTCCTGTCTTTGCTTTGTGTTAGGTTGGGAGCCTTGTAATTTTTGGTTCCTCTCATAACCATTGTCCATTTTTTCACTGTTATTATTTTTCAGTGGTTTCCTGTTTTGGTCTCTAAGGGAGCCTGTTCCTTTTCTGATCATCCTTGTATCTGTTCTTGCTGGCTCGCCAGCAATGTATATTTTTTTATCTTTTAATACACTTACATTTTGATAAAAAAAAAAAAAGAAAGAGCCACTCTAAAAATTAGGGGAGGTTGGCTTGTGGGTATGTATGGCTCGGCTTGGTTTCTTGCTATATACTTTGGTCTCTTCATGGCATGCATGGTCTCTACGTCTCTCTTGTCATGTTGTTGTCCTCCTGGCTTGAAGTGAGCTCTATGGGTTCTCTTGCTAGTGCTTAGTGTGGCTTCTATTCGCCTTG
>Ga0325411_1001227_pt1:12500-28374 | contig 28374 bp, 21 predicted proteins | sample PopdelMetagenome_13_FD_206181 | JGI IMG/M metagenome (GOLD analysis project Ga0325411, IMG submission 206181) | Populus deltoides microbial communities from Bellville, Georgia, United States - Xylem-PdIQD-R4 | ecosystem: Host-associated > Plants > Phyllosphere > Stem > Wood/Secondary...
TACTCTGCTATCAGGAGAAGAGACAAGAAAAGTACCTACAATGGTGTTGGAAGGAGATGCACAGCCTCCTACATCCACAGCAGAAGGAGGACGGCCTTCAGAAGTAGCAGGAGGAACAAGGCCAGCAGGAGGTGAAAGCAAGGGGGTGGAGGTAAGCAAGTCTTCACCGTCATCATCAGTGAAAGAGAAATCTAACTATTCCTCTTCCAAGAGAGCTTCATCCAAGCCCTCATATGCTGAGTAATCTTCTACAGTAACAGGCTCCAAGGTGTTAGGAACAGGAGCAACCTCAGGAATAGGCGGTAGAATAGCAGGACATAAAGCACAGGCCGATGGTGGGGGCGCAGGTTAAAGAATAGAGGAAGTGGGCAGGGAAGAACAGCCGAGGGTGCTTGGAGTGCAAGAACAGTAGATTGGTCATGGTCATGATCAACGGGAATTGAAGAATGCAGGATAGCTTTTCCACGTGTTGTAGTAACTGTAACCTTCCTTTTGTTTTTAGCCATTTGAAATGAAGCACAGGCGGGGAAAAAAAAAGAAGAGAGGGGGAACCGAGAATTTGAAAAAGTTGAAAAACAGAGAAGGAGGGAACGAGGAAGGAGGATCAGAGCAAGGAAACAAGACAAGTAGCTAAAAGAAAGTCAAATGCTAGACCTCACCAGCACAAACAGTGGAATCATCTCCATGAAGGAGGAGAGCATCTCTCTCTAGATTCTCTCTCAAGGCCGACTACTTTTGCATTTTGATTGAGAGCTCTTTCTTTTTTTTCTTTTTTTTGATCAAATGTTAGAAGTATATAGATCAAAAAAGTCAGACTAGCCAGAAAAAACCAGCTAATCAAAAATACAACTGTACAGAACAAGCTTGTGGAAACAGGCTCCCAACAAGCATCAGGAAAAAGAAAACATTACCAAAGGAAACAAACCTTTGATTATAACCAAAAGAAAACAGAAACTATTACAAGCAAAATACACAGATCATCAGCACAGTGAACAGCCAGAAGGAAGGCAGACTAGAGTCAACAAACTGAGAGCTCTTTCTTTCTTTTTTTTTTTATCAAATGTAAGAAGTATATAGATCAAAAAGAGCAAGACAAGCTTGCGATACAGGCTGGAAACCAGCAGAACAGTACATGCACCATCAGAGGGAACAAACTCCCTTGATCGGAGCAAAGAAAACAGAAAGGGCAAGGGTAGGGGAACAGACTCCCCATAACAAGCCATACCAAAAAAAGAAAAGAAACCCATATACAATAGCAAGAACAACCCTCATGCAGGGTAGACAAACAAAACCTTCGGCCAGCCATTATAACCGAGGGGAACAAAAGAGATTACAATACAATTACATAGGAAGCGGCACAGAAGAGCAGCCAACCAACAGCAGCAAGAGCCAATAAATCGTCCAAACGAAGGGGGCCCCATCAGCAAAATGTAATTGTCACGTGAAATCAATATGCATGAGCCATGCAATAGCAAAGTGGCAATTCACAAGGCGAAAAAGGCCCCTGCAGCAAGAAACAAAAACAGCACCACCCAGCACCCCGCATGAACAAAAGCACACAAAGGACAGCAAGCACCATTGCAGACAAAACAACAATAGAGACGATGCCCAGATAGCATTTCCACACAGTTGACTAAGAGACATCAACTAGCAGCAAACAACTCCTGCAGCAAGAAACAAAAACAGCACCACCCAGCACCCGGTACAGAACCAAAAAAGCATGCTGCACCAGGGGGATAGGAGGACCCCTTAAAGACGAGCTGAAAGTAAGCATCAACAAGTAATGGGAGGGGAAATCCTATCCCTACCACCTCGCTTCTTCTGGTTTCGAGTGAGAACTCGACTCAGGACCGACTTCCCCACTATAGGAGAAGGGATAGGCGGGCCAGGCATATGATCATCACCAGCAGTGGTGGCTGGAGTACTTGGTTGAATCTGTTCTTTGTCAGCACTAGGAGGCTGAGCTAAGGAGTCAGGACAAGGAGGGGGAGAAGCCTGAACACTTGCAGCACAAGGGGTTGTCACCAGTGGAATCTGGACTGGTCCTGTGCAAACAGGGGAAGAGGAAGGGATAGGGGAGATAGCCTCCAACACTGGCTCAGATACCACTACCGCCTTTCCCTTAACCTGTTTTCTTGGTTTGCGTCTTGCTTCCACTGTGACCCAACCATTAGTAGGTTCAAGAGCAACTTCGGACACAACATCCCCTTTGGAAACCACAGGTATGGCATCTGCATGTTGGACTTGCACCTGTGGCAGAGGAGGATGGAGAGGAGGTTGAGGACCCAATCTACTAAGGACATCCCTTTTAGCAGCTTGAAGAGACAGAGCCAGGGGTTGATGGCAGGGCTTAGCTTTAGAAGCAGCAGCCTTAGGGCAAAGGAGCCGGGCATGACCAAGAACATGACAGAAAGTGCAATACTTGGGCAGAGTTTCATATACAACCGATTGGTGTAAGGCAGGACCTTCAGGCAGAGAGATCTCAACTGAGTGTTGGATTTCCTCAAGAAGATCAATTTCAACCAGGACCCGGGCATAAGACAGACGTGAAAGAGTGGAGGTAGGCTGATCACATTGAATAGGCTTCCCAAGCACACTGGCTATCTTTGATAGACAAATAGGTGACCAACAACACAGGGGAAGGTTGGGGAATTTAACCCAAACAGGAACCCTCGACATTTCCTCACAGGAAAAATCAAAGAATTTCGTCATAGGCCGCAAAATGAGAGGCCGTCCATAGATTAAGTAAGGACCGCCTCTAAGAACCGAATTCTTGGCTTCCTCTGTTTTAAATTGATAAACCAGCCACCCAGAGTCATGGATGGAGAGGGAGGCTTCACATTTCCAGACAGTGGAAATCATACTGTTTAGGGCTCCATAACCTGGCCTTTTCCCAGATACATATCCCACAGCACAATATTGCCAAACATCAAATTCAGGTGCAATATCCTCAGGTGAGATGGCACAAGTTCTAGATAGGTGATTAAGAGAGAAGTGTTGTAGTTTGGTAGAAGAAGCAGTATTTCTATTGGAGAGAAAAAGGTCACTCCATTTGCTACTACCAGGAATAGAGACAGGGTTACCTGCTACGGTGGAGGGAGGAGACTCACGACAGCCAGAGGGCAGAGAAGAAGGCAGCACCGTCGTCTCCAGCGGGGTAGGAAGAATCTTCGCAGCAAGGGGTTGAGGAGGCAGGGTGGACTGGCCACCTGCAGGGGAGGCAACAGGGGGAGAAAGAATCTCCTCAGCAAGAGACGGAGGAGGAGGGGTGGACTGACAACTAGCAGGGGAAGCCACGACTATTGGGGAGGAGGATGAAGGTGCCCCAACATAGTCAAAGTCCACAGAAGAGTCAAAATCCACCTCCTCTTCTTCGAGATCCTCATCACTAGACCAATCCTCCACAAACACTTGATTGATACTGGGAGATGGATCACCAGGATGATGGGACTCAGAACCTTGTGGGGAGGAGAGTACATGGTGGATAGGTCGAGAGCAGACAGCGGCAGAAGCTACAGGCGGGCGCTTTTTGGAATTTGAATTTGAGGTTACTGTAGCATGAACAGTAAGAGGCGGGGCTGCTAAAGCTAGGACAGCAGAATCATTACGCTGGGAAATAGCCAGCGACTTGTGTTGCATTAACTGAGATCTACGGGACCCAGCCTTCTTCTTTTTGTTAGCCATAGCCAGGAGAAGGCCAAGAGACAACAGATCAAGGGAACGAAGAAAGTGAACAGTGGCAGGAGATCACAAAGCACAAGGGAAATTCTCACGGGAGGAGAGCATCTCTCTCTAATTTCTCTGTCTAGGATCTCGACTGGCTAACTGAGAGCTCTTTCTTGATTCTATAGGTGGTGGTGCATGGTCATTCTTAGTTGGTGGAGGGATTTGTCTGGTTAATTCCGTTAACGAACGAGACCTTAGCCTGCTAACTAGCTATGCGAAGATGGCCCTCCGCGGCCAACTTCTTAGAGGGACTATGGCCTTCCAGGCCAAGGAAGTTTGAGGCAATAACAGGTATATGATGCCCTTAGATGTTATGGGCCACACGCGCGCTACACTGATGTATTCACAGAGTCTATAACCTTGGCCGACAGGCCCGGGTAATCTTTGAAACTTCATCGTGATGGGGATAGATCATTGCAATTGTTGGTCTTCAACGAGGAATTCCTAGTAAGCACGAGTCATCAGCTCGCATTGACCACGTCCCTGCCCTTTGTACACACCGCCCGTCGCTCCTACCGATTGAATGGTCCGGTGAAGTGTTCGGATCGCGGCGACGTGGGCGGTTCGCCGCCGGCAAAGTCACGAGAAGTCCACTGAACCTTATCATTTAGAGGAAGGAGAAGTCGTAACAAGGTTCCCGTTGATGAACCTGCGGAAGGATCATTGTCGAAACTTGCCTAAAAGAACGACCCGCAAACCCGTGGCATGACAAGCTGAGCTCGGGGGGCACCCGCCCCTCGCATCCTCGCAGGCCATGGAGGGATGCCTCTGCGCCCCGCGTGGCTTGCAAACGAACCCCGGCGCAAGAAGCGCCAAGGAAATTGAGTACTAGGAGCACGCCCCCGTAGCTTTGGCATCCGGGGGGGGCGCCTTCTTCTTGTGACAATCTAACAGAACCAACTTCAATTAGACGAGAAAAAGACTACAGAGAAGGCTTTTGAGTCTTTATGGAGAAAACCACATCAACTTTTAAAAGCAAAACACCACAAAGATAGTCTCAATTCATGAGAATATTAAAAGGCATGCAAGTTTGATAGAATAAAAAATAAACTACATACAATTTTTTTTTTTCATTTTTGTTTCCAACATTCCCTTTTTTTTTCTTTTTTTTCATTTATTTTTTTTTTCAAAATTATTTTTGTTTATTTTACTTTTTAAATATTGAGCTGGTAAAAAATTTTGCTTTATAATTTTTTTTCTTTAAAATACTATGGTGTTTTCCCATAGTTTTTCTTTTTTTTTTTTCAAAATTATATTTGTTAATTTTTTTTTTAATATTGAGCTGATTGAGAATTTAGTTTTGTAATTTTTTTTCTTTAAAACATTGCTGATTGCTACAGTGTTTCTCTGCATGGTTTTTTTTTTATTTTTTATGATTTTCTCTGAAATTATCTTTTTTTATTTTATTTTTTAATATTGAACTGGTTAAAAATTACAGTTACAATATGTGAGGAAAGCAATGTAACTTTCCTCGCAAATTACTGTGGATTGCTACAGTGTTTTTTCCCACATGGTTTTTTTCTGTTTTGTTTATGTTTGTTTTCTAAAATTGTCTTTATCAATTTTATTTTTAAAATATTAAGCTGGTTAAGAATTGCACTTACAAGTAAATACAAGTTTTTCCACACAAAACACTATGGATTGATACAGTTTTTCCTCACATTGTTTTTTTCCAGTTTCTTTTGTGTTTTCATTTTTTGTAATATTTTTTTCTAAAATTATCTTCGTTGATTTTTTTAGAATTTAACTTTGTAATAAAGCTTAATCATGTGGGGAAAGCACTATAGCTTTCCTCACAAAATATTATGGATTGCTACAGTATCTCTACACATGGTTTTTTTTATTATAATTTTTTCAAAATTATCTTTGTCAATTTTATTTTTTTAATATTGAGTTGTTTGAGAATTACAATTACAAGTCATTACAAATAAGGCTAAATCATGTGAAGAAGCACTGTAGCTTTCATCACAAAACACTGTGAATTGCTACAGTGTTTCCAACATGATTTTTCCTCTTTTTTTGTGTTTTTTTACTTTTTTTTAAAATTATCTCTGTCGATTTTATTTTTTTTATATTGAGTTAATTAAAAATTTAGCTTTGTAACTTTTTTATTTAAAACACTGTGAATTGTTGTAGTGTTTTCCCATATGATTTTTTTCAAAATTATCTGTTGCTTTTTTTTTTTGAATATTGAGTTGGCTAAGAATTATAATTACAATAAAAATAAATTATATGGGGAAAGCATTGTAGTTTTTCTCACAAACACTGTGGATTGCTACAGTGTTTCTCTAAATGATTTTTTATTTTATTTTATTTGGAAAAACATTGTAGTTTTCCTCACAAAACATTGTCAATTGCTACAACGTTTTTCCACATAGGTTTTTTTTCCTTCCAAAATTAACTTTGTTTGTTTTTTTTTAATATTAAGTTGATAGAGAATTTAGCATTGTAATTTTTTTTGCTTTTTATTAACAGAAAAGCTAAATCATGTGATGAAAGTACTGTGTCTTTCCTCACAAAACACTGTGAATTGCTACAAATTATTTTGTTCAGTCTCTAAGTTTTTGATCACCAACACAACCTTTTTTTCCATCATGAAATATTTGCTCCATCATACCTTTATTTTCTATTATTTATCTAGCGTTGGTTCACAATTACAACACTATCAAGTATATTCTCATGAAACATTATACAATGTCACATGTACCAATTTCCAGCGAGTTTCTAAACATGTATGGGTGCGCAAGCATATTCCAATTAACATTTCTTTTATACCACTAAGGACATTTCTATGTAACAAAACAAATAAAAGAAAATTTTTTAATAGATAAACTGACCAGTCAATGGACCACCTCCTTCCATGCATTGCAGCTTCTTACATTCCCTTGAATTAAATCATTTCAGATACCCTTTTACCGCAGATTGACGTGAATTCCAGACATATTATATGATTAAGTGAGAATTTATATATTCAAATATATTCTATTGAAGAAAAGACTAAGAATGACAAAATGGCATGGTTGGTTTGGAAGTTACTGTGGATAGAGATTTAGATGCTAGTAGTTTACAGTTGAAAATGAAAATGAAACCCGCAACTTGCAAAAACAAAATCCGATTACAAAATGAGAAGCTTGTGTAGTCAGCAAAACTGGTGCAAAAATTGCATGGTTAAGATGACATTGTATCAAGTTCTATCCTACACGCTCATGATGATGAAGACATGCACTCAGACATCATATAAACTAGGAATAACAATTCAATGTATAGTATCAGAACCCATGCAGATTCCTAAAATCCTAGAGATACCACTAAACGATCAAATCATGTGAGGTAATATCAGTAGATTAGATTGTTGAAAATACAAGGCATATTCCCAGTGATCTTTACTAGCTGAAAATGCTTTTGTAGCCACTCCAATGCAGCTTATGGAAAATCATAGAACATATAAAATATTCCTCAAATGTTTCAGCACAGAAGCAGATGTGGATTGATAATTGTCATTGCAATAAAAACTTCACATACAAGGACATCACCGGGCATTATACTTTCTTCCAACATGTGTCTCATGCATAGAACATGGGGTACTGATGAGTGGTAAGGTTATGTAATTATTATTGTGTAACTTCGAAATCTCAAAGCAATCTTACCAACTATTACCATCCTGCAATTGCGAAATTTAATGCCTGATATCTCTCTTCAGTGGATGACAGTGAATAGTGGCTGTCTATTGCTACACCAAAAAAGCAATGCTGACCCCATGGGAAAGGCAAAAGCCAAATCTGCATTTTAAAGTCAACCAGTTCGAAATCAGCACCTTGAACACAAATAAATCATGGCAACCGATATCTTGGATGGAATGTACATCTTCCTAAGAGCATTCAAGTGACCTTGGAATGGATCATTCATCAATACCACAAACTCTATTCTGTCATGTAATTAAACCTCTAGCTCTCATAGAACACTATAGAACAGTTCTTCTTGACATGGATGAATAGTGACTCGAACTTACAAACAAAAGAAATCATGACTGCAATTGCATCTGGCTTTGGAAAAGCAAAGCATACAATCCTCAGCTCCAATAATTAAGTACAAACTAATTCATGCATAATCGAATAAAAGATGAGCTTGAATCAGCCCAGAACTCGATTTCCTAAACAAACGCTGCATAAACATCTCCCTATATAAAGGAACAGTCTGGTATAAAATTTATATTCTATAATTTTTTTTTCTTGGACAGGATGTTGTCAAATGATTATTCATGACTACAATGTCTTCCATATATTCGCACGGGCAACAAATCTAGGTAGACATTGATTAACCTTCAAATAACAAATCAGGGACTTGGCAGCCCAGGTACAGTAAAATAATCCACACAAACAAAGTAACTATTAATACATCAAACTGGCAAGTTACTAAGAGAGAAAGCATATTAGGCAATTAGACAGCAACAGATCAGAGTGCAAACATTTAGACCCATTGTTGACACAGTGCCTACACGGAATATTTCAAGATAGAACAAATCCTAAATTAGTATTAGGTTATACTACTGAAATGGATTCACAAAATCAGCTCATGAGATCCCAGCCATGAATTGATGCCTCAAGGAACCAAGGAAAGCAGTATTTGGTGCATGCAATGATGAAACAGATCCGCAGTTCAACCATCAAAAAGGTTCCGATACAAAATTAGATGTAGGCCAATCAAATGCTCTTAATTTAATGGAATCAACACAACAATTCAGAAAAAGATGCCAACATAACAGTCCTCTTGAAGCAACCAAAATTACAGAGAACTTGCAGCATATTCTACATAGGAGAAAAAGGTAATGTGAAAACAAACCTGATTCATGACATCCATTATCATTTCTCTGGCCATCTCAACTTGCCTCTTTAGATCCGTCCCCTTCTGGAAGGTGTTGAGGTATCAACTGAAGAAAACAAGGTTGTAAGGACCAGTCATATTGATATTTTATGGGGATGATGTAAAGGTCAAGGCCAGTAATATCAGCTACCTGAATGCGAGCCCCAGATTTGGCTTGAAGACCTTTGATGGTTTCCCCTCCCCGTCCTATAATTAGACCAACCTGGAAATAAGCTTACATCAGCATGGTTAAAAAACACAGCTAACAAGCTTACATCACCCCGTCTTTTTAGTTCGTACGAAAGTAAATTTTTGGTTAAAAAAAATAAAAAGATTTGAACACCCCCTTCCGTAGGCGGAAAAATAGTCAATTCTAGAAATAATATTACATTATATTATTTAATTTAGATGGACGTGTGCTTCAAAGACATAATATTGTTTCTTGTAGCATCAAGGAATGCAATCGCCATTTTGAATGTAGTTTTTTTGTATGTGGATAGAAGAAACAAAACATTTTTTTGTAACTATGATTAGCTATATCAGGGTGTGCTTAAATCACTATGTTCAAATCACCCATAAAATACTATGTATTGGAATAATATTTTGTATTTTTATTTTTTAATCAATTTTATTCTTTAAAACCTTAATTTTATTTTTTTTATCTTTCAAAATTAAGTTGTATTTAGAAATTGTGTTTCCTATTTTATTTTTATTTTTTTTCTTTTAGATTATATATGGGTCACGTGGATTTACTTTTTTTTAATCGATTTCAACATTCAAAATTATATTTTAAAAGTGATGCTTCATAATTTTTTTTATTTTTTTTCTATGAATCAACCTCGATCTCATAACCCATGTTAAAATTTTAATAGTTTAATTCATGTTTACTCGAGTTGTTTTTATTGCAGCTTTTTGTAATTAATTTGTTTCTCGATTTCATGCTTAAATATTAGGTTGGTTGAAAAATGTGTTTTGTAATTTTTTGACTTTCATATTATGAGGTTATCTTGATTTTTTGACCCGGGTCACGGATTTGATATGTTGACTTAAGTTGACTATTTATATTTTTTTCAACCCTTTTTTAATTGAGTATTTTTTTAAATAGGCTTCATAATTTTTTTTATTTGTTTTCTATAGAGTTATTCTAATCTCATAACTTGGATCACGAGTTTGACAAATTAATCCAGGTTGACTTGGTTTTTTTGTCATTTTTAATTGAATATTGTTTTTCAATTTCACCATCCAACAACTCAATCTTTTTTTTAAAAAAAATTATCCTTTAATATTGGGTGTTTAGGAATTAAGCTTCATAATTGTTTTTTCAATTTGTTTTTTATAGAGTTATCACAATCTCATATATTTAGTTTTTTTCTCGTTTTCAACATTCAAAATTGGATCTATCAAAAATAAAGATTTATAATTTTTTTTTTTTGCTTTTTATGAAATTATCCTAATCTTATGACCGAGATTACGAGGTTAACAAGTTAGAACAAGTGGACTTAGGTTGTTTTTTGTCCTTTTTTAGTTTTTTTATTTATTTTTTCCTTCAACATTGGGTTAATTGAAAATTAATCTTTGTAATTGTTTTTGAATTTGCTTTCTGTGAGGTTATCTTGATTTCAAACCTGAGTTGCCAATTTTGTGGGTTAATTCAAGTTGACTCAGGTAGTTTTTTATCCTTTTTTTTTAATTTCTTCCTTCAACATTAAGTTGTTTATGAATTAAACTTTATAGTTTATTTTGATTTTCTTTCTATAAAGTTATCATGGTCTCATGACTCGGGTCACAGATTTGACAAGTTAATCCGGGTTGATCCAATGTATCATTGTCTCAATATTTTTTAAAAAATATCATCTAATATATCATCATATCAATATTTATAAAAGATATCATCAAATATGCATCATATTTTGAGCTCATGATTATTATTTTTCATTAAAAAACACATTAGCAATGCTTGGGTATTTGTTTTACAATAATAAAAAAATTAGATCTGATCTGTAGATATCAAAATGAATATATATATATATATACACATATATATATATACACACACACACACACACACACACACACATATATATATATATATATATATATATATTAATTTGAAAATCTACATGGAATACAGGTCACTTTAAGGATATTTTTCTAACATTCTTCTATTTGGTCCAAATGACACCATTTAAAAAGTGACAATATCTTTATAGAGTCCAAATTACTAGTAAGAGAAAACACTTACTTAAATCAAGAATACAATGTACGAAACATAACGGTCTGACTTTATAATCAAGTACTTTCTTTCATGTATTACAATATATAAAAAAAATCAAAAGAATAAGGATCAAATTAGAAAATATAATATTTGATAAATTGGAAAGAAAGGATGAAATTAAAAAACAAGTAAAACTTATACAAAAAGGTCAGGAATAAAAACTAAAAATCAAAAGAATAAGGACTGAAGTTGAAATACAAACAACAAAGAGGGTCAAGTTATACTTTTTAGGGGAGGAAAGAGAAAAAAAAGACCCATAGGCGACAAACTAAACCACCAACAACAACATGTGATGCTTCATAGGAAAAAGAACATGTCAACACTTCCAACGATATGACAAAATGACATTTTTGGATGCCAAGAGGTGTCGCACGAGCCGTCGAAGAGCACAGGCACCTCCCACAAGCCTTTTACTGTCATGCATATGCTTGTCCTTTTATTATATTTAGCCAAATATCAAATCTTCCCTTAGCTAACTTAATAATAATGAAAAAAATTATGGAAAGACAAAAAAAGCCTCTTGACTTTAGTTTTCTTTATAATTGTTTGCTATTTTTTATATTCTATCCGACTACAGTATGTAGGTATTTGAATTAATAGATCAAAATACAACATTTTTATGGGATGAGAATTAGTTGAAATCCTCTTCGATTGATTAATGAATTATTTGCAGTTTTCAACACGCGAGTGAGCGTGGGAGAGTCCTAAAGATAGGAATGAATAAACAAATGTATTTGAAAGGATATGAAAAAAGAGGGCCCAACGTGAACCAGTAGCCTTTGTGCATTGAATTTTCAAATATTGATGTAGCTTTTGAGTTAAAATCTGGTTTGATTCATTTACTATCTGTTTTTCATGGCCTTGCATGATGCAAACCCTAGCGGAATTTAATGGAATTCGCGAACCCAAGATCTATCTCATCCAAGTTTGCTGAAAATATGATTATCACAATGGAAGACTTGCTCCAAGGCAACAAGACTATAAACCAACCCAATCACAACGCCTACACCTGGAGACGAGCAAAATAGTATAAATTCACAACAAAGATTGGTCAATTCTTTGAAGAGTTGAAAGTTCAATCAAGAACCTAAATTGACAACCAAAGATCATCAAAAATCATAATATTATTAGGTAAAAGGTGTGCTGAAAATTATTTTCAAGAGTATTTATACCCCAAGCTAAAAACTCTAGTTTTCCTAATGAGTCACATATAAACCCAATTTAAATAATAATCAACCCAAGCTAAAACTAGCCCAAACTAATTAAAATAAATAAAATAAACAAGTCTGAAACCCAAACAAGTATTTCCTCATAAAATAAAGAAATTTTAATGGTCCAACTAATTTAATAAGACAAGTTCTGTTATTTATGTAATCTGTCTGGCAGTAGCAAAACCTAACTTTAAACGAATGGTTCTCTCTCGTCTTAAATAATTAGAAGGCATGCCATATACCGTTGGAAAGTTATGGAAGTCTAGTTTCCAGCTCAAGTAGAATCACCTCAAAATTCTACCTATAGCTCCAGTTATGATTAAAAAAAAGGTAGCAAAAGTTTAAACTGTTTGAATCTAGTCTTCTTCTCTCAATCCTTGTGTAATGGTCTTGGTTCCACCAACAAGCCCCTCTTGAACATGAATAAGATTAATAACGGCTTGCTTCTCGTTATTAATATCCTCTTGAAGTCCACCTTAGCCCACGTATCTTGAAGAAGTCCATTGAAAGCCTCTTTGAACATTTTAGCTCTAAGCTTTGTAACTGGACCAACCGGAACCTCTAATGAAACCTTTAGTGCTTGGATCATATCGTTGCAAGTGATGACCCCCACAAGCACTTGAAGGAATTCCATGTGGTTTGCTCAACTATAAAGCCACAAGGAGTAACAGAGGAACAAATTAAACTAAGGGACTTTCCATTCTCTTTGGCAGACAAGGTGAAGGATTAACTTTATTACCTTCCATCTAAATCTACTACCACATGGAATGATCTAAAAATGAAGTTTCTGGAAAATCTCTTTCTGACTTCAAGGGCAAGTACCATTAGAAAAGAAATTAGGGGAATTCACTAGAATAACAGGAGACGTTGTACGAATATTAGGAACATTTCAATCAATTATGCATGAGCTGCCCTCATCATTAAATTTCTGATCAATTATTGCTACAATATTTTTATGAGGGATTGTTACCTATGGATCGAGCATGATTAACACAACAAGTAAAGGAGCACTAGTAGAAAAGACTCTAGAAGAAGCACGAGAATTAATCTAAAAAATGGCAGCAAATTCACAGCAATTTGGAGTTCACGTTGATTCATCTATAGGAGTTAATAAGGTAATTGACACGATCAAAGAGTTGATGTCTTATCCCAAGTGCAAGAGTGTCAAAGTAATAAATAACCAGCAAGACCGGGGTCGAACCACAGAGAGGTGAATTGTATAAATTACAAATAAAGAGAAAGATTTGAAGAGAATAATAACAGAAAAGGAATTGAAGAGAGTTTTGGGAAGTGATATTGATGTAAGGATTAAACAATAATAAAACAGATTTCAAGGTTAGAGGATTCACTAATGGTATTTCAAATAAATATAATATAAACTCTTTTTATTATTCAACTAAAAACCACACACAAAGGAGGTTCCAATCGAATGATTTATCATTATTAGCTCATTATAAATTATTAACATAATCATATTAATCATCTTATCTAAGTAACACCATACTTATAACTATCATCAGGCATTTATGTTGCTAGCTTATATTAACAACAAATAAAGTTCCTATCATAATAACAATGTCGGCCGAAAACTATGAAGGATCAAGCATTTGATGTACCAAGTGTTATACAACACAAATCTAGATTAACCATTTAGCAAGCAAGGAATTAAGAATTAGTAAGATAAAAAGATAAGACATGCTAATAACAATTTTTCTTGGATATAAACATTAAAGTCCATGTTGAGTTTATATTATACCTATTCTAACACCATTAGTAAAACCTTTTCACCTTGACATAATTAACTTAGCCAAACATAATGAAGAAGAAAAACATAAATAAACAAGATGAGAACATGATTATGATATAAGTTAACTAAGTATATGAAAGGAAATGAAAAGGCATAAATAAGAGATTAATATAACATGAAAGAAAACTTGAACATTACAAAGAGAGAAAGCAAGAAGATGATTTTGATCTGAAAAATAATATGACTAAATACATGGCAAATGCCTTCTTTTATATGCTAAGATTCAGAACAATTGATTGGTGGACTAAGAAAATAGTTGGTGGCCAACCATTGATTTGGTGGCTGGTTTTTGACATTGTTGGCTGCTGGTTCTTGATATTGTTGGCAAATTTTTGATATTGTTGGTTGGTTAGAATTTGAGCCCTTTGTTCCATGAAAGCTGTGGGCAATTGTCTCAGCTTTCCAACAAAAAAAACCAGAGCTCATTTGGACTTCTAGAACTCAAGATATGAGCTGAAAACCGAACAGTGTCTGAGCTGCAGGACAGGTTCTGACTTCTCTGTTGTTGATAAGATTTGAACTTGAAAATAGCAGAATTGAGTCTTAGACTTTTCATAAAAGTTTTAGGTCTATGTCTTATCTTTCCATCCATATAAAGTGGACCTAAAGCCAAGTTCTAAAACTCCAGTTATGATCAAATAACTGAATGGTATTCCAGTTTAGAATTGAACCAACATCTCTTCTCTTATCCTAGTCCTCCTTTTGTCTCTTCACTTGTAATAGTTAATCACATCAATCAATCCTTTGAATTGTGAGATATACCTACATTCAAAACAAGCATTTACCATAAATTAAAGATATATTATATTATTAGACTTGTTATTATAAAACATGCTTTAGTTAGGGAATTTAACGATACTTTAGTGCAATACGATGATATAAAGCCTTAATGAGAATGCACTTTTAAGTACTAATCACACCCCCCAACCAGCTTATTACTAGTCCCTAGTAATCAAAGCGTTAAAATACAAAAACAATTTGCAAGTTCCACAAAGTAAGGTATTCATCATTTAACTTCCATTAATCTATCCAAATAAACAAACTCTCATTAAATTTTGTTCCAATGTTTAAGGTTAACTTCCTTGGGTTGGAATTATTATCTCTTTTTTTTTTTAAAGCAAGAATTTATAATACAATGTATCTTGAACCCATGTAACGAGCTTTTAGCTAATGACTCCCAGACTAGTTGGTCTTAGGGCATCAAGTGTTGAGACACCCCTACGAGCTTAGTAACTCGGGTTGCAGATACTGACACGTAGATAGTGCAATGTTTGATTCCCTTAAGCTTTTCTCCTTAACCCATGTAACAAGCACTGGGCCAATAGCTCCCAAGTCAGTTGACTTTAGGGTACTAGGTGTTAAAACACCCCTTCGGGCTTAATTGCTTAAATCAAGGAGGCTACGAAACCAAACTTATCTACTTTTTTATTTATTTATTTGTTTTTTTTTGTTTTTTTTTTTTCGCGAGATTTTTTTTTTGTTTTTTTTATATATATATACTATCCCTTTCCCTTAGTTGTTACCATTAACAAAAGAACATAAATAATGTAATAATCCAATATGCAACCCACAATCATATGTTAAAGTGTGTGTGTGAAAATGAAGGTTTAAGAATACTTGTTAAATGAGTATATGAGCAGAATTAAGTGATAACAATGCGAGAGTTTGTAAATCTGAATATTTCAAGAAGTATTATAATAGACCTTGTTAAGAATGTTTACTAAGATGCGTCTCAAGAGTCACTAAAGTTCATCCTTTACTCTGCCATCCTAGTAACAACAGGTTTGCAAATGGTTGTAATAATAGAAAACACAGTTAGTTAATTAATTTTTTTTTTTAAATATCAACTACTACCCTCTCCCCCCAATCAAAACGAGACATTGTCCTCAATGTTCTAAGGCAGAAAGATAGAGTATAGAAGACATCACCTGAAACAGCAACTACTGACAAACCTGAAACACACTTTAAACAAATATAAGAAAGCACAAAACACAA
>Ga0325411_1001229_pt1 | contig 28372 bp, 21 predicted proteins | sample PopdelMetagenome_13_FD_206181 | JGI IMG/M metagenome (GOLD analysis project Ga0325411, IMG submission 206181) | Populus deltoides microbial communities from Bellville, Georgia, United States - Xylem-PdIQD-R4 | ecosystem: Host-associated > Plants > Phyllosphere > Stem > Wood/Secondary xylem...
GAAATAAAATATTACAGAATTAATTTAAGGCTTATTTATAGCCTTCCATGCAGCCCATTAATCCTAGAAACAAAAGGGAAAGGTAGATTCTTTTGTTTTCTTTGGTGTCCTCACCTCATGGCCCAAATAAGGTTGTATTGGGTCCCTCTTGCACATGGATAAAATGTATTAGAACCTCTTCTTGATACTTCAATAGACCTTTCAATTTTGTCTTGGTCAAAATCTTCAAAATCAATGCATTCAATTCAATGCTTCTTTCAATGTTTTTATCTTGGAAAAATAATAGGATCCTTATTGGTATTTCTGGATTGGTCCGCATCAACTTAGCTATGATTTTAGGGTTTGTGAAACAATAATTCTTTTTTTACCATTAAAATTGTTTTTATGTTCAAATTAGATTCTTTATTTTTCTTTTTTATTACGGATTACTTTCCCAAATGGATTTCAGAATTTTATTTGCTAGGTCAGCTAAGCATCATATTTAAAGACGTATGTACGCAAATCAAATCGCAAGAAGATTTATTGTGAGAAACACATTGAAGCTATTTGCGTAAGAGAATTTATATCTCCCAACTCTGCATATGTAAATACATTGACGATATCAACTTAACTTTTTCTTTACGATGAACTTGAGCTTCAACCCTTAATTTCTCTTCGCTTGACTTTACTTTATAGTGGAGAATTTATTATGAGAACCTGTTAAGATTTGTGCCAAAATTTCTTGTAGCCTCATCAGCAATCAAATTAATGCTGCATTAATATTATCACTGTTTAAGTAGTGGCTGGAATATATATATATATAGAAGGTCAAATAATTGTAAATGTAAACATATGCATGCCAGGAAAGCATTAACTATACACAACTTGGTAATTAAATAACTAATTTACGACCATGAACCCAATAAATAATTGCTAATTACTGGATTAATTAAATAAACGAAAGCTTCCATGTTGATTTGGGGGCCCTGTTTAGACTTTAGAAAACAGTTTACTGAGAAAATTTCTATCATTTTGACACTTGTTAATTATATAATATAATATATGAAGATTTTAACTCGTTGTTAAGACGACTCAGTGTACTTCCTGATCACATGCAGCATGTAGGCATTTTTATTTTTATTTATTTATTTATTATAGCCTCAAATGGAATGTAATATTTGAGCTAGAATAGCAAACTGAAATATACCTTTTTACTCTGTCAAATCTTGGATCTGCAAGAGATTGGTGTGTAGACGCTTAAAATATTGCATGGTGGAGGGGGGTGCGCAGCCATAATCTTAGTGTTATACTTTTTTTAATTTTTTAAAATATTTATTTATTATTACTCTTTTGACAAAAAGAAGAGTGCCGATCTTTTTCTTTATGGATTAAGATATCGGCATTGCCTCCTAAAGTGGAAGCAAATGGTAGTGCAACAGGAAGCTTGTCTTCAGCTATGAAGATTACACGTAGGTAGCTAGGTTGTCGTTTCCACAACATATGTAGATGTAAGAGAGAAATCCATAGCTCAAGCATGGAACAGTGTAGCTTAGGCAAGAAACACATGTAACTTCTTGTTTTATTACACCTTTGGTAAAAGTTACATTTTCCTCTGCAGGCATTCCAATCTGACCAACGTTGCCTGCAGCTAACTACGACTTTCACACAAAATCATGGGAATGTCTAGCATCAGATTTTTGTTTTTGAAAAATAACATGATATGGTAAAAATCTTAGGAGAATGACGCAGCTTTTGAAAAGTATTTGAAAAATAATATAGTTAAATTAATATGATCGTGTTTTTAATCTTATTAAAATTAACTTATAATTTTATATTATTTTTTCTAATACATTCCTTTTTCTTTGAGCATAAAAGTTATATTAAACAGATGATAATTTAGTTTTAATTAGAAAAATAATGGTGATAAGATTTCAACTTGTATAATCATTAATATGTTTAATAAGTAATATAAAAGTATATCTATGTTTAATAAGTAATATAAAAGTATATATATATATCATTGAATATCTTAAGATTTTGAATTGAGATAGATAGTTTTTTATCATGCTGCATAAATGTCCAAGATCAAATAATTATAAATTTGAATCCTATCTGCTTCCTGTTCTAATTAAAAGTTGAATAAAGGAAATTTTACTAAAAATCTCCTGTTTTTCTAGCATAGAAACACGCTGCATAGTAATTTCTCATAAACTACATTTTAAAATACTCCGTCAACATCAATTCAAAATAATAATAATAATAATAATAATAATAATAATAATAATAATAATAATAAAAGAATGAAAATACACCCCCCCCCTGTATAAAAATATATTAATAGCGTACAAAACCCTTATTAGAGTTCATTCTATGCCGGTAAAATTAGAGCATTTTAATAGAGAATGGTTCTTCGATTGTTTTGGGGATCAGTAGTCATGATGGATCTTGTAAGATTTGGGAGGCTTGCTTGATGTCGCTCATTGATGATATGAACCTTGCTGTGTCTTAATTTTGTCATGGAAGTTCATTCTGTGATAGTGTTCTTGTAAGTTGTTATTCTTTGGTCAAGTTTCATCTGTCGAAAAATTGGATAATCAACATAAGATCAATGATTCTGCTTGTAGCACCGCAAACTGGGGTTTTAATCTTCAGAATCGGCCTATTGTTGATTTAAAAAGAGTTGTTCGTTCTTTTTATATTTACTGAATATTCTATTTTCCGTCTCCAGAAACATTGGAATTACCCGACGGTGAAGTTCTTGAAGATTTACTCAAGCTACATTAATGACAAATACGTAATCTTCAACATATAAGTCCATTTTGGATATTAACAAACTTCTTTCTTTTTTTTTGTTGATAGAGTTGACATATTTATAACAACTTATTATGTAATTATATAAATTGTAGGATGTAAAATATAATTTATAAAAAAAATATAATACTCAAAATACTCCCTTGCTTAAAAGATAAAGAGATTTTGTGATTTTTTTGCTTAAATTAACATAAAATAGTTATCGATGAATACAACTTTCATACCTAAAATACTTTCAATTGAAAAGGTATAATATTGGTGGGTAATATAAAATTATTTCTTGAACATTGTCTAATAATTTAAATTCTTAAATTAATATATATGTGTTAGATGGTAATATAAAATATTTTTTTAGAATATCATCTAATAATTTAAATTTTTTAATTAAAATAATTATTTAATATTATATTAAAATATTAATAACCAAACAATCATAAAATTAAATGCAAATAGATGTAGATGTTATGCACGTGTTTGTGCGTGTGATCTATTAGATCAATTAACTCAAATTAATAAAATTATTATAGAGTTAGTTTGTTACTGAGATTATATAAGTTTAATAAATTCAAAGTATATTACTAAATAATCTTCATTTGTATAATTATTGTGAGTTTCAATTTTTCTAAATTAAAATAAGAACAACTTCTATATTTTTACATTTTAATTCAATGTAGAACTCATCCTCCACCAATGAAAACACTTACCCATGAACCTCAAATTTGATACTATAGAGCCGCCCATATTTTTTTTCTTGACGAGGAAACTAAACACATAGGTTATGATATAACACTGCACTCTTGCTTTATATTTTGCGATCATCACAAAACATTTCAAAGCCATCAACGTCCTTAGAGTCAATTCACAAACAATGGAACAAATTAACCTCCCAGTATTGTCAATTAGAGGTTTTTGACAAAAGGCCATGCTAGTTTAGCTATTATATTCTCATGCACACTTAAGGTGTTTTTTTTTTCTTTCCACTATACGACTTTATATAATTTAATTACGGCAAATCGAAATAAGAAAAAGAGAAAAACTTGCATGTGTTAGAATGATAAAAACACCATTCTAAACCACAAATTGTATTTAAAGTTCTAAGAAATTAAAAATATCGCACAAGCCTTGAATCATATAGTTAAACCAATCACATTATTAATTGTGAAATAATAAAAAATTAGAAGTGTTTGGACTGCCTGCCTTTTAATTTAGATTGTAGGGCTCAACCCATGTTTTCTAGGCTTTTCTATCATTCTTGCACCCAAGTTTTTCGAGGCTTCTCTATCATTCTTGTGAACATTTTTGTATGTTGTATAGGCTTTATTTTGTGGACCTTAGAGCCGCATCATAGAGGGCTAACAAATGACTAAATAGTCGCATTACACTTGTCGCACATGTGCGACGTCTCGGCGATATTCCACTTCATCAATGTAGGTTTGAGGTAATCGGGAAAATGGAGCAGACAAGGAATTCTTGTCTTTTATCAGTGGAAAGCGGGAAAGGGAGTCGACACCTAGTCTTTTGGTCACTAGAAACTCTAACTGGTCTCAGAGATCAGATACAGGGACTGGTTGCATAAAGGGAAGATATTAACACCCTAAATACACCCTACCAAAGGTAAACTGCATTGTTTAATTGTCTGATAAAAAACTAAGGTCTTGTCGTGTTTTTTAATTGTCAGTCTATCTAAGGTTTAAGAAAAGTCCTTCTCCGTACGAAGATCCTTATCTTATCGGGTAAAAGTCTATCCGTTCTAATATCCATATAAAAAAATACATTTTTAATATTAGAAATATATTTTATGTATAAATTCATAATCCCAGATGCTAAAAGAAAACGAAATATTTTTTTTTGAAATTTTTAAAATATTGGCCTAGTTCTCTCATGGCTCTAATAAATTTGTTATTAAAGCCAAAATGCATGCTAAAACATATTTTTGAATTTTTTTGTGTTTTATGTATAAAAAAACGATATAATTTTTTTTTAATCTTTGAGAGACTTGACTGTATGCATGAAAACAAAATATTTTTTTGTTTTATAATGTTTTGATGAAAACCAGGTATTTTAATATCGGATTTGTATCTTTACGATATAAAAATATAAACCAATATTAAGCAAAATTGATAAAAAAAAAATATGCGGGAAAATCATAAAATTTTTCGAAAGGAATTTTTTTGGAAAATTTTGGACCAGGTCAGACCCGGCCCAAGAATTTTGGTCTGGGCCGGCGCTGCCCGGCCAAGTGAACAATGAAGGACCTAACTAGAGAAGAAGAAGAAGAAGAAGGAAGCTGACCTAGCGGCTCTTAGTGGTGTTGTTGTGGTGGTAGACGGTGGTTGCTGCCGGTTTCTGTTTTTTCTTCTTCCTTGCTGCTTTCGGTTTTCTCGGCTCTTTCCCTCTGTTTTTCTATTCTTCTCCTTTGGTTCTTTAGCGGTTGCGGTGCTGGCGAATCACAGTGATGCTAGTGGCGGTTCCCGGTGGTGTTGTTGTGGTGGTAGACGGTGATAAAGGTTTTGGCTGCTGCAGGCCGCAGTGGAGAGAGAGAGAGAGAGAGAGAGAGAGGTTTGGCTGGCAGCAGAAATGAGGGGAAAGGCTGGTTTTTTTTATAGATTTTGGACCCAAATTTCTCCCTCCTTGGAGCATGAAAATCAAACCTATTTATAGGAGGTGGAAAAGGGACACTGTGTCTCTTCTATCAGCCCTTTGATCGACCCGAAAGCATCTCAACCATTGGTTCAAAGTAGCAATGATGAACTGTTAGTTTCGTGCAGGAAAATGGCTGGTCGGATTGACCATTTTGGGGCGGTGCCACCGCCTCTGAAGCCTCGATCAACTCGAACGGTTTATACTAGCGTGTAGTCAGGTGTCAATGGATCATTTTCGTGCAAATTTCATCTAATTTGGGGAAGAAATGAGGCATCAAATGCCTTGGGGAAGTAGCCACCCAACCAGCCTCGCTGGAGAAGAAGATGAATAGTAATTTTCTGCCAATTACGCTTTAGTCCTTTAATTTGTGATTTATATCTAATTATACCCCTAACAAACTTCAACTCAAACCTCAAATTTCAGCGCCCTTTTCCTTTGGTCCCTAGTTTTCAATTTATTCAATTAAATCTCTAATTGGGCATCAAACTTCAATATTTATGCATTTAAGCCCCTGATTTGCCAAATCAACTCTCAAAAATTCTTATTTGACCATAGAACTTTAATTTCTTCCAATTAAAGCCCAAAATGACTTAAAAACAAATTTTCTTGCAATCAAACCCTCCATAAATTCAATTAAACCTCCAATAAACTTTAATTGAGTCTATAAATATTTGTTTTTTGACCTTTCTTTTCAAATTGAATTTTCCTTGTCAACAAGGCTCTTCATCTACAAAAAATATACTGTCAAATTTTAATCTTTGAATTTTTGAGCCTCCTCAACTAATTTCTAGTCATTTTCGATCCAACATCCTCTCGTCACTGTTATTATCTTTTGGATTTTTTTGTTTTTAGTCTGAATATATTTTTTTGATTTTTTGGAAGAGAAAAAGTGAATTTGGGGAATAACCCAAAAATGAGTTATGACAACACCGACCTATATTTTTGTTAACAAAAGACCTATATTTTCAATCGATGTTTATAATTAATGTAAACTTTTTCTCTCTCTTTTTTTTAATAAAATAAAGGAAGAGGATACATTGCTTTCTTCTGTAAAAAAAATGGAAGAAATGTATAAATGAAATAACCTAATTTTCTACCCTTTTCTATGATTTTTCTTCCATCTTTTCTTTTTTCTTTCATATTTATACATTTATTTTATCTTCTTGAACTTGTAATTTTGATGTAGTACACATAATTCTTTGCACGCATAAACGTTTTACAAACAAACATTGTTTTCTATCACCAATATATACATTTTTGTTATACCTACCAACCACATAAAATAAATGAATTCCATCACAAAGACATGGCAAACCAACTTCCTCTCTAATCTTGTGTCCATTTCAGGCACATAATCTATGGCACGACATCACATAAACCGATAAGCTACTTGGTTGGTTAATGACACAATTCCTCCTCCATGAAAAAACGTTTAAGCTAGGTGTACAAATACACCCAAACTCACATATAGGAAGGGGATTAATTTCATAGTCATACACTTACCACAACAAAGCCATACAAATTCTCCATACAGAGTCATACTAGCTACATCCAAATACTCACACTACGTATTTTCATTTTTCTTTCTATGCATTATATCCTCTTTCATGTGTATGTGTGTGTGTGTGTGACTTAAGCATCAAAGAGCCTATGAGAGACTGGTTTACAGAAGTAACTAGTGTATCATATCTTTACCACAATGTGATTTGATGGCATTTCCTTTTTTTTTTTTTAGCCAATGTTAAGGTGTTAGATTTCTTGTATTCTCGTTCATTTATTCATTTATACAGTTTAGAAAGATAAAAATAAATGTATAAATATGAAAGGAAAAGGAAAAAGATAGAAGAAAAATCACGGAAAAAGGTAAAAAATTAGATTAGTCATTAAAAGGGCGACCAATTGATCACCTAAAAAGGCAGCGGCCATATTGTTTGCCCAAAAAAATACGAATAGTAGGTCACCCAAGTGGTCGCCTAAAACAAAAGTGACTAGGATGCCTGGTCACTTTAGTCGGGCCTGGGTGGCCTTAACTAGTCATCTGGCTCTAGCGATTATATTTAAAAAAAATTTATAAAAAACCTATTTTTTATTTTTTATTTTCCTATACCATTATTGCCCCTTCCAATTTTTTAAACATACTTCTTTAGAAGACTTTAGCTAGAAGTGGGGAGAAAATTCTTATTATATGAATTACCTTTTGTAGACATACGTTACCTTTGTGGCTGTGAGTGCCATCTTTATGGAGATATAATAGAGACATGGAAATATTTTTAAAGGAGTATCAAAGCTTTTCATAGAGACATGTTTTGGAACACTGAGATTTTCATATAGTCATGAAGATTTGATGATATAGACCATGTAGATTTTTCATGAAGATTTTAGTCATGGAGACTTTCATTGGAGTTCATGGAGATTTTCAGGAGAGATATGGAGACTACACAGAGATTTTTCTTTGAAAAACATTACTATTTAATTGAAAAACTCAAAAGATAGATATAAATTTATGGAGATAATCCAGAGATTATTTGATCTCGGGTAGCACATCAAATGCAAATGCATGTATTTCTTTTCTTAACTCTAGTTATTTTTCTTTTCTCATAAATTGGTGGAGGTAACCTGTAGCGATCAATCGTTCTATGTTTTTTAATACGTGACACCCTTTAGTGTCATGCTTGTTGTCACGGTGAAAGAGATAAAACTTATTGGGATTTTTCATGTTTGTATTGCTTTTATGGAAGGAGGATATCACATAAATGTTTTCCTTTAGATAGCAACTAGCACCTTAGTTCATGTGGTGGTCGGCGGTGTAGTCATGATCTTGAAAATGTCAGGAGATCATGGATGTGCCCATTGGTGCTTCTTTTGGGTGCTCTTGTTGAAGGTTGATTTCATGGTGGAGACTTTGCTTTTGCGTGGAAACATGGGTGGCATTTTTTGGTCACATTAGCTTCTTCCACCCTAATGTAATTTCTATTGCGTGTTTGACACTGAGAAGATTTTTATTAGAGATGGTATATAACATTTCCCATTGGAAAACATTGTATGCTCCACTAATTAGAGCTTTTATAGCTATTGGTTTAGAAGTCTTTCCATATTGAGCATCTCTTTGTTGAATTGTTAGAGATTGGATCTAGTGTTTTCATCTTCTCGTTGTGTGATTACGAAGAGTTGTGTGATGCTTTTTTTAGTCAGAATGCATAAGCTAAATAAATAGATTAATTGGGAGTTGAGATTATAAAAATAGAGAATAGAGTTTGGTTCTAGGTTGTAATATCATGCACGTGCAGATCTACTAAATGTTGTTAGAAAAACTTTGCACATAGCATCAATATCTTGTGTGACAAGCTCTAAGATGCTTCTCATATTTTGTATATGCTCTCGAGGGTTTATGAGTTGCTCATAGTTGTCTAGGTTGGCTTTAATAGAAACACGGTCTTTAAAGAGTCAAATGTACATGATTTTATGATAAAGTAGAGATTTTTTGACTAGGTTGTGTTCAAGAGGTCATAAAGTCATGGATTTCATCTCACGCCTAGGTTTTTTTCTAGTATATAAGGGGGACTCAGATGGAGATTGATAGCAACTTGATTGTTTGGAGCATCTCGTGTGTAAACGATGTATGTAGCTTCTTTTAAGTGTAAAAGCAAGAGTGTTACTCACCTACATGTCATTATGCCCTTTCTTTTCAAGGAATCAAAGTTGTCTTTTTACACTTGGTGTACACATGGGAGTTGTTGTGTAGGAAGAAATGTGCGAAGATGCAGTTGCATAGCCACAATAACATCATTGAGTATATGCACCTGATAAGAGATATGTTGGAGACTTGAGGGAGTTGAAGTCCTTATGAGAAGATTAGTCACTCTCTTCTATATTAGAGTCTCGTCAACCATGAAAATATTTTTGTTGAAAGGTAAAAATGAATGAACTAGATTTTTATTAAAGTTCTCATAGACAGTGCTGCTGATGAAGTCGTGAAAAACTTCACACAGAAATGGGCTTTCCCTAGCTGTGTTATGGGCTTGTGGAGTATTGGATTAGGTTTCTCTTGTAAACCAATCCCTCGTTCCAAGAGGGACACTCTGAAATTTAAATAAAAAAAATATGTATATGAAAGAGAATATAATTCTTAGAAAAGAAAAGAAAAAAAATGAGAGTACATAGTATGCGTATCTGGGTGTAGCTGGTATAGCTCTGTGTGAGAATTCGTGTGGCTCTGTTATGGTGAGTATGTGGCTTCAAAGTTGGTCCCCTTCTCGCTTGTGAGTCTAGGTGTATTTATACACCTAGTTTGAACTTTTCTTCATATAGAAAAAATTGTGTAATTGGCTAACCAAATGGCTCATTGGTTGGTGTGATATCGTTCCATTAATTATATGTCTAATACAGGTACAAGATTGGAAGAAAAGTTGGTGTGCCATGTCTTTTTAATAGAGTTCATTTATTTTATATGGTTGGTGGGCATTGCAGAAATGTAGCTATTGATGATAGAAAACAGTACTTGTCTGTAAAACGTTTATGTGTGCTATATTAAAATTATCAGTACAAAAAGATAAAATAAATGTATAAATATGTAATAAAAAGGCAGAGATGAAAGAAAAATCATAAAGAATAAAAGAAAATTAGGATGTTTGTCAAAAAAGTGACTAGTCAGTCGCCCGAGCTTAGCCTAGATGACCAAATTTTTTGCTTTTTTTAATTAAAAAATTATTTTTATTTCTCATTTTCTTGTACCATTAATTGCAAATCCACTAAATCGATAGCCGAGCTTTATCTTCCCTTCTTGACTTTTGATACTTTATGTTATCTTTTCATGTTTGGGCCTTTTTTTCAAGTCCAAAAGCTCTTTACATGGCAAAACTCATTCGTCTAGCAATCAAGCTCACCTCAAATTCTTAAATAAGTTTGAGATCAAATCTAAACTCTTGAATTAAAAATAAAGATTTTGTACTTTTTTTTTACGCTACGACCTATATTATCATTCTTGTTTTTTAATGAAAGTAAGACAATAACTTGTGGATGTTTTTCACTAAAAAACTCCTAAACATTTTACCAAATTAACATCTATTGATATTTATATCTTTCACCCTCACATCACCTCCCCTAAGAACTAATTAGTTTAAGCCTTAATTTAAAGCACCTTTAATAGTAACTTTTCTATTTATTTTGGAACAACGAAGTATAAACACTAAAGTATATATTACTAAATTTTGTAATTGAATTGGTCTTATAAAACAAATGGCTTCTGATGATGTGATTATTCCAGAACATCGATCTTTTCTATGCTTTTCTCAATATCATAACAATGATCATAAAAGTTCCATGGGCTTGTATTACAGACTTAATTGACAAGAGAAAGGTCAAATAAAGCACCAAACTTGACTTGCAAAGTGAAATCTAGTATCTTGAAGAATCTTGAGATTGGTATTTAAAAACCTACATGTTTTTGAAAAGAAACAATAAGGAATTGGTATATACAATCCACTTATGTGCTTTTAATTATTATCGCTCAAACAATATTTACCCAGCACTATTTGAATATTAGTGTCTTGGTAAGAATATATTCTTAAGGATAAATAGAGATCTCATTTTAGAAAATACACAACATTAATAACCTATCTAGCATAGAAGAGTATTATAAAGAGAAAAGCTTGCTTGTGTTAGAATGACAAAGGCCTTTCCAAACCACAAATTATTTTTAAAGTTCTAGGAAATTATTAACATATGTTTAATTTAGGTTGTAAGGCTCAACCCAAGTTGTCCAGGCTTTTTTATCATTTTTGCACCTAAGTTTTTCGAGGCTTCTCTATCATTCTTGTGAACATTTTTGTATATTGTATAGGCTTTCTTCTGTGGAACTTTGGGCCGCATCATGTAGGGCTATATGACTAAATAGTCGCATTACACCAACCCATATTTTTGTTAACAAAAGACCTTTATTTTCATCGATGATTATAATTAATGTAAACATTCTTTCTTTCTTTTTTGAATAAAAATAAAAGGATAGGTGGATTATTACACACACACTCTAATATGAAACATTGTACCTACATTACACCATCATTTTATTTAGATACACCACACCTATGTTTGGACGAAGTTTAAGAACTTTTAAAGAGTAGTTATGATCATGTGTTAGGATATAAAAATAACACCAATTATGAACTACAATAGAGAAGATTTAAGCTCTTGATTTCATTTATAAACACTACTTAAACATAGGTTATTTACCATTTGTTGTCATTTTTTTTTTACAATTGTATAATCATCTTTTTATTTTGGCTATACTTATGATGGATCAACATGGTGCCATGTTGAGGAATACAAGAAATCTAACACCTACTCATTGGCCAAAAAAAAGGAAGGAAATTAATGCCATCACATCACATTATGGTAAAGACAGGATACACTTGTTGCTTCTATAAACTAGTCTCTCATGGATGTTTTTTATGCTTACATTGAGGTGTGTGTGTGTGTGTGTGTGTGTGAAGGAGGATATAATGCATAGAAAGAAAAACAAAATTACGTGGTGTGACTATTTTGATGTAGCTAGTATGACTTTGTATGAAGAATTCGTGTGGCTTTGGTGTGGTAAATATGCGGCTATGAAATTAATCCCCTTTCTACTTGTGAATTTGGGCGTATTTATACACCTAGCTTGAACTTATTTTCATGGGGAAGCAAATGTGTCATTGGCCAACCAAGTAGCTCATTGGTTGATGTGATGTTGTGCCATAGATTTTGTGTCTAGCTTGGGCACAAGATTAAAGGGGAAATTGGTTTGCCAAGACTTTGTGATGGAGTTCATTTATTTTATGTGGTTGGTAGATATAGCAGAAATGTATCCATACCATATTGGTTGCCCAAAAAAAAGCTACCAGTAGGTCACCCAAGTGGTTGCCTCAAAAAAGGGTGATCAGGATGCTTAGTCACTCGAGCTAGGCCTGGGCAACCTTAACTAGTCATCTGGCTTTAACATTATATTTAAAAAAAAATTATAAAAAAATTATTTTTTTTTATTTCTTATACTATCATTGCCCCCTTCCAGTTTTTTAAATAGACATGTTTGGAAGACTTTAGCTAGAAGTAAGGAGAAAATTATTTTAAGTTATGAGTTTTATAGAGTGTAGATTTATTATTTATTTATTTAGATAAATAATTTTAGTAAACATAATCAGATGTATGTTTTATTCTATGTTATGGAATATCTTAATCTTACTTGCATAAGTTTTTCAATTTACACTTTGATTTTTTATGTAAAAAATCACATTGAAGCAACTTGTATACCTGGTATTTTCATATATAAAAAAAACTTTATAACCCACGACAAAGAACATGTTAAATGGCTAGTAACTACTGAATTAAATATTTATAAATATTTTTAAAATGATAAATGAGATATTGATAGATTTTTTTTTATTTTTCTATTCTTTTCTTAAGAGATATTCTTGATTCCCATTTGCTTTCTTCTTTTGATTTCCCCCCTCTTGTGTTTCTATTTTTTGTTTTTTTGAAAAAACTTTTCCAAATTTTTATCATGCATACCAAGGTTATTTTTTTAATACTCCTAGTTATTTTCTATTTTTTAAATGTCATTTTCAAAATTTATAAAACAAAAAAGTTCCTATTTATGGTTTTCTGATTGTGGGGATTATATATTGGCACCCACTTGGTAGCTGTGGTTTTGAGTTTTGACATTATTGGTCATGATTATATCATATATGTTGGCTATCATTTGTAAAAGTGTCTTGCAACTTGACCAAGGTTACAAGTTTAGAAGTTGAATAATAAATTAGTGAGTTTAGTGCTCAAACTTTCTGTATTTTTTTTTAAATAAAAATAAATTGAAACCATGTAGTTTTTTTAAAATATAATAGGTTTAATCTCAATTTTAATTGGATTACATGTTGACCCATAAATTATCTAGATTTTATCAAATCAATTATATAAACAATCTAAATCAAGACTCGATCTAATTTATAAATCAAAACTCAAACTAATCTAGAGCTCAAGTTAATAAGACTTTGGTTCAACCCACTGAGATGAGCTAAATTTTATAGCTACATGTTATAAAGTTACTCTTAATAAAAAATCAAACCAAATAGTTGAAACTAAAAACTAAAAACTAAAAATTAATAGGCAACAGTCAATGTCTGCAAAACCATTAAAAACTAAAACATGTTTGATACCGTTATAGTTTTATATTGTTTTAATTTATTAATATAAAAATTAATTTTTAAAAATAAAAAACATATTTTAATATATTTTAAAATAAAAAATATTTTACAAAATAATTATCACAACACTCACAAATTCTTATTTTACTCACTCATTTATACACTAGGTGACCAAGCAAAACTACTATCCAAAAATCCAAATCATGGACCATCATTTGATAACTATGCTCTCAATTCTCAAATACCAAGAAAACAAAAAGGGAAATTAAACAGCATTTTTACATGCATCATTTCTGATTAACTACAAGCCAACAATATCACTTCACTATATACACTTTTGGGTTTGATTCCCTAACGTTACAGATGTTAACCGAAATTTGGTAAGATAACTTTAGCCTGCCTGAGTCCCTGCCTTCAAATTCCTTGAATCAAAAACATTTTTCACGAATTTATGTCTGGTCAACGTTCATCCCATTTCAGCCGAACATCATGGTGCTCTAATAGACCATCTGACTTTCGGTTGCCTTGCCGTGAAGTGATGATTTTTCACACAAAGAGCAAAGAATTGCCCATCGCTCCTGGCCCCCATTTTTCACACAATCATGGGGTTTATTTTTCGCATCCACAGGTACAATTTTCCATTTCTTTGTGGAGTTTCTGTAAGAGATGGACAAACAATATCAAGTGAAGATTAGGGGAAGACCATTTATAAGTAATACAACCATTTGCCATTGCGATTTAGCCATCATTTATATCTGATATCATGATGTAAATGTTTCACTCACCTCCACCTCATTTTGAAGGCCTTGATATGCTGCACTGCGAAATCCAGCATGTCTGCATAACTTGTTTGCTGCAAGTTGTTGAGAAAATCAGCATGCAACACATTCTTCATAATTTACTGTATTTGGAATCCTGGAAAATGTTTTGCAAGTTTTTCTTCTTTTGTGTGAGTTGAAAAGGTATCATGTAATTGGTGTATGATTATTTCTTCAATTACATTATGTTAAGCTTCACTGCATCCAGCCTGGCAAATTGCAGTGTTGTGAAACTCCTATTATTACATGTATTGATAATGTTTGGTTATTGTTTCGAGATTGAAAAAAAAAAAAAAATATTGTAGGCATGGTACATACTTCATGGTTTGAAGGGACAAAAAATCACTCCAAAACTATCACAACAACAAATTTATTTGACTATCTCCTTGCCCCAAACAAACATTTTTATCCCTTTTGTATTTGATCACTTTGTTGTGTGAAACTAACCAAACACAACTCAAAGGGCCTGTAGTTAAAACTTAGGATTTCCACTAACAGGTCTCAAGTTTGAGTCCTCAAAGATATTGGAAGTGGATTCAGAAACTTGGATAGGCTTCCCCTATGGCATAGGCCCATTGTACAAAAATCATAAAAGAAAGGAAAAGAAAAATCCCCGTGGCCATGATCAATATACTTCACAAAATATAACTGATTGATCAAGTTAATGTCATCATGGAATCTTTAACTGGCCTTAACCAGTCAGGCCATCCATGCCGGCACAAGGCAGGGTTGTGTTTGAGTGCATTATCTCTCAATGAATTTAGTGAAGGAATAATCTTCTGACAAATACCAATACTCAAAGCAGATTCCATATATGATGTGTGAAGAAAGGAATACCACATTATTACCTTATCCATGTTCGGAACGAGATCTTATAGTTTCTTCAGTTTCCCACTTATTCTGGTTCTTCTCTCCTGGTTTAAATAAAAAAAGAAGAAGATGATTATAGATCCACAACGAAATTCAAACATTAGCAAAGCATAGCCTGCACCAGTGAATGACTGCAAATCTCATGGTAAAAGAATTTTCCAAGCTACTATATATGAAAAAACTTTAATGAACAATGAGAGAATCGTCAAGATTATACATCCCTTCATAATCCTTTACGCATAGTCCATCTTCTCATTATGCTGGTTTTATTAAAGGGAATGCAAAGAAGATGGACCCACATCTTTGCATATTGATCAAATGAGATATCAGCCTCGTTCTTTTTGGTGAAACCAAAGTGTGGTATTGGCAAAGCTTGAATGGGTAAAGGACAAGCAGGAGTATGCATGCAGCATGTAGATCAGTCCCTTTATTCTTAATACATTGCATTTAGCAGGAGAGGTATTAAACGTTTTCCAATGTATATATATGAGGTTAAAAAGAAAAAAGAGAGAAAGAAATCATTGATAATAATTGGAAGGTTTAACCTAATGGTTAGCCAACCCTTTCTATAAATATATGTAGGGCAATATACAATAGCAATGGTGGAGGTTGCCACACAAGAGTATGTAAACAATATTTTCTATATAAGTACATTCTATAATATGCCCCCTCAAGCTGAGGGTGGACGATCAACCCGAAGCTTGAAACGAAAAGCAGTAAAGGAAGACGTAGGAAGTGGCTTAGTGAAGACATCAGCAAGTTGATCCCGAGAGGAAATAAAACGAATCTGAATTTCCTTCTTGGCAACTCTATCTCGGACAAAATGATAATCGACCTCAACATGTTTTGTGCATGCGAGCATGAAAGACAGGATTCGCAGACAAATAGGTGGCACCAAGATTGTCACACCAGATGATAGGAGCAAAAGCAAACAGAATCTGGAGATCTGTTAATAAGTACTGAAGCCAGATAACCTCAGCAGTGTCATCGGCTAAGCCTTTGTACTCAACTTCAGTAGAAGAGCGAGCAATTGTGTGTTGCTTACCGGATTTTCACGAAATCGGCATCTGACCAAAGAACACAAGGTAACCACCCATAGATTTTCTATCCTCAACACTGCCTGCCCAATCTGCATCTGTAAAACCATGAAAGGCAAAAGAGGAACTGCGAGTAATATGCAAGTCATAGGATGTCATACCCCGAAGATAACGCAGGATGCGTTTCACGCCAGCCCAATGAGAATCTATAGGAACATGCATAAACTGACAGACTCTGTTAATAGCAAAAAAAATATCCGGGCGCGTAAAAATAAGATATTGAAGAGCACCCATAATTTGACGAAAGCGTGTAGTATCAGAAAATAATGGATTGGGCAGAATGGTAGCTTTGGATGTAAAGATTGGAGCAATAACAGGTTTGCAAGATAACATACCAGCTCGAGTGAGGATATCAAGTGTATATTTATGCTGGCGGAGCATAAGACCCATACTAGTAGATTGAACCTCAATACCCAAAAAATAATGAACAGAGCCCAAGTCGTGAAGCTTAAATTCTGAGCTTAGTAGCTGAATGAGGCGTTGGAGCATAAAAGAGTTGCTACCCGTAAGTAGAATATCATCAACGTAGACCAGAAGATAACAAATATCAACACCAACAGAGAAGATAAACAATGAGGTATCCACTTTAGATGCACGAAAACCAATAGATAACAGGAAATCATTCAGACGAGTGTGCCAAGCCCGCGGAGCCTGTTTTAAACCATATAGAGATTTATGTAAGCGACACACATTAGAGGGGAGAGCAGAATCAACAAAACCTGGAGGTTGTTTCATGTAGACCTCCTCGTCAAGAACACCGTTAAGGAAGGCATTATGGATATCAAGCTGATGAATTTTCCAACCACACGAAATGGCAATGGAGAAGACTAATCTGACAGTCGCATGTTTGATGACAGGACTAAAGGTTTCAGAGTAATCAATACCTTCTTGCTGAGTGAAACCCCTATCAACTAGACGAGCTTTATACCGCTTGATGCTACAATTAGATCTGCGTTTAATCTTATACACTCACCGACTACCAACAACATTCATGGAGGGGTGAAACGGTACTAAGGTCCAAGTTCTGTTTGTGCGCAAGGCCTGAATTTCCTCATGTATAGCACTATGCCATGCCTCATATCTGTTAGCATCATTAAAAACAAGTGGCTCATGAAAGGGAGGAGAAACTACCTGGCTGAAAGAGGCAGCAGAGCTTATGGTAATGGCAGTGGACAGCGCTGTCTTGGGCTGTCTTTAACAGAGGACCATGGGATGTTGACGAGCTGCTGGACATGGAGAAGTGTGACCTGTAACTGGAAGGTGCTAAAGAGGATATGAAGAGAGGTCTACACAAAGCTGGAAACGCGTTGGATGGACTGGTCGGCACTACAAAAAAAGGGGAGGTTGCGGCAAAGCTGGGATGTTCTGCAGCAGACCGGAGAACATGTGCATCTGATGATGGAGAACCTATTCCTGCACAATAATCATTGGAAAGACAAGCATATGGTGACAGTATGGCAATGTGGGATGGGGATGAAGGGGTGGCAGAAGCTATGGTTAAACGGATGGTCTGGTGGGGTGCGGCAGAGGGCAGAATTAGATTATTTGAAGGAGCAGGTTGGGGAGTAGTAGGCGGAAAACATGGAGGAGGGTTCAACGATAAAAGATAGGTAGGTGGTGTGGGAGGTACCGGTAAGGATGTTACCTGTTCAGACTTCTCAAAAGGAAAGACAGTTTCATAAAAACGAACTTGACGGGAGACATAAATACGATGAGATTCTAAATCAAAACAACGATAACCAAGATGGGATGAGCTATAGCCTAAAAACACACAAGGAGAAGACCAGAAATCTAATTTGTGAGCATGATATGGACGCAAAAAGGGGAAACAAAGACACCTAAAAGTATGTAGGAAGTTTTAATCAGGAGGGCGACGAAACAGACACTCAAACGGAGATTTATTTTGGAGAACAAGAGTAGGCATGCGATTAATAAGGTATACCAATGATTCAAAAGCATAGTTCCAAAATCGCAATGGTGCACTATACTGGCCTAAAAGGGTGAGGCCAGTTTCGACAATATATCGATGACGACGTTCAACAATGCCATTTTGTTTATGAGTATGAGGACAAATTAACCGATGATGAATACCAATGGTCTGAAAAAATTTATTTAATTTATGATATTCACCACCCCAATCAGTTTGAACAGATTTAATTTTAAGGGAAAACTGACACTCAACAAGTGTTTGAAAACGTTGAAAGGTGGAAAAAACATCAGATTTCGCAACAAGCGGATAATACCATATATGTTTGGTATGCGCATCGATAAAAAAAACAAAATAGCGGAAGCCATCAGAAGAAAACATAGGGGCAGGACCCCAAACATCACTAAAAATTAATTCAAGTGGGGTAGAAGTTTTGTGACTCGTAGGTCGTAATGACAAGCGAGACGACTTTCCTAAAGGACAAGCTTAACACTAAGTAAGAGAACATCTAGAAGTACATATGATTTTATTACCAGAAACTAACAAATTGAAAATGCGAGGGGTTGGATGACCCAAACGTTGATGCCACAGGTCGGCAGTCGCGGAGATGCAAGGAGACCAAAAAGCTTGAGGAACTGACGTGGTAGAAGACTCGGAGAGGACATAAAGATCATCATGACTCTAACCGGAAAGGAGAACTTCCTTGGTGACGAGATCCTTCGCATAAAACATAGAAGCGTGAAATTCAAAATAAACATAATTATTACGATAGAATTTTTGAACAGATAACAATGGTTTGGTAATGTGAGGCACAAAGAGAACATTAGATAATGTAAACATGCGTTTTGGGGAATGTAATATAGTATGTCCAATATGGGATATGTCAAGGCCTTTACCGTCACCAACATGCAAATAATCATTACCAAGATAGGGTGCAGAATCGGTCAGAGTTCTAAGATCAGGTGTGATGTGTTGATTTGCGCCGGTGTCGGGGAACCAAGTCGCAGCAGAAATATTCCCAACAGCAAGATGAGCAGAGGGAGTGCTGCTACAAAACTGGAAACAATGAGGAGCTGTGTGCCCAAAACCGGAGCATGATTGGCAGCGTACATGCTGCTGTCCAGACCACTGCCCAGCACTGGAATTGCGCCTGGTCTGCTGCCAGTGGTTTGGTCGCCAATCTGCAACAGATTGGCCCCTATTCTGAGAAGTGGAACGGTTGCTGTGGGAACGCCAATTACCTCTAAAGCGACCCCTGTTGCGACTGAAGTTGGGGCTGTGATGAGACATAACATGGTGTGCAGAAAACTGTGGTGTTGGCAGCAGAGGTGGCTGCTACGACAGAGAAGAAAAAGACAGCAGAGAGGGAACAGCAGCCATGGAATGGAAAGAGTTCTTGTGCAGAAATTCATGGGTAAGAAGGTGGCTATGAAGATCAACATAAGATAACGGTTCTGCCTTGATTATGAGACTCGTTACCAAGTCTTTGAACTCGCCACAAAGGCCACAAAACACATAAAGATTGAAATCTTCAAGATACATGGGGCGACCAACAGCAGCCAATTCGTCAAATAACGATTTGGGTTGCTGCATGTATAGACTAACCGATGAGTCACCTTGCCGAAGGTCTTGAAAGGAGCCATGGAGTTACATGATGCGAGAATTAGACGGAGAGGCAAGCGCTTTCTCAAGAGTGCGCCAAACACAATGCGAGGTAGAACAATCGACCATGAGATGCAACACATCCACGGAGAGAGAGGAGAGCAAATCACTCAAAATAAGTTAATCCTGTTGCTTCCAACGAAGAAAGGAAGGGATGATGGTAGACGAAGAACCAGCAGAGCTGTCAAAAATATAAGATGGAGGACACGGCATTGAGCCGTCAACGAAGTGAAAAACACCTTGACCAAGGAGATATGGCTTCATCTGCATTCTCCAATAGAGATAATTTATGTTCGTAAGTTTTAGCGAAACAACTTGGTGAGTGTTCACTAAAGGAACAATAGCTGTAGTGTGGGTTCCCATGAGAGGTAAAGGAATGACAGGGACTTAGGAGGAAGAATCAGAGACAAAATCTGCAAGTGGAGACTGATATGGGGAAGAAAAGGCACCAGCGGCAGCAGCCTGAGAATGGCTGGGTGGCTGTGCTACACCACCAGTAGAGAAGGAGAAGTCGGGAATATCAGTAGAATCCATGTAGAGAAAGTAAAGAGAGGGTCGGCTACAAAAGGAGGAAGGGAAAAAAGAGTTCTGATGGCAGCAGGATCTAATACCAAGTTGAGAATAATTGGGAGGCTTAACCTAATGGTTAGCCAACCCTTTCTATATATATGTGTAGGGCAATATACAATAGCAATGGTGGAGGTTACCATTGAGCCGTCAACGAAGTGAAAAACACCTTGACCAAGGAGATATGGCTTCATCTACATTCTCCAACAGAGATAATTTATGTTCGTAAGTTTTAGCGAAACAACTTGGTGAGTGTTCACTAAAGGAACAATAGCTGTAGTGTGGGTTCCCATGAGAGGTAAAGGAACGACAGGGACTTAGGAGGAAGAATCAGAGACAAACTCTGCAAGTGGAGACTGATATGGGGAAGAAAAGGCACCAGCGGTAGCAGCCTGAGAATGGCTGGCTGGCTGTTCTACACTACCAGTGGAGAGGGAGAAGTCGGGAATATCAGTAGAATCCATATAGAGAAAGTAAAGAGAGGGTCGGCTACAAAAGGAGGAAGGGAAAAAAGAGTTCTGATGGCAGCAGGATCTAATACCAAGTTGAGAATAATTGGGAGGCTTAACCTAATGGTTAGCCAACCCTTTCTATATATATGTGTAGGGCAATATACAATAGCAATGGTGGAGGTTACCATACAAGAGTATGTAGACAATATTTCCTATACAGTATTTCTTATAATAAGGGTATAAGGTAATATCTTGATTTTTTTATGCTTGATTATAGTGGTTAAGTTTGATTTTAAGATTTTAAGATGTTAGATATTTGAAGTTTGTGTTTTGAGTTTAATTGATTGATTTTAGTTATGGATTTATAAGGAACATGTTAGAATTTTTTAGGATTTGTAATTTTTTAGAAGACTGACAGATCAGGATTCTGAAATCCTAATCAACCAAACGACTGGTTAGTCAGGATGGTTTCATTCGAATGATTGGTCGATTTTGGTCGATCGATTGACCAAGTAGTGGGGCTTGACCTTTTAAGTTCGGTCGGTTTGGTACATGTTTGAGATCAATCGAGTGAGTCTGTTTTGATTTTATAATTATATTTTGGTCTCTAATCTTATAGTTGTAATCATTTATGCTATCTACTTTAAGTTTTTTATTAGTATTTTCTGTATTCATTATAGGTTATGCTGACGTGACTTTTAGCGATCCTCATTAGTCTTTTACTTTTCGCATGAGTGAGATAATTTTAAATATGCATGTAATATAAATAATTTAAGCATGATGAGTATGAATGACATTCTTGATTATCTATATATGATGATTTATTTTTTATTCGTACTAATTAACATTCAGTATAATGCAACAGTAGATCCTTCGTAATACTCATACAACCATTCGTGATAATTAACATTCAGTATAATGCAACGTTAGATCCTTTGTAATACTCATACAACCATTCATGATAATTAACATTCAGTATAATACAATGATAGATCTTTTGTAATACTCATAGAACCATCCGTGACAGTTTAACATTTCATATAGCACAACAATAGATCCTTCGTAATAAATTCACTTCAGAAACTAATTTTACGCTAGAAGGGGGAGGAAATCACTTACTTGTTCCTCCTGCGATATACTCGTCCAGTCGATGTTCGATTCTGGTCGCACCACCTGATACATCAAATGATCATAAATCAGCACATTTGCATTCAATAAACACATAACTCATAGCCATACTTATTTCAAAATGCAAATGTTCACATTCCAATGTTCCACACATTATAAAATTATACAATGAAATCGTTACAAGCATTAAGTCATTTCTGACGTGAAATTCGTCAGCGGCTAAGCAATTGCTGCCACAGAAAGTCATCAGCAAAAACTGGGTCGTTGGTGACATAGAATTCGTCAGCAAAAATTGATTCGCCGGTTACATTCAGAATTCGGCAGCAAAAACTGATTTCCTAGTTCACATAATTCGACAGCGAAACTGATTCGCTGGTGACCTACACTTCATCAGCAAAAACTGATTCGTTAGTTACATATAGAATTCTGCAGCGAAACTAATTCGCTGGTGACCTACAGAATTCGGCAGCGAAACTGATTCGCTGGTGACATACAGAATTCGGCAACAATAACATACAATTCGTCAGCAAAAACTGATTCGTTATAGCCTACACAATTCGGCAGCGAAAGCTAATTCACTGTAGAGAACACAATTCAACAACGAAAGTTAGTTCGCTGCAAACAACACAATTTCAGTAGCAAACGCTGATTCGCTGCAGACAACACAGTTTCGGCAGCAAACGCTAATTCGTTGTAGACAACACAGTTTCGGCAATGAACACTGATTCGTGAAGACAACACAATTTCAACAGCAAAAAGTGATTCGATGTAGACACCATAATTCGACAGCGAAAGCTAATTCGCTATAGACACCACAATTCGACAGACACAAAAATTATTGACGAAAACTGAGTCATTGCAGACTCAAAAATCATCAATGCAACCCATGTCACTGCCAATTCAGAAATCAACAACGGCGATGGAATCGTTTCTGGTTTCATTACTTCCTTCCAGCCAAGCATAAGGCTTACGCTAGGCTTCCCTCTACTCATACTTCTCGCTCGAGGTGGACATAGGACTCCCCAAATCACACTCCACTCATCATTTATCATCAAACAACGCAACATCAACACAAGTTCATTTAGCAAGGTTTTCTCAATTCATTCATTCCAACATCGGCATCTAGCATAGCTACTATATATATTCATGCATTCTCAATTGCATTATGGCTTTATACCAATATAATTTACAATTATATGCTCACTTTCTTGATTCACAATCACACACACACATACATTCAACATATCAATGAACCAAAACATTACTAGAGGGAGTCTCATTTCTACTGCAGTTATAATTTCATTCACATGGCACATAAACATGCAATTTCATCAATCACACAATGGAATTGGGCATCAAAATATCATGATTTCTGTTTTTTGTTTTTGTTCTAGCATGCTCTTCAAGGTTTAAAGACAATTTAATTCTACACATAACATCATCCTAACGTATTATCATGCGATTTCATCAAACATGAGCAGAATTTCACATCATTAACACCAACATACTTCCAGTTTTGATTCCAACAGGGTCTCAGGTTCCATATAGTCACAATCCATGTTTTTTCATCACTTTATATTGCATTCAGTTTAACTTTTTCTATAGTCGACCCTCCCCTTCAGTTTGTGTATCCAAAACTATCCAATTCCTTTGTTTATTTATCTGGAATTAGGACCCATACCCAGCCCCAATTTCATCCTTCTGCTTAGTCAATTTTCCTTAGCAGCTGCTAGAAATTCCTAGGTTATTTAGTTGGGGTTTTCATCTTCCTTTTTGGTATCAAAATTACAAGAATGGTGGAGAAGGGTTGTGGTTCATACCTCATGATTCACAACAATTTTAGGAAAGGTCTGGTGGTATATTCTTCTCTCCCAGTCCAGTTTCTTCCTTCTCTCACCTACTGTCCACCGACCCTCTAGGTTCTCCCTTCTTCCTTGTTTTTGGTTTTTCTATTCTTTACTTAGCTCACGTCTCACTCAACTCTCAAGGAAGACTGCATGCAGGCTAGTCGTGTTTAATTTTTCTCCTTGATAAGGAGTGATTGTGTTGCAACAATGGCTGCAGCTGGTCCTCTGAGGAGGTCTAGGCTCTTTCCTCCTTCAAGTTTCGTCACTTCTCTTTCTCATGCCTAAGGAGAAAGCTACAGCTAAGGCTTGGGTTTAATTTCTGTTGGGAAACAGGAAGAAAGGAAAGCATGCAGTTGGACATGCGGCTATTATAGACAGATATTTGGGAAGAGGAAGGGTCATTTTCTCTCTCCCCCTTGTATATATACCCCCTCTTAAAGAGGTGGGGTGTTTGGGTGCTGGTTTAAATTTATTCTTTCTCCCCTTTCTGGTTATCCCAAGACCGGTTTTCCCCCTTCTCTTAACTCCCTAAGACAGTCTGGTTTGTTTCCCTACACTTTTACTTAGACTGAGTCGTTACCGATTCAAAAATCAGCAACGAAAACTGTCACTATCGATTCAGAAATAGGTAACGAAAACTGCGTCGCTACCGATTCAGAAATCGACAGCGAAAATTGCATCGCTATCGATTAAAAAATCAACACCAAAAACTGTGTTGCTGCTGATTCAGAAATCGGTAGCGACGGTGGAGTCGTTTATGGCTTTACTTCTTTTTTTTTTGGGTGTTTACATGGAGACTACATAAAGATTTTTCTTTGAGAAACATTACTATTTAATTGAAAAACTAAAAAGATAGATATACAAATTTATAGAGATAATCCAAAGATTATTTGATCTTGGGTAGCACATCAAGTGTAAATGCACATATTTCTTTTCCTAACTCTAGTTGTTTTTCTTTTCTCATAAATTAGTGGAGGTAACCTCTAGCGATCAATCGTTCTATGTTTTTTTAGTACATTGCACTCATTAGTGTCATGCTTGTTGTCACGGTGAAAAAGATAAAACCATATTAGGATTCCTCATGTTCGCATTGCTTTTTTATAGGAGGAGGATATCACAGAAATTCTTTCTTTTAGATAGCAGCACCTCAATTTGTGTGATGGTCAGAGGTGTAGTCATGAGCTTGAAAAATGTTAGGAAATTATGGATGTGCCTATTGGTGCTTCTTTTGGATGCTCTTCTTGAAGATTGATGTCATGGTGGAGACTTTGCTCGTGCGTGGAACATGAGTGGCCTTGTTTGGTCACATTAGCTTCTTCCACCCTGATGTAATTTCTATTGCGTGTTTGACACTGAGAAGATTTTTATTAGGGAGGGTATATAACATTTCCCATAGGAAAAATTTATATGCTCCACTAGTTAGAGCTTTTATAGCTATTGGTTTAAGAAGTCTTTCCATATTAAGCATCTCTTCGTTGAACCGTTAAAGATAGGCTTTAGTGCTTTCATCTTCTCGTTGTGTGATTACGAGTGGTGCTTTTTTTAGCGGAAATGTTTATGCTAAAGAAATAGATTAGTTGGGAGTTGAGATCATAAAAGTATAGAATAGGGTTTGGCTCTAGCTTGTGATATCATGCACGTGCAAATCTACTAAATGTTGTTAAAAAAGAACTTTGCATATAGCATTAATCTCTTGTGTGACAAGCTCTAGGATGCTTATCATATTTTGTATATGCTCTCAAGGGTTTATGAGTCCCTCATAGTTTTCTAGGTTAGCTTTTATAGAAACACGGTCTTTAAAGAGTTGAGTGTACAGGATTTTATGACAAAGTAGAGATTAGTTGACTAGGTTGTGTTCAAGAGATCATAAAGTCATGGATCTCATCTCACGCCTAGGTTTTTTTCTAGTATATAAGGGGGACTCAGATGAAGATTGATGGCGACTAGTATCATAAAGTCATGGAGCATCTCGTGTGGGAACGATGTGTGTAGCTTTTTTTTAGTGTAAAAGTAAGAGTGTTACTCATTTGCATGTCATTATGCCATATCTTTTCAAGGAATCGGAGTTGTCTTTTTACACTTGGTGCACACATAGGAGTTTGTTGTTGTGTAGGAAGAAAAGTGTGAAGATGCAATTGCATAGTCATGATAACATCATTGAGTATATGCACCTGATGAGAGATATATTGGAGACTTGAGGGAGTTGGAGTCCTATGCGAAGATTAGTCACTCTACCCTATATTAGAGTCTCGTCAACTATGAAAAGATTTTTGGTGAAAGGTAAAAAGGAATGAACTGGATTTTTATTCAAGTTCTCATAGATAGCGTTGTTGATGAAGTCATGAAAAAACTTCACACAAAAATAGGCTTTCCCTAGCTGTGTTATGAGCTTCTGGAGTATTGGCCTAGGTTTCTCCTGTAAACCAATCTCTCGCTCCAAGGGCGACACTCTGAAACTTAAATCAATAAATGTATATGAAAGATAATAACTTAGAAAAGAAAAAAATAAAATAAAAGTACATAGTGTGCGTATTTGGGTATAGTTGGTGTCGCCCGTCCCCGCGCGGCGTCGGTTGGTGATATTTGTTTATTTGCTTGATTTGGTTCTTTGGGAGTTGCCAACTAGTATTTAATTAAAGGTTACTAGAAAACCCGAATGTACTGATCTTTGTCAGAGATTCACGGGTAAAGAACTGGTTGTGGCTATGGAAGGTAATAACACCCCTAGCGCACTCTACTTGAGGTAAGCTGCTTCGTAATTTTGATGTGATTTAAAAATTTAAACATATTAGCCAAATTCTTAAGGCTTTAATAAATCAGTTATTAAATCCCAAAATATATGCAGAAACATGTTCTTGCATTTTCATGAGACATACAACATGATTTTACTTGTCCTTATGATATTTAACCATATACAAATTAAAACATTTAATTCCTTTTCCTTTCTTTTTCATTTTATAATTCAAAAATATACATAAAAGAAAGTACAATCACGCACACCTATCCATTCTCATTATGTTTTTTTTCATACACCCACATTTACAAAATAATATAAATTAAACAAAAAAAACTAATAGTAATTTAAATACATGTTCCAGCATGTAAAAATTACAAAACAGACCCCTAAAAATCCAGGAATTGTAGAGGAGGCCTTCTGAAACTGCAGGGATAGTGGTGGCATGTCTTCTCCACGCGCCACCGTGACTGGCAGCGTGTGGGTTCACGTGCCGCCATGAAATCCAGAGAGCGGGGGAGATCCGTAATTGCTTCCTCCCTTCTTCACCTTCCTGTCAGCTGTGAGCACCGTCGTTACCTGCAAAACACCCAAAAACATAACAAGCAAGTCTGTTTTAGCTTTTCTTTCTTTGTTTTCAGATCAACTTCTCTTCCTTCCCCTTTTTCAGATCTGTTTCTCTCTCTCTTCCTTAAGATCTGCCAAATCTGGAGCCGGGTGTTGCACGCGCCGCCAACAGACCAGGCGTGTGGATGGCCGGATCGGGAACTTCCCTCCTCTCATTTCATTTCTACAACGGCGGTGTCGTCCATCACTGCCATGGTTGTGAGATCGGCGTCCATCCAAGTTTCAGTTTTTTGCCCCTTCTTTACTATCCTTCGTCCTCCCTTCTTATTTCTTCATTTTCTTTGTAATGAGCTGCAGTTAGCAGCGCAGAGGAAATGATAGTGAGGGGACTAGTTTTGGGAGAAATAGGGAGAAGCTACCGTTGTTGGAGGTTGATGTGGGTTTAATGGGGTTCTTTTTTCTTTTTTTTTTTGCCAAATGAGAAGGGAATGGCTATGTGTGGCTTTTCAGTTCCAGATGTTAAAATGGTGATAGGGAGGAGAGTGATGGGGTCTCTTTTGTAGGGAAGATAGGGATGAGTGTTCACGATGGCTGAAGTTTCAGCCGGTTTCAGGTTGGTTAGGAGAGAACCAAAAAGATGGAGATGACGATGGGGAAATGGCTCTTTTGCTCTTGGTCAAGGGAGGGGGGCGGCGGCTTGTCTTCTTTTTGCTACAGTCCGGGGGGTAATCGAGAGCAGGTGAAGAAATCAAGAGCCAAAGGGGTGGCGGCTTCCCCACTTGATGAAGAAAAGATTGGGTTTTTTAGGTTTTTTTTTTAGGGTTTTTCTCTTGCTCTCTACTGTTCCCTCCTCTATATTAAAAATTTTCACTTCTCTTTATAGATAACAAAATTTGTTATTTTTAATTGCTTGGTCCTCAAGCAACCCAAAAAACAAATTGGTCTCTTAACTTTTTCTTTTCATATGTAATTGATTAGTACTTAAAAGTGTATTCTCATTAAGGCTTTATATCATCGTATTGCACTAAAGTATCGTTAAATTCCCTAACTAAAGCATGTTTTATAATAACAAGTCTAATAATATAATATATCTTTA
>Ga0325411_1001230_pt1 | contig 28367 bp, 15 predicted proteins | sample PopdelMetagenome_13_FD_206181 | JGI IMG/M metagenome (GOLD analysis project Ga0325411, IMG submission 206181) | Populus deltoides microbial communities from Bellville, Georgia, United States - Xylem-PdIQD-R4 | ecosystem: Host-associated > Plants > Phyllosphere > Stem > Wood/Secondary xylem...
TTTTTTTCCATTTTTCCGACACAATACTATTTTCTGATAAAGCTATTTTCTTTTCCAAAAAGTCACAAATGCTATTTTATTAGCAAGCCAATTAGGCTACAACTTACTGGCAAACAAACCATATTAATTAATTGTTGAAATGGTCAAAGCATAGGAGTCTAGAAACTCTCAACACAAAAAAAAAAAATCTATTTTTTTTTTAACTAGTTGTAGCATTTTTGGACTCTTTCTTATAGGGCATCTGCATCTGTGCATTTATTAGGATTTTTCCCCTCATAATTTAATAAACTTTATACATGTGTTAGATTCTTGTATGCATACCATATATATATATATATGGTATGTATATATATGGTATGTATACAAGGATTTAGTATATTTTGATGGACTTGTTTCATCTACCCTGATAATTAAGGGGTCAAGGGAGTAGCTGGATTAAAGTATTGACATCTTGTTTTTACCAACTTTTTATGATATTTTAATTTACCAAATCATCAATTGACAAGTGATAGTAACGAAGATTTAATCGCATAATTCTCCCTAAACCTCCTTTATAAAAGAAACTAGCAAACTTGTCACAGCCAATTAGTCGTCAATCATCGATAAAAAAAAAAAAAAACTTAATTAACAAACGCAAAGATCTTTAGACAAGTCTTTTTAAACAGACTACAGATTCGTGTGATGGATATCATCACCTCCTCCTGATCGTTTCTCTTCCTTTTCTTTTGTGAAATCATCACCTACCTATTCCAGTAATGGCTTTAGATCCCCATCATCACGTGCCACACATCCTTTAAAAACTGTGAGATGATTTAACCTAGCTTGTTATCAATGGTGAAGAAGACGACGGCGTTATCATGATAAATAAAAGTGACAGAACAAGAGACCAAGCCTTGGTCATGATTTTTATGGAGAATTACAATCATTTAACAGAAACTGGGAATAAACAGTGAGCTTACAAAATCATGGTAATGGGTAACATTGGTAAACGACCCATGATTTCATTCCCTCTCTTGTAGAAGAGAAAAAACCAATCTCTCTTAAAAATGCAAACCAATTAAATAATTAATTAATAGATGATTTCAGTACTATTTGTTTATTAAAAAAAAAATACACGCTTGGTTGGCACATAAACCACCATGTATTTGGCAATAATTCAACCACAAATATCATTATTAATTAATATCCTATACTAATTCTACCCGTCTTCTCTCTTATAATAGTCCATTAACTATTCATATCTTGGCACGTGTAGCAGAACGTATCATATTCTCGTGCCCATCTGTTAAACAGGAGATTCCTCGTGATTAAAAAAATAAAAAAAAAGGATAATTGGAAGAAGGAAAAAAAAAAAACAGAGAGAGATTCCTCACGACAAGGAAATATAATAGTAGAACATCATCGTTTTGCTGGCAAGAAGTTTTGTTTTTTTAAAAAAAAACTCCTTGGAGACCAATAAAATCTTGGCCCGACACAAGTATAGTATATCGGCTTGATCAACCAATTTATTTTATTTTCGAGACTACTATTCCATCCCTTTTTTTTTTTTATGTGTAAATACAATCTGTCTATTCATCAAATTAATAAAGACATTCCCTTTTTTCTTAGAGAACCAGAGGGGGAGGATATTTATTAATTAACAAATGATTAACGAATGATTGCCCTTGGCTACCTCAACAAGCCATTGATTTTCCATGATTAAGAGATTTTATCGATTCATCGACAAGATTTCTTCCAAATTAATTATGCATCATGTCATGAGGCACGCTACAGTTTGTTTATAGCTGTCCACTGTCAGGCCGCTTACAAAACGAGTTTTAGGACCATGATTACGAAGTCATTGCCCAATTAGAGTCGATACCAACCTTGTCGGCGAGGTTGTGTTCTTTCTCTTTGAAAATATTAAGAATACTTTATATTTTCACGGGATTAGTTGGGGCTAAAAATCCGAGTTACTTGGTTACGGAATCATGACTAGGTAGTTGTAATTTAACTCCCTTTTTTTATCTTAAAAAAAAAAAACTAATTCCCTGGCTTCTAGTGAGAATTTAGTCATCGTGTAAGAAAAGTTATTCCTTTCACTTAATGGAAAGTTGTCTTCTTGCTCGGTGCTCTTTATTGACCAGGCCAGTTGCCTTGGTGCCAGGTCATACGCAATAATGCGAGCGTCGTTATTTTCGCAATAGAGATTCTAATCCCTTCGTAGCCTACAGCCATCGATCTTACAGGGCAGCCACAAAGTCTATACTTTGTCTATTAGCCCTAAAAGAATTACCATAGATTGTTAGTAAACATTGTTTATTCCTTCCTTGTAACAAGCTCTATCGTTTTTGGTGAGTGTTAGAAGATCAAATAAAAATGAAAAAAACATGTTTGATTGGAGAGATCAAGAATAAAAAACCTGTTGGTGTTTTTAAAATATCAATGCTGTTTTGGTGCTTTAATGTTTTTTAAGATTTAACCTTTCTAATCTTGAACTTGTATTGTACTTGTCTTTGTTAAAAAACCATCTCAACCCAATAACTTAAGTTATTAGGTGAGGTTTCAGGATATGATTTATATTATTCTCTAACACATTCCCTCAAGTGAAAACTCTTTGGGTTTAAAACTTGTACAGGTCCACATTACCTTGTGCTTAATTATTATCAAATAAATAAGGATGGTGAGATTCGAACTCGTGAACGTTTGGTCATCAAGGCTCTGATATCATGTCAAAGAACCATCTCAACCCAGTAGCTTAAACTATTAGTTGAGATTTCATGATATGATTTATATTATTTTCTAACTGTTAACTGTTATGGAGTTAAAGTTTAATAACTTTGTTTTATTTAAATAAAAATTAAAGAAATGTAGAAAAATAATATTATCCACAGATACGTACTTAACCTGTTCGTGCAGTCATTTTCTATAAAATTAAAAGAAAAAAAAGGGAAGCATAGTTTGTTTCCCTTTTCCACCACATGTAAGTGGATACGGCGGCTTCCGAAGTCATTGTTAATTTATGACTTTAATCTTACTCACGGATGTCAGTTTGAGTGTTGTCTTGTGCAAGACAAAGACCCTTTCATGTAAATAAATGCATGCGATTACTCATTTTCTTTAGCATAGTTTGCGTGAGCTGCGAGATAAATTGACTCTTTTTTTTCCCTAACTAATTAAGAATTAGGCCACCGCTTCAATTTTCACAGAGAAACTGCCCCATTTAGCGGCGCCCCCTTCTTCTTCTTCTTCTTCTTTTTTTTTTTTTAATTCAGCAAGCAAACCTTCGTTGGTTTTTGTTTATATCTAATTTACTCTACAATTGGCTTATTTTGCCAACTCACTTCTATTGAAACAGTAAGCTAACTCATGTATCGAATCTTCCCCGTGTAAAACTGGTAAGCTAACTCAGGTATATATTTAAGAAAAAATAAAGCGAAAAAACATGATTCATCCTACTAAAAATTCGAGTTGATTAGATCAAAACTTGGTTTTTATCCTGTTGACATTTGTTTTTTTAGAAAACATTATCATGTTGATATTTAAAAAAAGAAGAAAAGAAATTAGGGGTCAACCTGCGCGTTCCAGACCTTAATTCAAATCTATTCTTACAACTGTAATCCTACAATAATACCAATAAAACAATGTTAACACAAATTAATGAATCACTTGGAATCATAAGTTATCAATGGGCCCTTACTGCTCCTGGTGGACCCAAAACAGTAGCAGCCGCAGCAGATGGTTTTAAAGAGTTGAATACACATAGAATACGAGGATGCAGAAAATGTAGACAACCACGTAATAATTAGGTGTTCCAATGATTTTAAAAAAAAAAAGACTCCATATTTACCATAATTTTATTTATTTTTATTGACGTGGATGTCTGAATAAATTTACGTGCAACTCAACCAATTCTATTAACTCTAAAATTAATAATATATAAATCTCTAGTGGCCATGATATTTATAGAACTTGAACTAGTAATTTATAAAAAATAAATCTAAAATCTAATTAGTTAAGTTATAAGTTATACATCATGGAATTACCATAAAAATTTACTTCACTGAGTAATATCCATGACTTCTTAATTAAAATTAGGTATTTAAAAAGTCAATGACACAACAATAATTTATTTGCACTCTTCAATTTTATTTTTATTTATTTAACAGGAGCAGTGCTCATAATTCAAGACATTTACCCTACCTTACCAAAAAAGATTTAAGTATTTTTGTACAGGTTTTTATCCATCCGGCTAAATTTATTTTTCTCATATGACATCTAAGCGTCTATGATAAAATTAGAAAATTCATAAAAAAAAAAACTATTTTTCATGTTTTATATAAAATTCAGATATTGATGATAAAAGATTCTACCGCTTTAACCATTTTGCTAGCGAGAATTTATAACATTAGCCACCAAGAACAAAATAAATATTTAAGAATTCCAGGCAGACGATTCATGCGTAAATTTTATAATATGGTAGGCTAGAACTACTATTTTTGCTTTATATACCAAAGCATTAATGGTCAGCTGTTCATTGCGCACCCATCACAAAGTCTCTTTCTCTCTCTCTCTCTCGCGCACAAGTCATCGACTGGTACTTCTGATCAGTCTTCCTTCCCGTCCTGTGGCAAAATGGGGTGCAAGTCATCTGACAAGCCAAAGCTAAAGCCAAAGCACAGGAAAGGCTTGTGGTCACCTGAAGAAGATCAAAGGCTCAGAAACTATGTCCTTAAACATGGCCATGGATGTTGGAGCTCTGTCCCCATTAATGCTGGTATGTATTTACTGCAAGCTCATAATTATTCACCAATCAGTGCATTGCAACCCATCATGCCATCTTGCTAATGCACTAGTTGAATTTGAAAAAGAAATAAAATAAAAAAACAAATCATTGTATGTTGATTATAGGCATTATTATTAACATAGTTCTATTAGTTTTCAGGACTTTACTGTATCGGATAGCATTGTTTAGCAGTGATGAATCTGTTCTTATATTCCCAGAGCATTGAATTTTTCTTGAGCATGAGTGATCCAACTCAGAAGCATTTATTATTGCCATGAACGTTTCTATGGTTGGAAAAAAGGTTTCATGTTGATGGGACTGGTTTGATTTATTAATGTTGAGTGTGTGTTATATAGTTTTGATTAATCAATATTTTAAGATGTTTGTTTACAATATCTTTTTAAATACTCTTGTACAAATAATTTGTCAATAAAATAATGGCCAAGTATCATGTAAAAAACCATCAAAATTACTGGAAAGTCTTCATGACTCTTGGGTTAAGCCAAGCTTAAGAATTACCAACCTCTCATCATCAATTGGCTAATTCGGTTGGCTCATTCTTTGGTTAACTTAGTTAGGAATTTAGATGGCAGCTTGCGTCATCTCGACAGCATTTGTAGTAGAGTCTCTAAATTTCAAGAGAAAAGGATTGATGGTGGCTTCCTCTTAAAATAACTAGAAAGCCCTTATGAGTTGACTTTTTAAGGTCTTCATGATCATGAAACCCTAAATATTGTGCTCATGCAGGCTTGCAGAGGAATGGGAAGAGCTGCAGACTAAGATGGATTAATTACTTGAGACCAGGATTAAAAAGAGGGACGTTTTCTGCACAAGAAGAGGAGACAATCCTGGCCCTTCATCACATGTTAGGCAACAAGTAAGCAGACTTAATCCCAAATAATTATAATTACTGTACTAAAAAGTAACACTCTTAAACAATTAAGGACCGCCCTTGACACCTTTCTGCTATTAGGTGGGTCAGGGTGACCCCTTCAAAGAAAATTAATTAGTAGGAGTTAAGACTTGGATGATCATGATCATTTAGGTCAAATAATATAAATTTACAAGAAAATTATGATAATATAGATTATTATTCGGTGCTAGCCTAGCATGCATTTTCTGAACTGTCTAGCAAGGCATTATGCTATGAGGGCACCCAGAGGACTTTTTTTATTAACAGATAACAGACCATTGCAGGTCAACTTGAATTTTGTAACCTCAACAATGATACAAGGAAATAAGAGAATATGATTCGATTTAAAATCCCTGAATTCTTTGCGCCGAATTCACAGAAACATTATAGGATTAGTGTTTCTGCATTTAGCATTAATTAACTGCTGCATTATTCCTGATCAAAGCAGAAATTTTATGTCTTTTGTGTCAATAAAGCGGAACTAATAGAGACAATCTGTTCTGAACTGACTAGGTGGTCTCAGATAGCACAGCATTTGCCTGGAAGAACAGATAATGAGATAAAGAATCATTGGCATTCCTATTTGAAGAAAAAATTGCTCAAAGACGAAGGGATGGAGTCTTTGAAAAGAACAAAATCTGACAGCTCAAACTCAGACATTATGGAACTTTCACCATCTCCCAAGAGACTCAAAATGCAAGCGTCAAGTTTTGAGTCATCAATGAGGGCAGAAAAATCATCAGCTGATATCAACCGGTCAGTTCCGCAGATGTTTGAGTCTCCTAACGAACCTAAAGGAAGCGCCTTATTACCAAAGGTTATGTTTGCAGAGTGGCTTTCACTTGAAAGCTTCGCGAGTTTAGGTGAGCCTATGGATTCAAAGAGTACACTTGATCATAATACAATCTTCCAAGACAATTTCTTGCATGATTACTTACTGGATGAAAGAGCATTTGGTGGTGAGTATCATAATTCACTAAGCGATGGTTCGAGCGGCGACATTTTTAGTTCAGAATTCAAGTTTGAGAGCCAGAGTCCAGGGAAGGAGTTTGATTTTAGCTCTGGAGAGGATTTATGTAGTGACTTCAACTTGAGCAACATTAGTGATGTGATGTACATATGAGGGCTTGGTTTCCAAAAGCAACTACGAGGAAGAATAATTTCCGATCATACAACAACAGGAAAAAAAAAAAAAAAGATTGACTCTCAAATAAAAGGGCCTGCCGAAAGAAAAATATTCGTAGCTAACTAGGCCGCTTTCAGTTCTTTCCACAAAACCAGGTGTATAGGTGATGAAATAGGCTTTAGTAATCAGTTGAGTTTGTGGTTATTCTTCCGTGTAGTTGCTTTCGGAGACATTTGAGAATAAAGAATCTGTCAATTTCTTGTCTCTTGGTGATGATTAATGCTTATAATTTCCATGTGTCCACACCAAACTTTCTGTTTGATCATTGCTTGCTCCTTTCCACAAGGATCATTCTCTTTGATTATGCAAATATTGAGAAGGTTTTTAACTCAATTCATCTCCAAAGTACTGGAAGTGAGAACCTCTTTTTTAAGCATTTGATAAAGGAGAATCACAACAGAGTTTAGTGCTGCCTCATCTGATAGATTAAGAAAAAATCATTCGATGTTATTCAAAGGTTTTAGATCCATCAACTTTTCGATAACTTCAGAGCGAAAACTCAGCACCGACACTTTGAGCAGGCATAAGGTTGTGCATGGAGGCATAAAAAACTTGCCAATCCTGGGATTTATCAATGTGCATTTGAAATTAAGACATGTATATTATTCCTAAGTAGGTACTGAATCACATTGATTAGTGTTCAAGTTCACAAAGGAGATGATGTTTTCTAACATTACTTAATGAAGGGCAAGGGCTCACACGATTTCTTCTGCATAAAAAAAAAAATCTTCACAGACATTGATGGAACATTATATAATTAATTTGGTTGTAAGATATTCAGCACGGCAATGCATACTTCACTGTAGTCTAAGGTTTCTGATTATGATGTTTTTTTTTTCTCTTCAAATAATATTTTGAACTCTTTCATGAATTCTAAACGATGAAATCATCTGTGAGAATTAGGATGGCCCATAACAGGATAGTAGCAACTGCAGCAGTTATTGTAATTGGTGTCCGTTTCAGTGCAATCACCAGTTGGGGCAAGAACATTAAGATTCAGATGATAAGAGAAAGGTAATTAACCTTGTGTTTTGTATAGGGCTAAAGAAAATGAAAGAGCAGGGCATATTCCATTTTTCTCGTCAATTAATTCTACATCTGTAAAAGAAAACATGGGGTGGTGGAAAAAGATGGAAAGTCTTTGAGAAGTAAAGAGAATATTCATTTCCTTTTTTCTACATCTTTCTCTGCTTTATTGCTTTAATGTTGGATCTGATTAGATTTTCAACTTGAGTGGGAAAAATGTTCAGGAAAGAGGATATCCATTGCCTTCCTTTTCCCCCAAGGACGACTATTTCTTAGAAAAAGGTGGCATATCAAAACTAAAAGTATAAGATACACACAAAATAATGCTAAAGGAGCTCTAAAAGTCAGCGACAGAACTCGAACTTGAGAATTATTGAAACGTTCAAGCTGAACAATTCTTCTCTGACCTGGAATTGGCAATGGGGTAATGGAAGAGAGTGGAAATAAATGCATCTGACCTGTCTTGGGCATCCAATTCGAAAGCCTGTGGATAGAGTGTGCTTTACCGGGTCCAGTTACCAAATGGCCCCATGAGAGGGCATGCTCTGCAGTGCACTTTCATGTAAATTGTAGCATTAAGCATTCCAGAAAGCAAGCTCATTAATGGAGGAGCTCTATAATTCAAGACTCGCCTTCGTTCTGGGCTTGTAGAGACCCTCTTGTTTTATTTAGCCTTAACATCATTGACCCCGGGGGGGGGGGGGGGGGGGAGGATGCAAAGGCAATGGCAATTTTGCTAGACCGCCTGTCTACCTGTGGTTAATTGGGTTATCTGAAAGGACCTTTTTTTTTTTTCCCCAGTAAAATGTATATATACATATACATATCTTGCTATTCCATCAACCACTAAAACCAATTAGCTCGGCTGATCGATCAAAGAGTCGACGACAGGTCAGGCCCAACTCCTGTCAACAGTGAAGAATATTAAATTGTTTGGTTACGTGGCTGGGCCACGACCCAACCACTAGAACGGCCAGCGTAGCTGACTAGTCAATAGTGGGCACCAAACTGTAGGGCCTTGCCTTAAGCAGTACTAGATGGGCCTGACCCAGTGTCATGCAGATTTCCAATAGCCCAGCGCTGACAGAGTTGCGAGTTACGACTCTCTAATTAACTCAGTGGAGGACCGAGCTATCTGGTGCTCGAACTGCCAATGCTTCTCTCTCCACCTTGTCTTCTTCATCACCACCACCTCTCGATAATGGCACAGCGAAGCACATCTCTCAACGCCTCCTTAAAGGGCTGGTATAAGAACCTCCAGAACTCATTAATTCGAGGCTTGCAATATCTATTCTTAAAAAATATAAAATCATTAAATGAATCTAATATCAATAAAATTATCTTCTTATAAAAAATAATTGTGGTGATAATTTATTATTCCCCAAGCTATGGCCTTGCCATGTTACCTTACTTTTTCTTCTTCTTTCTCTCCGCTCTTTATTCCTACTTATATTTGATTTCTTAATTTTTATATATATATTTAATTAATTTTATTATTATTATTATTTATGGGATGTTCGAGAGAGTGGTATTAGTCATTTTTTAAAAATAAATTAAAATAATATTTTTTTAAAAATTATTTTTCATATTAGCAGGTATAAAAAAAATTAATTTTAAATAATATATTTTTAAAAATAATGAAATACATTACACCGCAACTCAGAAAGCTTTTTAATCGATTAAAAATTTAAAACTGAAGGGAGCCGTACAAGTAGCCAACAAGGGCAGTCCAGTCAATGAACGACAGACTAGTCAAGTTCGAGCCTTGAGCTCCAGGAGTCATTACCTCATTACCCATTTTATTTGTATTGTAGTCAAGGATATTTGTAAAATATTTCTTATTTAAAAATATATTAAATAATACATTTTTTATTTATTTCTGACGTTAATAATTTAAAAATATATTAAAAAATAATTTTATTTAAAAAAAAAACAAATTTGTGCCAAGAAAACAAAACTGTACCTCAACACAAGCGCAACCTTGTTTATTGACTCTTGATTGTTACTTGTGTGTTTAAGAGGTGCTCTGTTGAATTCGTAGTAGAAATTATTTTTTAAAAATTATTTTTATTTAAGAAATTTATATTAAAATAATATATATTTTTTATTTTTTTAAAAGATATTTTTAATATGGACATATAAAAATAATTTAAAACTAAAAGAAAAATAAATTCTTCAAGAATAAATGCATCTCCTATTCCAAATACTCCAAAGTGTTTTTGTTTTGGGCATTTTCAGAAGACCAGAGATCATGTCAGAATCTTTTTGCATAAAACACACATGAAAAGCTCTTTCTTGGAAACAGGCACACAAAGCTGTGTCCATGCTCAGTTTACCAGCCTTTTCTTTGTCGACACAGCTCCTCACGTTTCTTTTTGCGGTTGGAATGCACCTTTTCTATAAAAAACAAATTATTTTTTTAGTATTTTTCATTGATAAGATAATTATATTAAAAATATTTTTTTTAAAAAATAATAATTTAAACACCAGCATTATCTTAACAATGAAAAATACTCTTTCTTTCACGTTTTGTTGATTGAATATATCAAACACTATCATGAAAATAACTGATTCTCTCCTGATCGAGATTTAAAAATTCATTGTCAAATTACTCTTTACAATAAAGCTGATTTTATAACTCTAATTGAGTTTGACACAACTATAATAAAATATCAAAACTATAAGTAACGAAAATTCACCAATATCTATAATCGAAATGAGAAATAAAAAGTATAGAAAACACCTATAATTCTTTACCGCAACTCAACCGGACCTCTTTCATGAATACAAGCCACATCGTCATCAAAAAAAGAATGACACAACATTCCTAAAACCAAGGTGAAAATAAGACCTTTTTCATTGCACGATTCCTCATGTGTCACTTGAATGATGCGAAGATTATGATACGTGAATGCATCAATAATGTTTTTAAAATAATATTTAAAAACTTAAAATTATCAAATCACCTTGAATAAAATGTAAAAATAACAATAAAACAAATTGAAAAAGATCAAAACACACTAATATGTATAATTTCTTCTTTTCCAAGAGCATGTTCATAACTACCTTTAAGGTTTTTTTAAAAAGACAAAAAAAATAATTATTGTACGGTGACATAAAAAACATGTACGAAACTATTTTGTTCCTAATTAATTTTAGGATAATGAATGTATTTCATAAAAAAAATTAACCTCAGGCTAAATCAATTTTTAAAAATAAAAATAAAAAAACACTTCACTTAAAGATTAATTTTTTAAGGACAAAATAATAATTACACCAAAGCGGAAAAAACATGTCTTAGCTATTTTGTTCCTAATTAATTTTATAATAATGAATGTATTTCATAACAAAAAAATTACCCTTAGGCTAAATCAGTTTTTTTGAATAAGGACAAAATTATATTTATAATCTTCCAACCCATATTTTTTTTTTAATATAGAGCTACAGATTAGTTTTTTTTTTTTTCAAAAAAATAATCGATACCTCACTCGATCCTCTGGCAATAATTCTGATGATGGCATCTTTCAAGGTTACTTAAGTTACCTGGCACTTGACAGTCTAGTTAAAGTAAATGCTGACCCTATGCAACATGAATAAAAATAATGCTTTGCTTGTTTCAAGCATCAAAACCCCGGATGTAAAATCCCATCAAATGATTTTTTTTTTTCTCATTGAGAGGTGAAACCTTTTAGTAGTACTGTCATATAACTGAGAGAGCTTGATGGGTTTTGTTGTCTGACAGGAAAGAAGATGGGAAGGGGACCTTGTTGTGATCAAGATGGAGTAAAGAAAGGACCTTGGACTCCTGAAGAAGACCATCTCTTGGTTCAGTACATTCAAAAAAATGGTTTTGGTAGCTGGCATAGCCTCCCTAAGAAAGCAGGTTTTACTTTCGTTTTTGTTTCCCATCTTTTGGTATATTCTGCTTCAAAGTTCAAAATTTATTGAACCTACTACCTTGAAATTTGAAGAAAGGAAAATGTGTAATGGCTCTGGCTTGGATTTCGGAAGGCAAGTGGCCTCTGATGCTAAATGATTGCAAAGGCCATGTTGTTTATTTCTTATTTCCTGGTTGATTGGAATCTGTGCTTGGTGTTTCTGCTATTTTAACTTGCTAAAAAGAGAATTTGAGACCACCCTTTACATGATTTCGGGCTTGCCATCTTTTATATGGGTTCTTGTTCTTGTTCTTCTTCCTTTTCTTTTCATGCCCAATGTGTTGCTCTCTAATTTTCTAACCCTTGCTGTTTTGCTGAGCACTTGTGTAGTTGTTTAGCTGCATCTACTCGAGAACTTTCAAGTATGTTGACTAGAGAAACACAATTGTACAAAATCCAATAGCTAGCCTTCAACACAATACAATTTTGATTAATTAAAGTTGAATATTTGAGGAGACACTTCCCCAACTTGGATAAGTTAATATTTGAACCTTAATTAGGTGAAAACTAAATCTAATGACAATCAAATTCCAGTTGGCTTTGCTGCCAGGAGTTCCTTATTAAACTCTGATTTTGAGTTCCTAGAAGTTTCTGAACAGTGATGTCCTGAAATGTTAAACATGAACAAAATATTATGATCAGGCCTCTTTCGATGTGGGAAAAGCTGTAGGCTTCGGTGGACAAACTATCTTCGCCCTGACATTAAACGGGGTCGCTTCTCTCCTGCAGAAGAGGCCACTATTATTCATCTTCATGGCATCCTCGGTAACAGGTAAGGTGCTGCCTACTCTCATGTTTTCTGTGCATTATCTTTTGTTTGGAGTTTGAAGGAGGATATGAACATGAATATTTTTGAATTCCTGCTATATTTCTAAAACACTTCTTTCCAGTGCTAATATCCGCATGATATTCAACTGAACTTCTATATATCACGGAGAGGAACTTTTGTATCCCATGTCAATTTCTTCATCAGGATGAAGAAATTACTCTTTGCATTGTTGTTGCTTTCTGGTTTATGGTGCTTCTAAAGGAGAACTTTATTGAACAAAAGGTCTCTATATGGGGGATGGGCCAGATGTAGGATGCACAGATTTCTGCTCATTCATCCGGATATTCATGAATTGCTTCAAGATGAGTTACTGATTTATGGATTTTGAATGAATGTTTCAAATGGTTAGAATTTTGCTGTTGCCTATCAGCATGCTTCCATTTTTTGATAGTATCGTATAATTACATAAAGCATGCCACTTCTTTTGATCTTTCTACATTTCTATTTTGTACTCCATGCACTACTTCTCAGGTGGGCACACATTGCATCTCAATTACCTGGAAGAACAGATAATGAGATAAAAAACTTCTGGAACTCCCACCTGAAGAAGCGTCTCACTTCCATTGGTCCGAAGTTGCAGATCAACCAGTCCTCCTCTTCTAATCCTATCAATATCATGTGTGAATCTCCTTCTTGCCACATGGTACAGTGGGAGAGTGCTAGGGTTGAAGCGGAGGCTCGCTTGGCAATGCAGTCATTGCTCGTAAAACATACATCAACAGTCAAGGGCCATCCTGATATCTTTATGCAGTTATGGAACTCTGAAGTTGGGGAAGCATTTCGCAATATCAAAGGAAAAGATGTCGAAACATGTGAAAGTCTTGTATCTGACGCACATCCATGTGTAAAAATTGAACCTGTTTTGCTTGACGACACAGCTCCAGCAACGCCTAACAAAACAAGTACCTCGATTGACACCACTCAGGAAAAAGAAGACACTTGCAAACCAAGTGCAGATGTTATGTCTGTTTCAGACTCCATCGGTTCCAATGAATTTGCAGATTCTTCAGATACAGCACTGAAACTATTGCTGGATTTCCCAGGAGGCAGTGGTACGGATTTCATAAGAGAAAACTTGCTTGGTTTTAGGTGCGACTGAAACAGCCTCTTGCCTTTTGCACGATATGGTGGCACTCCAGGAAGGAGCTGATGGTGATTTTTTGGGTACCCTCCCTGTTTTGCCTTTTGATTTCTAGTATTTAGGCTATCTAGTTTCCTATTTTGGCTGACAACTCTCTGCTTGAAATCGAAGAAGGTAGAGGCAGCAGAGTTTAAAATTGGAATCCAGCAACAGGTTGCTGTGTTTCTAGTTTTCATTCCATGCCTTCTTTGCTAAACTCAAATGGGGTCCAATGGAAAACATTGCCGGATAGAAGAAACCTTTTTAAGGTCTACAGTACAAAGGAGTACCAGAGATGTTTGTCTGCTCTGTTACAATAGTACCAAGTGATCCTGATAGTCCATAGTTGAGTATGAAGTCATGAAGGGTGCCTTTTGTGTATAAAACACCATATTAGCTTAAATACAATTTTCTTTCTGGTTTTCATCTACATATATCTGATCCTTCGTTCGTAGACAGCGATTGATACACTGAATTTTGCGCCCATCGAAGTGGAACACGTTGTAAAGCCCGCAAAGAAACCTGGATGCATGAGTTTTTATTTATATAGGAACAGTTGGTGTATTATTTTTTTTCTTCCGATTATTGAATTACATAATTTTTAGAAAATATTATAGTTTTCTCTATCTATTTCTTGAGCCGTAATCACAAGGGTTGATAGCCTTAATTTTTATTCACGCCATAAATTGCGTCACATATAGTAAAAGTTTTTATCATAAACTGATTTATTGCATAATGTGATGTTCTTTCCCATTCTGCTGAGGCTGCAAATATAACCTGCAACATGGTATTCCTCTGTCTGGATGAGCTATGAATAACATGGCCCACTCCTTGTCTGGTATGAAATTATGAAGAAAACTAGACTTTCTATTCAATTGGGTCCATTCATTGGAGAGAGACAATGGTAGAGAGTTTCGTAATCTTTAATGTTCTGATAAATTGAGGGCTGTCTCCTCCATAAACATAGGCACACAGCAGAACCACACATCTTTTGTCTCTCTGAATTGCTCTTGTACTTCAGTTTCCGTTTACTTCATGATTCATATAAGCTTCTTACAAACTCATTAAGTTAATTTTCCAAACAACATCTTGAAATGTTCTATACACACAAATACATCAACATGGACGAACGGAACAAATGAACACTTCTCAATTCTCCCCTTTTGAAACAGCATATAAACAAACAAACACTAACAAATAAAGGCTTAAAAATAAACAAATAATACAATTTTCAATCAAACCTGAGAAATTATAGCCTAAAAAATTCCAAGAAGCTTCTTCGGAGAACTTCCAGTGGCACGATATTTCTCAGCCATCTCTTCAGCCTTGAGAAGATCTTCCCCGCGTTTAGCTTCGACAATCGCCTTCTTTTCTTCTGCTTCCTTGTGAATCATTGCGATTTTGTTCTTCATTTTCTCCATAAATTCTGCCTTTTTCTTCTCAAGTTGTTCCTGCTCATATGCAAGTATAATCAATGATGTCAAACCACTAACTTTACCAACGACAACCATTAAACAGCCTGAATAATTTGGTTGGCATCCAAAATATGGTTAATTGCTTCATATCAACAAAAATAAAACAACTAAATATTCAGGGGACCATATGGATAATCAAGACAAAAGTTTCACAACTCTCTCTTGAAACATAAACTAAGGCTTGTTGCTACCTCAATCTTCATCAACTCAGCCTCCACAGATGCTTTCTTGCTGTTCTCCCATGATGTAATGGAAGAAAGTTTTTTGTGAGCTCTGCACAGTAGATTTACCAAATTCAATTAGGTGGAAAAATCATCATTAAAAAGGAAAAAAGCACTACAAGTACAATAAGAACATCACTGTATCAGAAAATAAAATTTTTAGAGCAGAAGAATATCATCATCATCGTTTTCATTTGAAGTCTGGAGATTTAAGAATCATAGCTCAGTAGTATTTTAAAATCATTCTGAGATATCAAAGAGAAAATTAAGAAGTTGGCTATGTATAAATAAGCTGGAAATTACTCGAAAGAAAGAAAAAGACATTTGCTACTAGAGAAAGCTCTTACTTGTTTTCTGCTTTGGACTTCTCACTCTCTTCCCATGCTTTGACAAGTGATATCCTCTTCTCTGTTGCAACCCTTGCAAGAACAGCATCTATACCAAAAAAATAAAAAAGTTGATTGCTTAAACTGCTATAAATTGATCAAAGAACAACCTAAAGATCTAACAATAGGTACCTCTATTGACAGAGCCCTCTTTTTTCTCCTCAGCAGATTCAGAAGCTACAGCCCCAAGAAAAAAAAAATCAAATTCAAGGTGACATATATCAGATAACAAAGCACACAGTTTTGTTTTTTTTTTTTTTTAATGTCTTCAAGATTCTAAAAGATTCTTTAAATCATAGTCTACGCGGAATAAAAAAGATACTGAAAAAAAGAAGAAGAGAGAAACATAAGGTTACAAAATTACCAAATACCAGAAAATATAAAATCTATAGTGGATAAAGGGAAGAGGAAAGAAAGGAACATATTACTCTGAATAACAGCAACTGCTTCTGACTCCTCCACCTTCTCTTCAGCAACAGAAGGAGGGATCACAGTTTTCTCCTCAGCCACATCTTTTGGAGCCTCAGCTACAGGTTCAGGTTCAGGTTCAGCTGGTGGTGGAGGAGTTGTCTCTGATGGGGTTTCAGTTTCAACCTTCTTTGGCTCCTCCTCTGCCATATCCTTCAACACGAGCTAAAAAGAGAATTATGGAGCCGACAAAAAACTACAAGAAGATAGCTATAAAGATAACAGAGGTGGCTAGTAACGGTGAGAGAGAGATACGAGGGAGAGGAATAAGAGGGAGGGCTAGTTGGGATCTTATAGTTGGAAGAGGGTAACTGTATCTTGAAAACCTGAGCTGGCTGGTAGGTCTACTCTTTGTTTCTTGGCACTTCGCGCGCGCGTTGTCTATGTTATATGCGTTGGCAGAGAGTGACACTGACTCTCCTACTTGAATCTTTTTTGTGTGTGCCTTGAAGCAACAACTTGTCCCTTCCTGTATTCCTAGTGTTCTTGGTTGGTCAGGATGCTTTCTGAATTTGTATCCATGATTCTTAAATTAACTTTCGTTTATGGAGATTGCTTTTTTTTCTTTTTTGATCTTGTAAACATTCATAATAAATATGGGAGTTACAAACATAAATTCATATGACTTGAACGCTAGAATTTAGATATACTTCAAGTTTGAGATTCTGCAGGCTCAAAACGTAACGGGATTTACGTTTTTATGTCATTATTTTGGTTCAAATCTAATTAAAAAGAAAATGATAAGAAAGAAAATTTTATTGCATTACTAATCTCGGTGTATATATATTTGTAAACGCAACCGATTAAGAACTTAAATATATGTTTGACAATACGATGCAAGTGTTTTTTAAAAGTTGATATTCTTCTTGCTTCTTTTTTTGTTGGATATATAATAAAGAATATTTTACTTGTACATCAAGCTTTTTGTTTGGATAATCTTAAAACGTATTATCTATGACGATTTAAAGATGTTATTTCCAAGATTTGAACAAATAAAAGCAGCAAACCTAATTAACTTCACCTACCCTTCACATAAAAAGGTATTCAAGACTTAATATTAGATACTCAGCTATAAATTAATTAAGAAAAAAAAGAAAGAAAATATATACCCACCTACAATAATTTGGGGAAAAAAAAATAAAATTATTGCTTAGGCAGAGGCTGGCGATTCAAGAGACAACGATTGAACATGTTGATTCTTTCGGGCAAAAAACATGTCAAATAACAAAAGAATTCCATATATATAAAACGATCGACTAGTCGTTATCGAAAATCCCGAAGCAACCTTGTGTCAGTTATGAAACGGCGCCGCTTCGTAGCCTTCAAGAGATTCAACATACAAGGTCATGGGATTCTTTGTATTTCGTGTTAGCCAAGGAATCCCTGTGGACCAGGTTGTGAAGTGACTAAATTAAGAATAACCCAATAAAGAAATTATATAATTCTTAATCAATCCAATTGGGATCCCATTTGCATCTCCTGTTTCTTCCTAACAATCAATGGCCTTGAAGATAAGATTACAGGGGGAATTAAGGATTAGGGTTTAGTTACGAGATCACGAACCAACTTGACTGAGTAAAATGCCTAATCCAATCCTTGATCAGATATTGTCGGTTGGACCAGCAAGTGGATTTGTATCAAACTTTGCATGCATTTAATTAGAGCATTTTCAAGGCCAAATGACTCGATGATGAGAGCAACGATCGATATACATACCAACACGGTTAATTTTATGACTAAATCTCTAAGAAAAAAATTAATAAAATATAAAAAAGATTGGCGAGAATATGTATTTTAATTGGTAGCTCGATCAAGACTTTGTAAGAGTGGTACGTACCATGCTTTTGGTCCCCAGGGCACACATTAACAAGCTAGGAAGTACATATTCTTGTTTGCATGTACAAATATTCAAGCAAATAACCACATCTCTAGCGGTGGTTTTAAGCATGATTTAATTAATTAGAGGTGCACTAATTAAGATCAATCGGGTTTTGAACCCTTTAAATTACTTATAATTAAGAAATAATTAGCACCGAATTAATTTTAAGCGATTGCTTCTTCTCTCTCTCTTTTTTTATAAAAAAGGTAGGATAATACGTACATCATATATAAAGCAGCTACTTGTTTCAACAACTATATATATATATATATATATATATATCTTGTTATGTAATAATGAGGATATACTATAAATAGTAAAATAGCTTAAATGAGTATTTCCTTAAAAAGACAAGGATCGATGAAGTCATTGCGGTGCTGTTCAAAAGTCATGTGGAAGCAGGCAAGAAGCAAATATCTATTCTTTCTCAGCTATGATTCTTCCTTGGAAGAAAACGAAATCCTAACCACAGAAAGCACGGGATCAGATTAATAGCTATACGTGGAACTGGAAGTTGTTGGCGGCTTTGGCTGATAGTCAAGGGCTCCATCGATATATAAATCGATTATTTTTTTAAATTAATACACAGGTATTTCAACTCGATTAATTTTATATATTTTAAAATTAATAATCATTTTATTCTCCAATAATTTTAAAGTTCATGAAACTCAAATCAGTAATTTCTAAAAAAAAATAAATCTAAAATCTAATTATTTAAATTATAACCCTTAAAATTATATATTTTAATTATTAATGTTATGGTATCATCATAAATATGTCATGTCTAAGCCCCTTTATCTAAATGGTGTCGTCCTACTAGCTAGCTAGTGTTCAACGTGCCACAATCCTCCTCCATGGTTGGGCGATGGGGAACTCGATCCACACGCTCTTTCATGTGCTAACCCTTTCCACTCCCTTAATTCTGTCTCTTTTGTCCAGACAAAAAATATTACCAAATCTTTGAGTACTCTCGGTAAAAAAAATGTTATCGGTCGACAACAATCTAATCAAGAAATATCTTTAGAAACAAATTTATTTAATATATATTTGTTTTATCTCTCTGACTAAGCCTAGGGGCATTTGTATTTGACGGCAATTAATGGCCTAGATATTGTATCATGGAGTGAATGATGATGCAACTTCATGTGCAGATTGTTATAACCTGGATTGAATTAATATATAATATGATGCAAAGTAGTGTCCAAGCTAGCTAGCCAGCCTCTCAATTCCTCGAGTATATATTTGATGGGCACTACTACTTTCGTCCAGGCTCATCATCATCATATGATCATGAAGATATTAATTGTGGTATGGAAAGCTTGAGAGTTACTCAATCCAGATCGCTGTCTCTCTTGATTAAGTATTGGGAACAAGTCATCGAATATCAAGATTAACATACTGATCACCAGCTGTCATGAAAACACTACTCCCTCGCTCAAATGACATAACAAGCACAGATTAGTGCTGTGGCGCTGATCAATATTAAAATAACAAGGTTTATAAAGAAGAAGGAAAATGGGGTCCTTCTTTAATTTCCCCATTCAAATCATGATGGCAGCTACTAGCTATCTCCCTAATTAACGTTTTTATCCTTTTTTTTATTATTAATATTAATAATCAAATCAATTTGTATACACATCAACTAATCATACAGGTTCTGAAGCTAACAACCATATAAGTCTTCAATAACTCTAAGATTTGTAAAACTCAATTAAACTAGTGACCTTTAAAAAACAAATATATAACCTAACTAGTTAACCTACATCTCTCGTATTTGTTTTTCCATCTTCTTTCTTAATAGATAATCTCATATATATATATATATATATATATATATATATATATATATATATATAGAGAGAGAGAGAGAGAGAGAGTCTAAAACATTAGCATCAGGACGTCACTAGCAAATATTTAACTTGGTTTGCCATCTAATATGAGTTGCGAGATTGGACCGTCGATGATCAGAGCAAGGCTCCACAGCCACAAACACAAAAGTTGTTGGAGGGCAGGGACTGAGATAACTTTTATGCTAATTAGATTATTTGTGTATTATATATATGCAGACGGATTCTTGCATATTCCTTGTCGCTATTCATAAATAGCATGGACGTCGACGGATACTGTTTTTTTTTTTTTTTCCGAACAAAAGATTGGTATTACTTGACCTAATTAATTCCATGCAAGAAATACTGAAGAGATTGTAGTTCGAATGATATTCATTTTTTTATATATATAATAAAATTTTTGAATTAAAAAAAAATTATACAAAATTATAATAGCTCAACAATAACTCCTAAATATCTCACGTTAAAAAATAATCTAAAATTATTTATAAAATAATATGTAAAAATTTAAATTTTTAAGTTGAGATGATTTTTTAATATAATATTGAAATTTTATTAACAACACAATTATGAATTTAAATTTTACTATTTTATATAAAATTATTTTTAAATTAAATCTCATATTGTTTTTTTAGTCTGTAAGTACTTAAAAGATGCTGCTGGAATACGTGTAATTAATGGTGTTATGTTCTTTTAAAAAAAGATGAGACAGAACTTGCCCTAAAATCCTGACCTCATTAAAAAACCCGAACTTGGGGAGGAAGCATTTGACACGAAAATGAGACAACGTTTACCTAATGATGAAAAGGACAAAATATTGTGTTCTTTAATAACGTAATGTATTGAAATAAATAAGATAATTATTATAATCATAATTGAACTGGACAGATAAAAAACAAAAAAAAAAGAGGTGCTTGCTTGCTTGCTTGATTAATAAAGTTGCTTCGCTGGCAAGTGCTAAACGTTGGACGACTTTGCCTGCAATAAGACTTTCTGTTGTTGATGATGCTCCTCAGCAAAATTAATTTTTTGTCCGAGTCTATTCGGATGCTCTACCTGGCTCGTATTGAATACATGTGCCCCCATCAGCTCTAGGTGAGGCCCACCAACATGGCTCTCTTTATCATTCTCACTTGTTTTATATATATATATAAAATATTTAAAATTTAGATATTTTTTAAAATATTTATTTTAAGTAATTCTATCTAAATAAATCTTTAGAGACCACAAAACTCAAGACAAGTCTAGCATAACATACTAATACAAGATTTAATAAACATTTAAGTCTAGAGAATATAATTTATCGTTGGAGATGGGAATTCGGAATTGTGGCTTGTTCCATTTAGATAGAGATCAGGCGGATTAACTTTCTTGTCTTAGTTCTGGAAAAGAGACTTGAGGGTAGCTTGCGATCCAAAGAGCTAGTAGAACCTCTTGACTTTGAGTTAGAGCTGCTTTAGTGGGGAACACGACGTCTTGACGTTCTTCTTATTGCTTTCCTTGAAGGACTTTCTCCCATCTCTGAATCGGTTACTCCAGACGAGAGACGAGCCTATGCTAGTCGGAGATGACGCTTGAGTTTCTATTTGGGCATTTGCTGTTCGAGTAAAGAAGGAAAGAAGGGCTCCGAGTCAGCTGGAAGGGGATCTTAAGTGAAACCCGAAATTCCCCTGGGTCTCCAACCTCATCCACCTCTAATGCTGCATAGATCTTGAACAAGCATGTCAAATTAAATGTTGCAGAAGTCCAGTACCCTTCATACCTGCTTATGTTAAGTGGTTGCATCGAATGCTCTTCATCCTGAACATGCCCCAGGTTTGAACGAGTGGTTTGACTGTTGTTACCTTTAGGGTAGTTGATAAAGAGGTTGGTTTGGTTAGATAAATTTCATACTCAAAGGAAAATATTGAGCTAAACATTGATTTTCTATAACCCGTTAGCGATGAATCACAGTTTGAAACGCGGTTAGGCGCTGTCATACAGTCTATGTAGTTCCAATTTTTCTGTTAATAGTGGATTGAAATAAGCTCTAGCCCTATAATTTGACACTACTCAACATAGATGTCCTTTGCTTTTTAATAAAAAAAAAAAAAAAAACTGATTTCATCTGTTAATTTTCCACAAGACCTGTAGAAATGTGTATTTTGTTGCTGAAAATTGGAAGTAGGATCAGAGCCAGCCATTCTGGTTGGGACAGAGAAACCTAAGCTGCTAAAACCAATATACCCTAAGGAAGTCTATCTATGTTCATGAGCCCAAGTGATAACAATGGTAATACTGTACAGCAAGGCAGAAGCTCCATTATTATTTAAGGATGATCATAATTCTACATGTAGAAACACAAATAATAGATACACTAGCTTTCATAAAAATTCAGCCAATGGAAAATATGTTCACTTGATAGCTGATAAAATACATATAAATATGCAGGCCTTATATGGCAGAATAGCTATCGTCATCTTCTACATGAGCCCGGCCAAGAACTGATAATATAACAAAGGCACCATATAATACTGTAACCACAGCAGTGAAGTTGACAAGCAAGGCCTCAGGGCCATACTTAGCAATTCCAGAGCTTTCAAGGAATGTAAGCTTCTCCAAGAACCCTAAGGCAGCATTGCCAACAGCCAGAATATAAACAAAGATGCCAAATAGCACATGCCAAGGGAGGCACTCCATCCTTAGTGTTGGTGACCCTTTAGGGTAAAAGAATACAAGGAACCCATAAATCCACTGCAAATTAAATTACCATTTTTAAGACAAAGTTTTAAAATAAAATCAAAAGAAAGTCTATATAAAATAGGTTAAAATGAATGATTTACCTGAATACCATAAAGGGAAATGATGGTTATGCCAAGCCATGAATGCAAGCTGTAGAGGTTGGCAATGTTGCTCTCGTTATGATTCTTGAATGCAGCCGCAATGCCAACACAACCAAGAATTATTGCAATTGCATGGAGAACAAGATGGATCACTTTCTTCACTTCTTTCTTCAAAGTAAGAGATTTGTAACTCATGATGGCTGTTTTGTTTTGTTTGTTTTTTTTTTTTTTTTTGGGGGGGGGGGTCAAAAGGAAAAATATCAGTAAGAAAAAAAAAGCAAGCAAATCTCTACCATTTAGCTGTGATGAAAATTCAAAATGTTGTCCAATTACCTTCACCTCCTATGATAATTAAGCCAAATAGCATCAGAAAAGGATGAAGCTGTTGCAAGAAAACAGATACGAGATTCACATTACTAGAAACATGTATAAACATATAAATTGCTGTAGTATAACCAGTAATCATACTAGCTGCCTTTGGAAACGACAAGCTTCAACGTTGGAAGTGAAATTCAAAGCCTCAAACCGCAAGAGCTTTACCCATAAGCCTTGTTTTTGCTACCCATCGATGAAGAATGTGGTGGCCCTTTAATCCAAGACCCAAGAGCATGCTAATAACAGTTTCATATGTAATCGTTGACGATAACTCTTTCTTTCTTGCTTACAGATCAATGGTACTTCTTTTAAATGACTAAATTAACACATGGGAAAAGGTTAAAAACTCGAAAAAGATTGCCGTTACTTAGTTTTTCTCTTGATTTCTTTTAGAACACTTGCTCTTCCTGTTCGGAAGTAAATGGTTTGTTCTCTAGCCAAGGAAAGAAAGCTCCAAGCTTGCACGAAGATAAAAGATTTTCGAAAGATGGGACCAAGAAAACATTGGACAAATCAATTGCTGTTCAGAGCATGACCTACAAAGAAAGGTGTGTGCAAATGACCATAATATTGGACAAGGTCTTGGAATACTGTTCATGGATAAAGTACAATTTTTGGTGGGCCTAAAACACGTGAATGCTTAGACAGGTCCACATATGATGTCCTGATCCACTCATTTTCCAAAATAAAATAAAAGTCACACACACCACTACTACTTGATAGAGTTGCGCAAGTCACAGTAACCAGCGCATTTCACATGTTAGTATCTAATGGTTATGCATCCCGGGCTCCGCCAAGGGTTGGGTATTTTAATTTTCTATAAATAAATTATATATATATAGATTTTTTTAATGCATCGTGGTAGTTCAAATGATTTTAGTACAAATAAAAAAAATTATGCATGTATATAGTTAAATAAATCAAAAACTATGTGTGCTAATAAATAAATAAAAAATCATTAAAAATACCTAAATTCAAACATGAAAAAATAATAAACAAGTAAGGATCAAGATATTTATTATCGTAAGATGAGACATTTGCTAGATTATGTTTGCTAAATTTTATTTATTATATTTTTTTATTTAATCAAACGATAATAGAAATAGATAAACACATTAAATTGATTGAATAAAATAAAAAATATTATACAAGGTTAAACATTTTTATTTTTAAAAATATAGTTTATCTATACAAAAAATAAAAATAATAATTATAGATGAATCAGAAAAAACTCTTCAAAAATTAAACGCATAATCAAAAAAATAATCATCATTTTAAAAAAAAACTCTATAATCAATATATATATATATATATATATATATATATTTGAAAAAAAAACATATTAAAAAAGCATTCATTGAAAAACAATTAAGGAAAAAAAAGCTAGGCACCGCTGAGGCAGGCCAACCCATTTTGTGAGGGCCCATGCAAGTTTTTATTAGGGCCCACATGCGAGCCTGCAAGGGCAGACCCGCATAATCAGGCTCTCTTTTTTAACAATACCTAGGATGGACGACTAATGGCTCGTCCTATTTTTTTTGAAAAAAAAATCCAATGACACGTCGTCTATTTTGCTCATATTCCAGCCATTATAGTGGTTAGAAAATCGGGCTCAAGGTTTTTTTGACCCAAAACATCTATAAAACACCTTAGAAACCACATTAAACCTATTCATGATATCAAAAAACCACCACAAAAACCGAAATCAACTTAAAACCAAAATCAACCCGAACTCAAATTTGTTTTTTCATGAACTTTCAAGAAACAAAAACATCTAATATGAACTTCACTCATCAAATGGAATAATTTGACAGAAATATCATCCATTTTGGTGGCCGAAATTGGTGTCAACAACATGCTTCTCTTTCTATCGCTGAAATCCATCAATCTCTCTCTCTCCTCTCTCAACCAATAACCAAAAGTTATAAAAATAAAATTTTGTACCAAAATGAAATTGAAAAAAATATTGAGGGACTGGGATTGTTTAATTTTGCATGGTTGTTTAAGTTGGAGGACCAAAGTGCATCTTTTTCAAAACTGCACGCCACTCATGTTTTCCGTGTTTTTCATTTGAGTCCTTCCTCTTCTAATCTCATCCTTTCATAAGAATTCGAAATCAATTGCTTTTTAATTGACTAAATCACTCAAACAAAAAGTTAGAGGACAAAATTAAAAAAATATAAAATTTTACATAGTCTATCAACAGTACAATATAAGAAGATTAACAGTAGATGCAATGCACAGTGAAGACAGCACTACATTTAGATTATCGGTAATTAAGTAGGTTATTTTATTGTACTTCACGTGGGAAGGATAGGTAAGGGGATTGGGGGGCATGGCCGTGTGCGCTGATCAGAAGGTTAGGTAGGGTAGGTGCGTGCACAAAGGCCGAGATGGTTTGATATGCAATGTGAATGTATTTCTTCTCTCTTGTTTTTGCCTTGAAGGTTTATAAATAAACTCCCCCCGCATTAAGATAAATGGAAACTCAATAATTATATCAAGGATTACTCTTGAATCCAGTAATTAATGGTGAGACACTGCTAGCTCGCTTGATTATCTCTGGTCTCAGTTAAGTTCTGCGCGCTCTACTGCTTTTCTAGTTAATTAAACTGAATATTTACTGTTTCTTTCTTCTAATTGATTAAACATAATTAATTAAGTCACTAAAAATATATCAAAAAAGCATCCTATTTACTCTACGGCAATCCCTTTTGAAATGTTCCAATGCCTAACAAAAAGCCAAGATTCTCGTTCCATTAGCCAACCAGAGCCTCTTGGTTGAATCTTTACTGTTGGTTAGAGCCGTAGAGTATTAAAACTCAATGTGTTCAACTAACTACTTGTTTGTTAGCCAACAGCTAGCTAGCTAGCTAGCTAACAGGGCCATCTTAATTGACTCGAACCAACAAATCTTCGCTAAGAAAAAGGGTTCCCAAATTCCAAACCAACAGCCCTTGACACAAGCCTTTCAGCAGTGACACAAAAATCCTGATGACAAACATGAACCTAGATAAGATCAAGAACCAAAAGGTTGCTGTTGAAAACTAAGGGCAAGACAAGAGACAAGCACAGACACACAGACGAACAAGAATCAACCAGGGATCCATAGAACCAGGAAAGCAAAACATAAAGACAGATACACACACAGACATGTGTTTAATAAAGATGAGGGCTAGAGACTTACATTGAAGATGAGATTCTTGTTGGCAGCTTCCCATGCCATGCCACCTCTGTAGTATAAAACCCATACCAAGACCATAACAGCACCCGCAATTGCAAGCGCGTGTGCTAAAAACGTCAGTGGCAGTGCTCTGTACTCCATAGCCATGGTTGAGTCTTCTTCTTCTAGTTCAGAGCTAAGTAGGGGAGAGAATAAAGGAAGAGAGCCTTTCTTCTTGTCGTGGGGATACGTCTTTTATTGTATTGTTTCGACCAGATATTTGATGCGATTATGGCCGTTGGATGGAGATATGATTGTGCCACGTGGGCCTGACTGACTTGGTGACTGCCTTTTTTTATCGTGTCTCGTGTTACCCAGAGTCTCAGCCTCGTGTCCCCTCTGGATCCCTGTTTTTTTAGTCGCTTTATTTGAACTCCCTTCTCCCATTTAAAATGTCTAATATTGAATTTCTATAGTTTATCAAACATCGTTTATCACGCATATTCTTGAAAATACAATTTTTTTTAAAGTGTAAAAGTCTATACATTTTGAGATTAATTAAATAGTTGAAGAAGATCGTATTTATTTTTTTTTATGTGTGTTTTGTTCGTTTACACATTTACAAATAAATTAAATAGTTGAATAATTTTATTTCTTTTCGTTTTATTAGTTAAATTTAATGTTATAAAATTTGGTATGACAAGTCAACTTGGTACTTGGTTAATTTAAAAATTAAATATATCTGGGTTGAAAAAAATAAAAAAATAATTAACTGACATGATAAAAAAAAAAAACCACGTCGTTCAACAATCTAGCATAAATTCTAGTTAAAAATCCATTGCTATTTTTTATTTTTTTAAATATCATTTTGATTCTTTATTACAAAAACAATTTTGGATCAATATGAATTAAATCTCATAAATTGTGACACGTGACTTGCCCTGGATTCCATTAACATCGATAGAGCGAGCACATAATGAAAAAAATGCTACTAAATGGGCTAATCTTCTATTTAATTTGGATTTTTTCACTCACAAACAACTCAATAAATCCACTTAATACAAAATTTAATTTCACTTTCAATATTACATATAAATTATTTATTTTTTTAATATAAAATATAAAGATTTGACAGGTTTTATTCAAGACAGATTACTCGAACCACTGTCTCGAATTAAAAATATAATTTCTTATTATTTTATATGTGGATTTGATCACATGAATCATTCTGAGAGCAAGTAAATTTAGCTAGATTTCTTTATTATGTAAAAAAATAGTTGGAATCCAATGTCATGTTATTAAAGAAGAATAAAAAATATATATAAAACATTCATCTAGTATCATTCTGTATTAGCCTTTGCTAGAAAAGAGTCAAACAGATTGCAATTCTATAATATTTCGGGCCCTACCGATACAGGAATTCGAGTTAGTGCGAGGCTTCAACCTCTGATTGCTCCGTTTTCCTTTTCTCCCATGATCTATACGGTCCCATTTTGGTTGTCTATTTAACTAAAACTAAATTTTTTTCTGGTAATTAGAAGAAAAAAAGATCACTTATAATTCACAATATATATGTAGTGTAAAAGTAAGATTCTAATAAGTTTGAGATTACGGTTCGAGACTCATAAATTTTAGAATTATTAAAGATTTATATAGTTGTTAATTTCAGAATCCATGAAACTAATCGAGATTACACGCAGGCTGATCCAGACACCTACATTAATTAAAAAAAATCCTAATAAGTTTTTTTAATTCCAACTTTTTACTGGACAGGAGAAGAGAGGTTGATTTTCACCTTAGTGCACAAGCTGTCAAAGCATTATAACAATAGCTAAAAGGAATCAGTGTTTTACTGTGGACTGCACAGTGCAGTCCACAGTAAAACGTGAGAAGTTTTTTTTTTTTTTTTTTTCTTTCTTTTTAACTGTTTTTTTCTTCTTAACATGAGAAGTTT
>Ga0325411_1001231_pt1 | contig 28357 bp, 23 predicted proteins | sample PopdelMetagenome_13_FD_206181 | JGI IMG/M metagenome (GOLD analysis project Ga0325411, IMG submission 206181) | Populus deltoides microbial communities from Bellville, Georgia, United States - Xylem-PdIQD-R4 | ecosystem: Host-associated > Plants > Phyllosphere > Stem > Wood/Secondary xylem...
GACAATGTTAAATCATTTTGCTACCTTATTAATTTATGTATATGATTACCTTGGATGCAGAAAATATTCTCTCATACACTACTATAAAATTGAGAAATACAAACAAAAATACCAACGGAATATTTCCGAAGGTAAATTGCAGTGAATTTTACTGACAAAAATATTCTCTCGGTATATACTGAGAGAATTACGGTGGAAAAAAATAATTAAAACCAAGCCAAAAAATACGATGACGTGTCATTTATACCAACGAAATTACCGACGAAATAAATTCTGTTGGTAAAATCGTTAGTAAACTGTTAACATTGTTCATCATGTCAATTATAAAGGAAATCACCAATGAAAAATTCTGTCAGTATTTTTCAGAGAGCTCTGGAACTATTATCTTCCCAATTACATGCATTGTTAATTACTATTCTTTACAAACAAAATCATTGACGGATTGAAAAGTTGTTAGTGTTATTTGGTGGGTTTCTGAAAAATTTTGATTAAATTGAAAATTTAAATTAAATATTACAGACGGAATCACCGATAGAATGATTAAAAATATTAATATTTAATTATCTGTCTGTAAAACCGTTAGTAAAACACCCCAATAAAAAACCTAGAATCCCTAATTTCACAACAGACAAACCTCCTTTCTTCTTCTTCTTCTTCTTCTTCTTCTTCTTCCCTATATGTAAAAAAATCAACATCCCTTTCTTTCTCTTCTCTTCTCTCCTCAACACCTTCTCTTCTCCTCCATGCTCAAGTATATCTTCTTCTCTTTCTTCTTTTCTCTTCCCAATTTTTTTTAATTAATATACTTTATTAATTTTTTTTCTTCCCAACTTCACTTGCAACTATATTAAGGTAAGATTTTTCTTTTTTCGTGTTTTTTTCACTATATTTGTTTTTTCAAAAAAAACATTTTGTTCTTAATAATTGTATGAATGTTGTTGTAGGATTATTATTTTCATGAGATTAATTTTTAGTTAATTTATTTATAGGATTTTTAAATTTTTAGCAATCACAACTTCATTTTTTTCATATGAATTTTTTTTAGTTGAATTTATTTTTTTGTGTTATTTATTTGTTGGATATTTGTTTGAGTTGATTTTCTTCTTCTTTTTTCCAAGCAACTCAGTTTTGAGTATTATAAAGTGTTGATTTATATTAATTTAATTATTTTATAGTTTTGTAAAATAGATTTTTTAAAAATATATTTTTAAATAATCACCAACGGAATTACATACGGTATTTTTTCGAGGGACATATCGACGGAATGAAGCAGGTAAATTTTTTTTCGTGCCTTTTCTATTAGTAAATCTATAGGTAATAATATTTTTTTATTACCAACAAAAGATTCGCCGATAGAGCATTTTCATCTGTGATTCTGTTGGCAAATTAATTACCAATGGAATGGTAGTACAAATACCAACGGAAAATTCCGTCGGTAAATATAAAGATTGTATTAGTGATAATACTTTCTTCATAATAATAAGTTTTTAATTTGTGATTAAGTTGATTAATTTACCTTATAATTGAGTTTGAATTAGCATTATCGTTGACGAAATTCTTCCAAATTTAAGTAGCTTTTTTAAAATAATAAAAAAAAAACACTAAACGCATGAAAGCAGATGAAGGCTACCCCCTCCAACTACTGTCACAAATCAAACACTACCGAGGAGGGATTGTGCAATTTGTGCTTACTTGCGCCAATATCAATGGTAAATTCAACAAAAATCTTTAATATCACAATATTGAGTGATGTTAGATTAATGTTAAACTTTTATTAAAAAAATTATGTAATGATGTCATACAATATTTCATCAAATAATCCGCTATATATTATTGGGGAAAGAAAAACGAGCCAATATGATGTTTCGAAAATCTTTAATAATGAGCATCATAGAGTCAGAAAATAGTACTATGATGACAAAAAAAAGGAAAAAAAAAAGACAAAACATGTGCCAAAACAAAACCATATCATCAGGACACGTTCCAGTACTGCCCTTTTTTTTTTTTTTTTCATTTTCAAGAATTGGGCATCACCGATAGTGGACACGAAACCTAAAGAAATGGAAGAAAACAAAAATTCCTGAGTTAATTGATAAAATCAATGAAGGACAACACAACCATTTTGAAATGAAGAAAGAAAAAAGGTTCGCTTGTCTTGGCTTCTCATAAGAAGAAGAAGTGGAAGTCAGTCGACTGATCAGATTCTGATTTTTTTCGTTAAAGGTCATTAGTTCGAGTATCATAAATTTCAGGGTTATTGAAAGTTTACCTGGTCGTTAATTTCAGAACCTCAGAAGATTAGTTAAGGTGCGCAAAAGCAGGCCCGAACACTCAAGATTACAAAAAAAAAAAAACGTTCAAGCAACCCCTAAGTCCCCAATATCTCAGTCAGGGTCTTTATCTATCTCTAGACAGATAGATTTTACTTCAGTCTCCCAAGTTTACGGAGATTACTGGAGATTTCATAAAGTATCAAACTTGAATGACAGTTTTCTTTGCGAATTAAAGGTAAGAGACATCTTTCCAATACATTAGTAAGTTCTTTATTTGTGAGGGCGTCATCTGTTAAGTAATGAACCTTCCTGTTCACTGTTTATGGTTTCATAGAATTATATCAGATCATGAGGCATGGATTTTTTGTTTAAGAACTGTCTATCAAGTTCTGTTTGTGTTACTTTGTTTTCTTGCTTTGAGCTTTGTTTGTATTAATGTATCTATATAGGAAATACACTATATAGGAAATATTGTAGTCACTATACCATTAAACAGTTTTACCGACGGACTAATTCCGTTGGTGTAAGGCATTACATCCGTCGGTAAAATTATTACCAACGGTCACCGATGGAATTAGTCTGTCGGGATACTAATAGTCGGTAATTCCCAATTTCATCGCTAATGCTGCCGGAAATAAAAAAACCAACCACCGATGGTCTTACAGATGGCGACGCGCGACAAAAAAATATTCCCACAAGAACATTACCGACGGAATCCATCCATCTGCATTTTCAACGGTAATCACCGATGGAATATCTGTCGGTAACTTTGTCAAATACCGACGAAATATGTCCGTCGGTAATTATGGCATGGGTGGTAATTTTTTGGCAACTCTCGGTAAAATACCGACGGTCGGTTTCCTTCTAGAAAGTCGTCGGTATGTACTTAAAATATATAAAAAAATTAATTTATTAATAGTAAAAAAGCTTAATAAAAAAATAAAATTGTATTAAACATTAAAATATAAAAATAATGTTAAATAATAATCATTACAAATTTAATGTGTTTAAAAAACAAAATTAAACTAGAATAACGGCGGAGTTGGAGGAGGAGGAGGAGGCTGGTTGTTCTCGGGACCGTACGGCCAAAAAGGAGCTGCACATGTATCATCACTCATCCTTGATCTAATCTCCATGACCATTTGATGGAGCTGATTATAATTCGTCGAGAGTTGTTCATATTGTTGTTTCAAGGCCACGAACTCCTCAAACCGGGTGCTCGATACTGATGGAGAGCTCCCAACGGTTGAGACATTACGGGCCGACAGCAAGTTTTCGGCTGTAGTGTTGGAAAGCTCGTAGACCCGATTTTTTCGGGTCCACTAGACGGTCCCACCTCCATCCACAAATCCATATCGAAATCCGGATGGCTCGAAGTATTGTCCCCATATCTCTCCCTCAACCGGCTATTATAGGTCTCCTAAAATTTTTTAAAACAAATCATCATATTCAATTCAAGAAAATAATAACTTACAAAATAAAATGATTGAACGAACATACCATGAAGTGCTGAGCACAGTTGTCCATGAACTGCTGTACCCCCTTTTGGCGGTCTTGACTCCGCATATGTGTCTCTACAAACAGCTCCATTGGACTCGGCTCACGTCCAAGAGACACAACCTGTAAGGAAAAAAAATATTGCAAGTTAAATATATTTATAAGCAAGACAAATTAATTAACGATATATTTCATTAAAATTAATCTTACCATCCGCTTTGCATGTGCGCTGAATGGAACAGAGCTGTCGGTGTGTGTGGTCACCAAACCATGAATTTGCTGGTTTCGGTTATCTGCGCCGGACTGTGAGCGCCGAGAGAACCACTCTGAGGTCACTTGCTCAAAATATGCCGTCCATATATCTCCCGAGATGAATGGCAGTTTGAATTCCCGCCAAACCGCCACCTCATTCCATCCTTCAAGATCGTTATCCCTCGCATGTGTTTTTTATTTTTTATGGGTGTCATACCAAAAATCACGCAACCTACTTCCATAGTAACAAATTAGAATTTAGAACATAAAATTATAAAACAAAAATAAATATTATTTTCGATGTTACCTAGTTGCTACAAGATATAAAATTATAAAAATAATTTATTAAAAATAAGCTGGAAATTAAAAGTTAACACCGACCTGAAATCGCTGAAACCATGCAGTGATATTAGGTCTCCACTTAGGATGTCTGGAAACCTGACTCTATTGAAACAATGGAATCTCCATCGATGATTTAAACGCCGATGTTATTGTCCTGGCAGCCTCAATGTTTGTGAACCTGAAATTAAATAAAATTAATAAAATATTAATTAATTGGTCATAAATTATGTTATAAATATTAAAAAAAAACTAAAACCTAAACAAACTTTCATTGTGCCTAGTACTTGCGAGTGAATTGACCCCGTTATGAAGGCACATCCCTTCTGCACTGTGAAACCACGCTAGAAGAGGCAGCATCACAAGTTGTCGCAGATGCCTCGCCGTGATCAGCACCTAAGGATACGTCCTCCTCGCTGCTAGAAGAACTAGTTGCAACCGTCTGCTGACGACGTGCTGTAAATTTCATTCTACGCATCTACACAAATTTATACGAATAATTACATAATTAACTTCGATTATTAAAAAAAAAATCGACAGCACCTCCCTTATACTGGAGACTACCCACAGTTTTCAAACCTGTAAATCTTTACAATCACCACATACCAATTGACTCCATTGGAATATCTTATATACAACCTAACATCTATAGAAATTCAACATCTATATATTTTCAACTAACATCTATAGAAATGCATAAATGACAATTAAAATTGATGGAAATAATAAAAAAACATAACAATCAATAATATAATAAAATTGAGATAAACAATGAAATTTAATTCTTCATTTCCAATTATCATTTCAATGGAAAATTCAACAATAAAATTATATTAAGACTACATCTACACAAATAAAAAGACTAAATTATCAAATAATTATTACAATACAAACAATAAAAATAATTAAATTTTCATTCAACACATCTACACAAATTTATACAAATAATGAAATAATTAAATTCAATTATTTAAAAAAATTCACTAGCACCTCTCCTATATTAGAGACTACCTACAAATATTGATAATTACACAAATATTGCAAAATCAACTCTATACAACCTAACATATATAGAAATTCAACATCTATATATTTTCAACTAACATCAATAACATCAATACAAATTCATAAATAACAATTAAAATTAATCAAAATAATAAAAAACATAACAAACAATAATATCATAAAATTAAGATAAACTAATTAAATATAATTCTATATTTTAATTAACATTTTAAAGATAAATTCAACAATAACAATTCAAATTTAACAAAATTCTCAAGATATTATGGCAATACAAACAATCAAATAAATTTAACAAATTAAAAGAAAAAACTAAAGAGCACTACACAAAACAAACAATACACAAAACTAAAGAACAATACATAAATTCAAAATAAATTTAGGAATGAAAGATGTTACCTTAATAGTATGTTGATTTCAAGATTTTATCTACAAACAATACACAAAACAAAGAAAACCACACAAATAATCATAATTAAAATAAAAAAAAGTAAAAAAATACAAAGATGAAGAAAGAAAAATACATACCTTTTAATATGTTGAAAAATACCACCACAACAATAAAAACTCTTGCAAAAACTTAATACAAATGGAGAGGAGAAGAGGAGATGAAATGAGGAGCCGAGCAAAAAAGAATCACTGAGGGGGGGGAGGGTTTTATACAACAATTTTTTCAACGGAATTTCCGACAGAAAATATAATAATAATTTTTTTGAGCGGTGGCATTAAATTTCATCGGTATTTAATTGATTCTCACACCAAAAATTTCAAAAATCCCTCTATATTTTTCGAAGTCCGTCGGCAAATCTGTTGGAAATTGTGCGCCAGAACATGCATGCATTGGTTTTGCCGCGTGCGTCGGCAAAGCCGTCGGTAACTGCTGACAGGTGTGCGCTTTGGAATGTGTGCCATTCATTGGTGAACGCATCGGCATATACGTCGGTAATTATGGCAAGTCCGTCGGTATACTCGTCGGTAATTGTGGTAAAATGCTATAATTTTTTTGCAACTCTGTGAAATACCGACGAGTTTATAAATGTCGGTATGCCCGTCAGTAATTGTGGCAAAATGCCATAATATTTTTGCAACTCTCTATGAAATACCGACGGGTATATAGCCGTCAGTATACCAATCTGTAATTGTGGCAAAATGCCGTAATTGTTTTGCAAACTTACAGCACGCACAACACAATAACAAGAGCTGACAATTATAAAACAAATATTTCATGTTTCAAAATATCATCCTTAATATTACATTATAAAAATAAGGCTTTACAACATATTTAGTCAGAATTTTCATCTTCATCCTCAATTGAATTGTTATCAGCTTCATCGCACTCTTCAATGTGGTTATCATCTTCTTCATCAACATTCTCTAGTCCACTAGAGCTCAAAACAACATTCAACTCCTCTACTTCAACAAAGACTATCGTTGAAAACATGAAAATTCAAATTTTCTTCTACGTCAATCAAAGGAGCAACTTGGAATGGTTCAACAACCTCACTAACTTGAAAGACTTTATCTATCACACTTGTGTGTCTTTGTTCTCATCTTGAACAACCTCGACACGACCCCTGGGTTTGGTTTTTAAAATGGATAACCAATTAACTCTTGATCGGGGTTTCTAAAGGAAGGGGTGTATGTGTAATAAACTTGTTGGCATTGCTTTGCGAAAACAAAGACATCGTTTACATTGTGGTGTCTAGCTTTTGAGTTGATTTCAACAAGACCATAGTGAGGAGCTACTCTGATTCCTCTGTCAGTTGTGTCATACCAATAGCATTTGAATAAAAACACTCTATTCTGTTCGCTATGATATTGCAATTTGATGACCTATTCCAATCTACCGTAGTAGTCAACTTCAAACTCACTAGAAGTCGATCCCTTAATAGAAACACCTCTATTGTATGTCTTTCTTCCATGCCCATATTCTTAAGTATGAAAGACATATCCATTGACAAAATACTCGTTATAGCAATTGACTTTTCTTTCAGGGCCCAGGCTTAGTAAAGACAGTGAAATAGCAGCACTACCTCCCATTTGATAAACCTTGTATATTAAATACAACAATAATCAATAAACGGATATTCTGTAACATTGACGTACAGTTAATTACATTGCAAGAGATAATGAGTTTGTGATAGGACTTACATGTGTTCTAAACCACGTGGCAAATTGTTCATCTTATAATTGAAAGATCTGGGATTCGGTCAGTTGTGAGTTATTAGACAGTAAGTGTCGTCGATGTTGCCTGCAAGGTTGTTCCAAATTATATGAGTTTATGGTATTATAATATATAAATAGTACACTCTTAACAAAGTTTAAGTCGAACATCTACTTACTGAATAAAAGGTCTCAGTTTATCGCAGTTAAATAGGACATAATTATGTGCTTGTCTGAACTCTATTTCAGACAAATATCTTCCCCTCATGATATTTTTAGGGATGGGTCATCCAGGATTGGAGAATATTGACAAGTTCCCACTTAAAGACACTTCACCACCATCATCATGCCGTGAAACACGGTTGATCCTCGTTCTCAAATGAGGTTGAAAATAGTATAAGATAAATGTTAAGATCTCCTCAACAATATAGGCCTCACATATTGACGCCTCAATATGCGCCTTGTTTTGAATCTTTTTTTTTAAGATTGAACAAGTACCTGCATATATAAAATTAATCAAAAATTATCAATTAAAAAAATTAAGAAACATTTAATTATGAATTACATAGCAAATATAATATCTAACCTCTCGAATAGATACATCCATCTGTACTAGATCGGTCCTTCAACTTTTACCTCAAACAGTAAATATACGGGTAAATGCTCTATTGAGTCAAAAAATGATTGAGGGAATATCATATCAAGTTTGCATATTGTCTCCACGATATTCGTTTCAAGCCTTTCAATGTGATCAACATTCAACTTGTTAGAGCATATATCTCTAAAGAAATGACTGATCTCCGTGAATGCATCCCATATCCCTTTGGCAACAAATCACGAAAAGCTAATGGGATGAGTGTTTGCATAAACACATGGCAGTCATGACTCTTCATTCCAAATAATTTGCATTCCTCCATATTAACTAGCTTTGATATGTTTGAGGCATGTCCATCGGGGAAACGCAGACTCTTAAGCCATTTATAGATTAGTCGTTGTGCGTTTTTCTCTAACACGAAGCTTGCCCTTGGTTTTGTGACTCGTGATCCATCACAAACCAACTCCATATTTTTACAGTTACAGAACAATGCTACATCCAATCTAGCCTTGATGTTGTCCTTTGTCTTCCCCTTCACACCCATGACGGTGTTGAAAATGTTCTCAAACACGTTCTTTTCAAGGTGCATGACGTCAAGGTTACGGCGGAGAAGATTGGTCTTCCAATAAGGAAGCTCCTAAAAGATACTTCACTTCACCCAATTATGGGTCAAACCATAACCAGGAAACTTATGTTTACCTGATTGGAGACCAAACACAATGTCACCGTACTCTGACACAACATCATGCAATTCTTCACCAGAAAGACGCGGGGGTGCAACATCCTTTTCAACTCTGCCAACAAAGAAATCCTTTATGTTCTTTTTGTACCTGTGATTCGGTGGCAAGAAACGACGGTGACAGTCAAAAAAAGAAGTTTTACCCCCGTTTGTTAGCATGAATGCCTTGTTGTTCTCCATATAGTATGAACATGCTAGTTTTCCAAGCGTACTCCAACCAGATATCATTCCATAAGCTGGAAAATCATTGATAGTCCACATCAAAGCCGCCCTCATAACAAAATTATGTTTCCTCGATATATCATAAGTCAAAGCTCTGAGGACCACAACTGCATCAACTCATCAATCAACGGTCGAAGACAAACATCTATATTCCAGCCTGAGCTGCTCGGATCGAGTATGACAATAAATAAAAACATGAACTCCGGCCTCATACACATCCCTGGTGGCAAGTTATAAACCGTGAGTATGACCAGCCAACAAGAATAAGGAGCTGTAAATGACCCGAATGGGTTAAATCCGTTTATACACAACCCAAGACGCACTTTTCTTGATTCAGCTGAAAAGTGAGGATGCACATTGTTAAAGTGTTTCCATGCTTCGCCGTTAGAAGGATTCATCATCACTCCATCAACCGCATCATGTGATTGGTGCCATGTCATGTGCTCAGCAATCCTTGGTGACATGAATAACCTCTACAGTCTAGGTGTGATTGGGAAGTATCTAAGTTTTTTATATGCCACAAGAGTCTTTTCCCTGCCAGTTCTAGGTTTGTAACGGGAATGCCCACATGTCATGCTCTCGGTCAGCTCAGAATTTTCAAGGTAGTATAACATGCAGAAGTTAAGGCACATGTCAATTTTCTAGTATCCTAAATCGAGGGGTTTCATCATGCACTTGGCAGCATAGAAGTTCTCTTTCAACCTGTTCCCTTCAGGTAAAATGCTTCTCTCCTATTCAATAATTTTGTCATAACCGGTCTCATTCAACCCGTGATCTGACTTGATGGTGAACACATGTGCTATGGCCGATAATTTACTGTTGTTCGCGCAGTCATCCCATAATGGTTCGTCAGAATCTTTCAATAAATCAAAAAACCTAGCTGCATCTGCATTAGGTTCTTCTTCTATAATTGGACATTGACTGACATTACCTTGATTCATTCTCATTGCATCCATAACCATATTCCTGTAAGGATTACTGTTGTCATTTGCAACTCCATGCACGTTATTAGCACTAGAAATTGACCAAACCACCCTTTCTCCCATTCTCTTATTACGAACAAATACTTCTCCGTGTGCATACCAACACCGGTAATTCTCTATAAACCCTTTGTGTAGAAGATGCATCATTACAAATTCTGGATGCAGATACTTTTTATTTTGACACTTCCTGTATGGGCACCTAATACCACCTCACATTCTTATACTTCCCCGATACTCGCTCCAAAAGTTTCACCATTTCCATCACTATCCACATCCCCGAATCCCAATTTATCTTCATCACCTTCTTATACTTCTCCAAAAATCTCACCAATTTCACCACTATCTATATCCCCAACTCCTAATTTATCTCCATCACATCCTCATACTCCTCTGACATCACCTCTAAAAGTTTCACCATTCCCATCACTATCCCCACCCTGCATCCCAATTTATCTCCATCGCTTTCTTATAATTCTCCAAAAATCTCAACAATTTCACCACTATCCCCATCACCAACTCTTAATTTATCTCCATCACATCCTTATACTCCTTCGACATCCCCTGCAAAAGTTTCACCATTTCCGTTACTATCCCCATCCCCGCATCCTAATTTATCTCCATCACCTTTTTATTCTTCTCCAAAAATCTCACCAATTTCACCACTATCCCCAAAAGTTTCACCATTTCTATCACTATCCTCATCCCCGAATCCCAATTTATCTCCATCACCTTCTTATACTTCTTCAAAAATCTCACCAATTTCACAACTATCTCCATCACCAATTTCCCCGACACCCACTCCAAAAGTTCCACCATTTCCATCACTTTCCCCATCCCCACATCCCAATTTTTCTCTATCGCCTTCTTATACTTCTCAAAAAATCTCACCAATTACACCACTATCCCCATCCCCAACTTCTAATTTATCTCCATCACATCCTCAAAACTCCTCCGACATCCCCTCTAAAAATTTCACCATTTCCATCACTATCCCCATCCCTGCATCCCAATTTATCTCCATCGCCTTCTTATACTTCTCCAAAAATCTCACCAATTTCACAACTATCCCCATCCCCAACTCCAAATTTATCTTCATCACATCCTCACACTCCTTCGACATCCCCTCCAAAAGTTTCACCATTTCCATCACTATCCCCATCCCCGCATCCCAATTTATCTTCATCGCCTTCTTATACTTCTCCAAAAATCTCACCAATTTCACCATTTCCATTTCCATCACTATCCCCATCCCCGCATCCCAATTTATCTCCATTGCCTTCTTATACTTCTCCAAAAATCTCACCAATTTCACAACTATCCCCATCCCCAACTCCTAATTTATCTCCATCACATCCTCATACTCCTCCGACATCCCCTCCAAAAGTTTCACCATTTCCATCACTATCCCCATCCCCGCATCCCAATTTATCTCCATCGCCTTCTTATACTTCTCTAAAAATCTCACCAATTTCACCATTATCCCCATCCTCAACTCCTAATTTATCTCCATCACATCTTCACACTCCTCCGACATCCCCTCCAAAAGTTTCACCATTTCCGTCACTATCCCCATCCCTGTATCCCAATTTATCTCCATCGCCTTCTTATACTTCTCCAAAAATCTCACCAATTTCACCACTATCCCCATCCCCATCCCCGAATCCCAATTTATCTCCATCACATCCTTATACATCCTGACATCCCCTTCAAAAGTTTCACCAATTCCATCACTATCCCTATCCCTGCATCCTAATTTTTCTCCATCGCCTTCTTATACTTCTCTCAAAATCTCACAAATTTCACAACTATTCCCATCCTCGAATCCCAAATTATCTCCATCACATCCTTATACTTCCCCGATACCCACTCCAAAAGTTTCACCATTTCCATCACTATCCCCATCCCCGCATCCCAATTTATCTCTATCGCCTTCTTATACTTATCCAAAAATCTCACCAATTTCACCACTATCCCCATCCCCAACTCCTAATTTATCTCCATCACATCCTCACACTCCTTCGACATCCCCTCCAAAAGTTTCACCATTTCCATCACTACCCCCATCCCCACATCCTAATTTATCTCCATCGTCTTCTTATACTTCTCCAAAAATCTCACCAATTTCACCACTATCCCCATCCCCGAATCCCAATTTATCTCCATCATATCCTTATAGTTCTTCGATACCCCCTCCAAAAGATTCACCATTTCCATCACTATCCCCATCCTGAACTCCTAATTTATCTCCATCACAACCTTATACTCCTTTATCATACCCTCTAAAAGTTTCACCAATTATATAACATCCTTATACTTCCCTGATACCCCCAATAAAAGTTTCACCATTTCCATCATTATCCCCATCCTCAACTCCTAATTTATCTCCATCGCATCCTTATACTCCTCCGACGTACCCTCCAAAAATTTCACCATTTCCATCACCTCGTTATACTTTTTGTCAACCCCCTCCACCTATCCTCAAATCTCCACCTCCTTCATGGTTTACTCTTCCTCCCTTCTTTCCCTTTAAATCCCCGCCACCTCGATCTCCTTCTCCCCCTCCACCTATCCTCAAATCTCCACCTCCTCCAAGGTTTACACTTCCTCCCTTTTTTCCCTTTAAATCCCCGCCATCTCCATCTCCTTCTCCTTCTCCCCCTCCACATATCCTGAAATCTCCTCCTCCTCCATGGTTCTTTTAGCCTCTCTTTTTTCTTTAAATCCCCGCCTCCTCTATCTCCATCACCTCCTTCATCCAATAATTAACCTCCACCCCGTTCAAAAATATCTTACAAAATTGGTTAGTTCTTTTAACTTTCTTTTTAATAGATTGTTTATTTTGATAACATGGTTATTTTTTTAATTTTATTTTGTTACCAATATTAATCTCTAATTGTTTTTTTTTTCAGATTATATATGGTTAATGATGGCAGTGAGTTTCTTCGAAGAGACTACATATTAGATAATGCATGTATTAAAAATGTAATCAATTAAAGGAAAGTGGAATGTATCAATCATGCCAAAATAATATCATAGAACTTTAGTTATTGTAATAATATATGGATAATGTGGAGGAAAATATTATGTTTGTTAAAAAGCATTATAATACTAAATGAATGTCTTTTATTACGATAATTACTTCTTTTTTATATAATTCTTATTGTTAAAATTTTTACTCGTCTAATTTCTTTGGAGAAAAAACAGTAAAAGATAATTTAGATATCAAGACAATGTTTACCTATATACATTAAAGACTTTCCCCACGTGAAAAGCTCAATTATTTGGACTTCCAGGTCTACAAACTTAATTATAATTATTTTGATATATAATTAATGGTGTATATAACATATGGTCCCTTGATTATAATAATTTTAATATATTATTAACTGTGGGCATAGAATCTCTGTGAGAAGAACGAGGGTTTTTTTTTGTTGAATTTTACCATTTAGTATTGAGTTGATTGATGATAAATTAATTTTGGCATTTTTTATGATATAATAAAATAAAAAAATCATTTGACCCGGTGGAGTTCTTAACCTGAATCACAGGGTTGAAAGACTCACTAAATATCAATTAAAAAGTTAGGTAGGGATTTTTCAAGTTTAATTATTATATCGAGTTTAATAACAATGTTGGAAAGTTTTTAAGGATATAAATTTGTCTTTTTTATGTTTAAACCCATAGCAAAAGTGCAAGCATGTTACACTTGTTAGAACTAATTAAACTATCTGAAAAGAGGATTCATCAGACACATTTTAGGTTACAAACTTTGAATTGATACTGAATTATAATGCAAGAGAGTTGAATTCTCTTTTTAATACAATTCCATCCAAAAACAAAATTCATGAAGTTTTTATAATATGGCTTATTGTAAGAAAAGAAATCGTTCAAACAAATTGTATATGAATAGAAGCATCACAACAAGAAGAAGAAATAACAAAAAGAAAAGCTTTGATTGTGATAAGTCAATATTTTTTGTTTATATTTTTATTGCTTGAAAAAACCCAAGACGACGTGGCTCTAGCAACATGCAAGACCCGATACACTTGGGTTCGGCAATTAGCTAAACCCAAAGTAATGTGGGTTTGACAATATGTCAGACCCAACACACTTGGGTTCACGAATCAGCTGAACTCAAGGCAACATGGGCCCGATAAAATGTCAAACCCAAGACACTTAGGTTTAAAATTTAGTTGAGTCTAAGGCAACATAAGCCTAGTGAAATGTCAAACCCAAGAAGCTTAGTTTAAATAATCAGCTGAAGAACTTAAGGCAACATAAGCTTGGCGAAATGCCAAACTCAAGAAACTTGGGTTTAACAATCAGCTCAACCCAAGACAACATGGGTCTGGCAGTTTGCAAGACTCAACACACTTGGGTTCAGCAATCAGCTAAACCTAAGACAACGTGGACCTGACAAAATACCAGACCCAATACGCTTGAGTTTAGTTATCAGTCGAACACAAGGTAACTTCAGTATGGCAATATGTCGGATCCAAATGATTATTTAAACCAGAGGTGCTACAAATTAGATAAACCGTTGTTGTTACCCTTTTTTGGGTTCCCAAACAAAAAAATGAGAAAATAAAAATATATATATATAATATTCAAAAGAAATCCAAAAAATAATAGGAGGGAAGAAAGGATGTTGGAATGTCAAAAAATGGCCACAATTGATTGAGGAGGTTCAAAAATGCAAAAGGTTGAAATTTTATAGTATATCATTAGTAAGGGATCATAACACTAGTAAATGATCAATGGAACTTCAACTATGCAGCAACGATAATTCAAAATGATCCTCCCCTAACTTGTAGCATAGAAACAAGGGACGTCTTTAATGAATCCAACACCTCTTGATATGTACATCTTTTTTAGTAAGGGATCATAACACTTGTACCCCTTTTATGTTTGAGAATACCCCAAGAAAATGCATTTAATTGCTCTTGAATCAAGCTTATCATGTTGTTATGGTGGCAAGTGCGCAAAACAGGAGCATCCAAACACTTTGAGATGTGACAAATCTAGACTTTTAGCCTCCAAAACTTAAAGAGGAGATTTAAAACCCAACACACAGCAAGGTAAGCGATTTATAAGATATGCAGCCTTAAGAACACCATATGACCAAAATCATTTTGGAACATTCATTTGTAACATTATGACATGTTTTCTTTCAAGCAGATCATGATTTTCTCATTCAGAAACCCCATTTTGTTAAAGTTTACCAGCACAACTAGTCTGATGCAATATGCCATTAGAACGTAAATAATATTACATATCTTTGGACATGTATTTGGTGTCATTATCTGATCGGATGATTTTAAGATGAACTGAGAACTGATTTGTAATCAACATATGAAAATCCTTAAAATATTCAAATACTTCGCTCTTAACTTTCAGCAAATACACCCATGTGACTAGAGAAATCATCAGTAAAGGTTATAGAGTATTTAAAACCATCTAGCGAAGTATAGAAGGGTCTCCATACATATAAGTGTACAAGTCCAAATGCATGAGTATCATGTGATATGGATGAATTTAAAGGAAGTTTAGACGATTTGGGAAAATGACAAATCTCACATTTAAAAGGTTCCTTAGTTGGTACTGAATTTATTTTGCTAAACACAAAATCTAATGGATGTGCTAGAGGACAATGCCATAAGAATGGCCCATACGATGATTTGAAACTAGCATGAAATCCTCTAGAAACTTGAGAATCATGAGAGAAATAATAAAAGACTATGTAGGAAAAAAAAAAACCTTCACCAATCATCTTCTTGGTTAATCAATCCTAAAATATAACCTTGTGCTGAGTGAAAATTACATCACAATTGAATGTAGAAGTTAACTTACTGACAGAGAGCAATTGGAATGGAAAAGAGGGAACATATAACATCAGACATGATTTTATCAAAGATTAACTTGATTTTTCCCTTACCCTTCACATGAGAACCCTTTCTATTAGCTAGCAAAACAAAGGTAAAAGAAGGAAATTTGTTCTAGATAAAAAAAAATATTACTCAATTTGTTAGACATATGATCTGTGGCACCAGAATCAACAATCAAAAGATCATGCAAATTATCAAGTTCTAATGCAGTCGTAAAGGCAATCTGAATACCTTGGCTAGTTTTTAGGTCTGCTTCAATTAGGAATCTGGTGAGGTGGCCGAGGAGTGTTGTTGGTTGAATATACTCTTGTCCACTAGCTTCGTTTTACACCTTCATGTGACCATGGTTGTCTTGCAAGTAATTAGCAAAGTCTTCTATCAAGGCAACATGATTTCTAGTGAAGTTTTAAGTGGTATGAGTTGCTAGATTTGACTTATAATTAGATGATTGTCTCTTGTATCCTCATTGCTCCTTAGCAAATCTGGGTTTAATTTCTAGATAAAGTTGCCAACAGCGGTCTGTCAAATGTCCAATGTTATAACAATAGTTACACTTCAGGTCTAATTGTTTCCGTTTGAATGTTCTTCCATCAGTTGCTTGTCATGGTAGAACATGCTAATCAGACATAACAAAATTCTCACTATGAGACACTACTTTGGCATGATAAACACAAGCATTAGCGGCTCTAGAATTAGTATCACAGCTCACCACCTTCCTGTGAATCTCTTCAAGCTGGATCGTTACACATATAGACTTCAAATAAGGTAGTTCTAAATTCATTAAAATATGACTTTGTAGGTCTTCAAAATCAGGACTGAGGCTTGCCAGAAGTTGAAAAATTCAGTCTTTTTTTGTTTTTTTTTTGTAGGATAGCAGCATCAATAGTGTGAGGGCAATACATCTCCAATTCATTCCACAAGCTTTTTAGACTTCCCAATAGCTTAACAAAGGGTCTATCATCATGATGAAGATTTGCAATTTCACGATGAATTTGAAATATTCGAGCAACATTGTATTGGATAACCAAGCCTCATATTCTAGGGCATCCATGTCTGGAAAAGGTGTTGAACCACGATGAATCCTAGCTTCGATCTTCCACCAAGGGTGATAGTAAAAGCCCTTAACCATGGGCAATAATTGAATTCATTTAGCAATATTGAACTCAACGTTTGAGAGGTATTGATATTGTAAACCCTGAGGATAAACTTTTACCCAAAAAAATATTTAAATTAACCCCATGATGAAGAAGGTGAGGTTAAATGTATGGAAAAACCAAATAAATTCAAATGTTAAGAGGGGATTTTAAAAGATAAAAAGGAGTACCTCAAATTGTAAAAAAAATAAAAAGAATGGGGCCAAAGTATAATTAAAACGAATGGGACTATAAATACCTCATTCTCTCATCCATGAGGTTGGCAGCAAGGAGACAAATATGAGAGGGAGAATTTCAAATTTCTTCCACCACAATTTGAGAGAAAACCACCAAAAGTGTTAAGTCTATACAAGCTCTAGATTACTAGGTAGAGAAAACATCCTTTGGCAAAGGAATTACCAAGAAAACAAGTGAAGAAATTGTGAGGGAAAGAGAGGGAGAGGGGCGGTTACATACAAGGAAGGAGGAGCTAAAAATATTCAACCAATTTAGAATTGAAATCCAAATTTCCTCTAGTTAAGGAGCCCTAAACCTAATTGTGAAAACCAATATAAGTTCAATTAGTAATTGTGCACCAATCTTGAAATTGAAAATTAGGGTTCTTAAGTGAAATTTAGGGAATTTATAGAAATTGTTGAAATTGGGTTAATTGAAGTATTATAAGTTACCTTAAACATGAAATCATGTAAAAATACCAAAGAAAAATCAATGGCCAAAGGAACAAGAGTGGCCGACCATTTGGGGGTTAAATGGGAGGAAAATAAATTTTGATTTGCTTGATAAAGTCTTGTGATATGTTGTTATAATGTGAACAATGATTGAATAAGATAAACAATTACATCAGAAAGAGAAAGGAACCTTTGGTTCCCTTAGGCCAAGTTTCGGCCAAGGCTAAATTAAGGAGGGGGGGAGGAGTTTTGAGATTTTATATGTTAATGATGAGTGAATTAGGTGTGGTATGAAGTTTATTAATAGGGGAAGCATGATAACTTGATAGTGCGGAACTTTGTAGATCAAATGCATGTGTTATGTGAGGAAAAAACAAGTTTATTGGGCATATGTATAGCCTATGGCTTGTCTTGGGAGGAGTTGCAAAATGTAGGAGAAACATGGAATTCAAGGATGTGGATGTTTCTTGAAATAGTTCTTGACCACCTTACATAAAATAGGCAAATTAGCTTAAATGACTCTTAGGAGGTCATATTTAGAAAGGTTACCATGCATATAACATAGAAATAGTTGTCTTAAGAGAAGAGGGGGAAATGGGGATAATTGAAGGTTCATTTAAACCATTGATGAAAACTGGACAAATTCATCACCCTGATTCCAAATAGAATTCGGGCTTAAAAATAATAAAGTTTGGGAAAAGTTTCTTCATAGAAGTTATAGCCAAAGATGTTAGCTTTCCAATGCACTGACCTTGATTAATTTGGAGCTCTAAAACTCTCTATATAAATAAATATTTGAGGAGAGGTCAAGCTACAACCTTTGCTGGCAATTTCAACAAGTTGTCAAATCGGGAAATTTAGTCATGTTAGGGGCAGAATTAGGTTTCCTTCCTTTAGAAAATGTGTAGTGCCATGTCTTGGTGTTTGAAAGGAAATAAGCCATATTTGAAACTGAATTTTTTATGTTAGTTATGATTTGATAATGAACTATAATCTTAAGGGATGTAATAGAAATGCAAATGTAAAAGAAGCAATTGTAAAAACGGAGCCAACATTGTCGTTGTTGTTGTTGTTATTGTTGTGAAATGTAACTTGAGTAAGAAATAATGTGGTATGCCTGTGGATTTAGAAGGGACCGTAGGAGGGGCACAACAACAACAAGGGAGCGCGAGCTGAGCTTTTGCAGCAGATAGGTGTCATATACCTATACCCTTCTTAAATGTCTATAACCTTGGAAATTTGTTTAATTCTTGGATTGTATACATATTAATGTTGCCAAAAGAAGAATTGATCAGATGAAATAAATGAGAAATGAAAAAGGGCTTGACTAATTGGTTTGGTTAGGAATAGTGAACTATATTAATGAACTTCATTGATAATCACTTCTTGAATCTGATTAGCCGGTCCCGAGTATGGGAGGCTAATGATGTTAGTAAGGTTTACTAACATCGACATGAGGGATACTGAGCTTGATTAACTATTCGGGTTAAGAATAGTTAATGATATCAATGGGCGATGTCAATATCGGTAATCCCAAAAAACTTGATTAGCTATTCCTGATGTGAAAGCTAATCATGTCAAGAATCCTTGACATCGGCATCCCCAGAGATATTCCAAAGTGTTATGGAAAATTGATTAACTATTTTGGGTTAGAAATAGTTAATGACATCAATAGGTTGCATTGATATTGACATTTACAATAAACTTGATTAGTCAATCTTGATAAGGGCAATTAATGATACTAATGAGAATCAAGCATTACCATCCTAAAGTTTTGAGAAGAAGTAGTTTGATTAGTAATCTTGGTGAAGATTGGTTGATGGTATCAGTTAAATAGGTATCACTATTTTTAAAGGAATTGTTCCTTCAGCATTAACATATGATATTGGTTGAAATTTGAGAGGAAAAAGGGAAATGTTTAGTGATCCCTGAAAGGATAAATCTAGAAGCATTAAAGGAGGCTAGATGGGAAATTGTAAAGAATTATGATAGTATGTAGTCATGGATATATATATATATATATATATATATATATATATTTGGAAAGAAAAATTCTTTACAGGTCTACCAATCCTCTTAGGGGAAAAGGTCTGAAACAAAATCAAAGATACCTTTACATCCAAAACCATTTCATATGACTAGCTTACCTATGGTGAACTTGTTAGCTTCACCCAAAAAGAAGGTCTCAAGATCTGTCAAGATCTCAAACATTTGAAATGGGAAATGAACGTACCAGACAAGAACTTGGTAGTTTCTGTCACCAGTTTGACATTTCCACCAAAAAGCCCTCTTGTAGTGGTAACTGCTCAAAACCAAAAAATTATCCAAATCGTAGCAAACTTCTATACAAAAGATCAGCCCATAAATATCGAAAACAAATTTACTCCAAACCCAAGCAAACCTATTATAAAAAAACCTTACAAGAAGTTTACCAAAACCCCGAAAACTTCCCCTTCTAAGCCCAAACAAAAATTTGACCTTAAAACCATTACCTGTTATAAATGTGGACAAAAAGGACATACGTCTCGTTTCTGTAAAATCAATACCAAACTACATGAACTCCAATTAGATGAAGACATTATCAATCAATTACAAAACCTCTATATTGAAACATCAAACACTAATCCCAATCATTCAAACATTTTTGAAGAAGAATTCCAAATAGATGAATTAGCAACTTCTAGTTCTAGTTCAAACACTTCAGCAAACTCCAAACAAATTAGTGTCTTAACCAGAGATCAAGAGTTTATCCTCGAGACTATCAAAAGACTTGATGATCCTCAACTACAAAAAAACCTATCTAGATAAATTGTTGAATAATTTCAACAAACCAGAAACACCCCATTCTAATCCCCAAAACCATTTTGTCTTACCGACAACTAGTACCAATATTTATGACCTTACAAAAATCCTCAGTCGAAAGAAATCCAAACCTCAACTACCATTCCTGAATTATATACCGAGATAAAAACCCTCAAGTGTGAGTTACAAACCCTAAAACAAGCTCAACAAAAAGACTCAGCCATCCTACAACACTTTCTATCCAAAAAAGAAAGTCAGTCTGACACTGAGTCTGAATTAGAAGACCAAACAAATGAGTCTCATGCACCACATCACGCACTTATAAACATTGATCATATTCTTGATGATTTCTTAAATGTTCTCACTCAAATATCTTCAAAAAAGTATTTAATCAAAATTACCCTAGTCTTTTCAAACGATTTCAAACTCGATACTATTGTCTTATTTGATACAGGTGCAGATTTGAATTGTATCAAAGAAGAAGTAGTTCCAAAAAGATTTTTACAAACTACCTCTGAAAATTCTCTGCTGCCAATAATTCTAAACTTCATATTGCAGGCAAAACCCAAGACTCTGTTTTTAACTAAGGCATTTCTCTTAAAACCTTTTTCGTAGTTACTAAAGACATAAATCATACCATTATTTTAAGAACTTCATTCATCAATATGATCACACCATACAAAGCACATCATGACTGCATTTCTTCTAGAATCAATAACATCAAAATCATTTTCTTGTTTTTAGAAAAATCAAAAACTAGAAATTTAAATTTAATAAAGCATGCTCTATCCATACATACCATATTCATGCATTAATTCATGGCAAACAATTTTATTTAAATGACTTACAAAACCATGTTTCATTCTGTCAAATTGAAAAGCAATTACAAAATTCAGTTTTACAATAGAAAATTGATGATTTCCGAAGTAAGATTGAACAAGAAATTTGTTCAGACTTACCCAATGCTTTCTGGAAAAGAAAACAACACATTGTTGATCTTCCTTATGAAGATACTTTTCAGAAAAACTTATACCTACAAAAGCGAGGCCTATACAAATAAATGTTGATTTAGAACAGTATTGCAAACTCGAGATCCAAGATCTAGAGTCTAAAGGTCTAATCCAAAATTCCATATCACCATGGTCATGTGCAACCTTTTATGTGAATAAAAACTCTGAAATTGAAAGAGGCACACCAAGACTTGTGATCAATTACAAACCCTTAAATTCTACTTTAAAATGGATTAGGTATCCTATTCCAAACAAGAAAGATTTATTACAAAAATTGCATTCTGCATTTATATTTTTCAAATTTGATATGAAGTCTGGATTTTGGCAAATCCAAATTGATCCTAAAGATCGCTACAAAACTGCATTCATTGTTCCCTTTGGCCAATATGAGTGGAATGTCATGCCTTTTAGCTTGAAAAATGCACCTTCAGAATTCCAGCGCATCATGAATGATATTTTTAATGCACATTCTAAATTCTGCATTGTTTACATTGATAATGTACTCATTTTCTCTCATACCATAGATTAACATTTCAAACATCTCCATACATTTTTTCATACAATGAAACAAAATGGATTAGTTGTTTCCAAATAAAAAATTTCTCTATTTCAAACTCGTGTTCGTTTCCTAGGATATTATATCTGCCAAGGTACTGTGACATCAATAGAGAGATCTATATCCTTTACAAATAAATTCCTCGATAAGATTACTGATAAAACCCAGTTACAAAGGTTTCTAGGCAGCCTTAATTATGTTCTTGATTACTTTCCGAACATTAGCCGTCTTGCAAAACCTCTACATGACAGATTAAAAACTAACCTTGTTCCATGGTCTGATACCCATACAAACCTTGTCCGCCAAATCAAAAAATAAGTACAGACCATCCCTCTTCTGCATTTAGCTAACCCGTTAGCCCCTAAAATAGTCCAGACTGATGCCTCACATCTAGGTTATTGGGGGATACTGAAACAAGTCCAAAATAACAAAGAACAAATTCTTTAGTATACATCTGCTCATTGGAATGATTGTCAAAAGAACTACTCCACTGTCAAAAAGGAGATTCTTTCCATTGTTCTTTGTATTACAAAATTTCAAAGTGATTTATTGAACCAAAAATTCCTTTTACGTGTTGACTGCAAATCAGCAAAAGAAGTTCTCCAAAAAGATGTTCAAAATTTAGCTTCAAAACAGATTGTTGCCCGATGACAAGCTATTTTAAGTATTTTTTACTTCGATATTGAATATATAAAAGGAGATACAAATTCTATTCCTGACTTTCTAACCCGAGAATTCCTTCAAAACAGGTCATAATGCCTCCAAAGACTTGGACCAAAGACAAAGGGAAAGCCCCACAAATCCAACCAATAAAACTAAACAGTCCAAAACCCTCTTCAAAATTCATGGCTTCAGCCATCTTATCTGCAAAACCAATCAAAACCTGGTATGAAGTAGTAGTAGTAGTAGTAGTAGTAGTAGTAGTAGAAGAAGAAGAAGAAGAAGAAGAAGAAAAAGAAAAAGAAAAGCTACAAAACAATCTCAAATACAAACAGACAAAATCCAACATTGGGTTTATACGCTTTCAAAATCATCAGAATTACTTCTGGCATTACAAAAAGTCTCTCAACAGGCCTCCAGTGACTAAGAGTCACAAACAGCTAGTATTTCTAAAACCCTTTCAAAACCACAAGCAGGGTTTTCTTCTCAAAAACCCTTACTTGCCTTACAAAGTCAACAAACACATATTTCTAAATCAAAATCCAAATATATTTTTAAAACTCACTTCCAAAAGATTTTAACTATGGAAGAAGGTTTTTACCATGAAAATCCTTCCATCGCTCCTTCCAAACTTTTTCCTCGAACTGGCATTACAAACCTTGGGATATCACCAAACCCCAATCCTATTATTATGTCATTCTTGAAATAACCAACTCCATAAAATTCAAACATTTCAAATTACATCCAGATCACCCTGAACCTGCATACTCTACATGTATTATCTACAACATCATACATCTTTCAGACTGGCAACAACCTCTTCACAAACCAATTCCCTTTCCTATACACCTATGTACATCCTTCACAAACACCAGTCTTTCCTATACATACTGGGATTACTAACAAGCCTAGTTTGATGCCTTTTTCCTCCAAAACTCCGAACATAGCCATTCTTGGCTTTTCTACTTTCATAATTCCATGACTACTACAAAGCTTCTTATCTGGTTCCTTCAATGGTGGGACTATTTTGGTTGTCAAGTTGACTTCCTTAAAGATCACCCTCGGGTTGAAAATGGTTATCTCCATTTCAAACAAAATTTTCAACCTACTCCTTTCCAAAGAAAGTTTTGTTCCCTTTTGATTTTCTGTATAAAATTCTTTGTTCCATGGGTATGTTCATGGTTCTTTGATTATAATCTCCAACAAGGGCATCCAGTTCTTGTCCGAAAATTCAAAATTAAATGGTGGGATTCCCTTGCAATCAAAAGTTTAAAATTAGATGTAACGGAATGGTTACAAAAGAATCAATCCGTCCCCATCATTGACCACCATCCTTAGTCCAAATTTCTAGCTCGTAAGGCTCATACTGCAGCTCTCCTTGCCTCTACAAAATCTGAGGAAGAATACCTCAACATTATGCAAGGCATCATACAAAGTCAAGAACCCAAAACAATATTGTCCAAATCCAGATCCTCTAGTTCATCATCTCAAGCATACTCTCTTGGAAATGATAACGAAGATGACTGCTTTGGCATCCTTCCACCCATTACAAAGCATTAAGGAACCAATAAAATTATCGGAAGAAAATGATAATAAAAAAAAAAGTATTTCAGGCTCACCTGTTTTAAGCCCATTTTCAATATCTTTTAGACTCAACTGTTTTGAGTCCCTTTTGTTGGCCCATTGTTTTAGGCGTTTCCTACAAACATCACTTGATACTACAAACAAACAAATCAGAGTCGGTGGCAAGAAGACAATAGACAAAAAATCCCACAAAAAACATGGGCAATTTCCAACTTGTCGTCACTTAATCATGGAAAATAATAGCACATGGCTTTAGAAGGAATCTTTAGGCTTTTCATAAAGACATTTTGGCCTCTTCCATGGTAACTCAGCTATAAAAAGGAGACCCCTCGAGCCTTGAAAGGCAGACTACCATTTTTCCTTCAGGGAAAAAGACTCATATAAACAATATCTCTCCCATAAACAATATCTCTCCCATAAACAATATGTCCTCTATAACCAATATCTCCTGTATCTCTTGTATTGATTTCTAATATTGTCACAACCCAATTCCCGAATCCATGACCGTCACATAGGCAAGGTTTCCCTCCAAGGTTCCATACCTATACGAACCCAAACTTATATACAAACTTATCCTTCAAAATTCAATCAGAGTTCAATATAGCATAAATAACAAAATAAACTTCATAATATAATTTGATTGTCGTAATACAAGAGTTCATATAAATTCATAGTTTTGGAGCACTAACTAGACATAAAGGAAAAGTACAAATTTCAACAAAAGAGCAGGTTCTGAAGGTCCAACAAAAGTGACCCGCTAACAAACTATAAGCCTAAAAAGATAAATAATGAGAGGGTGAGTTCAACAACTCAGTGAGTAGATAACGTTTAATATACACACACACGAGGTAATATAACAAGGATGAATATACACACACACACACACACACACACTATTATGGCTCTAGGTTCTTATAGGAAGGTTTCTCAAATAGGCCATAACAAGAATATCATAAGGTAAAGCTCGTCAGAAAATCAAAATGCAATGAGCATGAGGCTCCGTACTGTGGGATGATCAGTCCACACAGGTTGGTGACTCCCCCAACCAACTAGGGTTCAAATACGATGTGCACAAAGACTAACACTACCTTGTTAACATGGGTATTCTGACTGGCATACCATAGGTTCATAATCATAATCAACAGACATATTCATATCTCAAGGCTCAACTTATGACATCAATCAAATAAGGAACTATCAATTTAGAAGTCAATTCAAAATATATACTGGTTCATATCAAGAATTCAGATTCAATAATTGACCATGCTTTATCATAACAAGGATAATAATGAACATATATATTATCAAAAAGCATAATCCAATTCATATTAACAAATCAAATATTTATAATATTTCTCATGCATATGAAAAATTATCCACTCACCTGACTCGAAAGCAAACAGAACTCAAAGCTGATACTGAAGAAAATCCTACTGACGTCCCGCCGATAGAATATCAGGATTATCTGAATACAAATGAGACATATTCAAGAACGACTCGAAAGAACATATAACCTATTTAAAACACTTAACTAAGGGTCTATTCCATAACCCTATATGTTTTTAAACTAAACTAGTCATTTTTTCTAAAAACCCAAAAGTTAAACGGTTTTCCTGAAATCTAATCCATAATAAAACAAACAATAAGACTGGATAATAATTCACTAAATAACCCTCAATTATTCATCAAACCAATCTGAAAAGGCTCATATTACAGCTAGGGACCAATCTGAAATTTATCATATTTTTAAGGGTCAAATTGTAACTTTGTCAAATTGGAGGACCAAACTAAAAGTATCATAAATTCATGACTATAGTGGAATTATGTCCATAATTCATCCTCATTTCTGCCAGAATCTCTAATTATGCTCTAGGGACTATTCTAGAGTTTTTCCAACTTTGTAGGGTCAAATTGTAATTTTTGTCAATTGGGAGGACCAAATTGAAAGTGTTAAAATTTTATAACTATACTGGAATTCTGCCCATAATTCATCTTTTATTCTGTTCAAAATCTCGGAATATGCTCCAGGGACCAATCTATAATTTTTTCCAAAGTTTAGGGACTAAACTGTAACTTTCACAAATTGAGGGACCAAACCGAAATTTTGTCATTTTCAACAGAATTTCAATAGAAAACCTATTGTTCTTTCTAGATTTCTAACTTAAAATTCACCATTTACACAAATCATAACTCAAAATCATCATCTTTACCTACAATCTTCCATAATCAACTAAATAATCCATTACCCATAACAATCAACCCATAACATTTAAATTAATTCATCAATCAAACCCAAAACACAATCTTCAAAACCCTAACATTCAACAAAACATAAATTTAAAGCTTAAAGAACACACATTGATACATAATCTTACCTTTAAACTTATTTTCTCTAACTCTCTTCTCCTTCCCTTATCTTTCCCTCTTTTCTCTTCTTCTTCTTCCCCTTTTCTTCTCTTCTCCCGTCAGTTTTTCACTCTTAAAACACAACTCTCTTCTTTTTTTTCTATTTATATTTATCAACTCTTTGTTCAATTACTATAATACCCCCTTATTCATTTACACCCAATTTTAAGCCTCCAAGGGCTTTATTGCCTTTTCCTACTCATTTTATTTCAAAACATCACAAATACAAATTTCTGTAAGATTCTATTTCTTTTTGCATTCTTGCAAAATTTATATTTCTACAAAATTAAGTATGCTCTGTGTTTGGTAGAGGATCCTGTCTTTGACTTGCCTCTTCATTTACATCAAAAATTTGCTTTATTTTCAAACTCAGTATATCGGCTGGAAACCTTTGACCCAATCTAAAGATCATTCTCAAGTGTAACAACGTTACATACTATATTCCATTCATTGTTCCTCTATTCTATTTACCTCTGTTATATTTGTACCTCTGTTATATTTGTTGATCCACTTTTGGTGTGTTTAAATATATATCATGTATTCATAATCTTCATGCATGTTTGTTTCTCTTATTTAAGTACTAATTTATGTTCGTCTTTAAAATATTGATATTTGGAAAATTATGGTTGTACCAGTGAATATTGATGAAAATTGAAATTTAGGACGATTGGGTTGGGATCGAATAATGATTAATAGAAGTGTACATGTTGTTTATTGATAACTTGGAACCTTACAGTATAGGGGAGACTCTGTTAAAATTTCAATAGAAATTTTGGTGAATCTTGTATGAATCCAGTTTCAAAAAAATTACCATGTTTTGCCCATTTTATGATTGATATGTGTTCCTGAAAATTGGGATGTTACAGGTATCATCAGGACCATGGGTTAGAAGAGGAATTAACTTGGAGCTTTCTTCCATAACTTGCTCTTCCATAATTAAAGAAAATATGAATGCTTATTCAGAAAACTATTTGCTCTGACACCATGAAGAAAGTTAGAGAATCACAATCTTTGACCATATTTTGTATTGATGGAATTGTACAAGTACATATGAAATAGAATAAGAACCTAATACAACAACTAATGATATGATCTAAACTAGGTAATAAATAAACTATCTTATGTAATGACATAACTACATGGATCTTCAATATCTACACCATTAATATGCAATATCTTCAAGAGATAAGTTGTTCTTTAAAAATCTTAATCTTGAGGAGAGTTTGAGATCAGCTGACGCCCTTTGGAGGGTTGAGGAATGGTGATTTGAAGGTTTTTAGTTGAAATAATAGTAGTTACATGCAGAAAATGGAGAATCTCCTTATAAGGTTTTGATTCCGGAGTTGCCAGATGAATCCAATGGTGAGCATAGCGCTCCCATAACCAGTTGTTTTTGGGAATGGAAGCCTAAACTTAATATGCACTATGAGAAAGCTTGTTGTGAAAATGTGAAATCTCCATCAGTGTTGTTTCTTCCTGGGTTTGGTGTTGGGTTCCTTTCATTATGAGAAGCAATTGAAGGATTTGGGTCGTGACTATAGAGTAT